>LAZR01000790.1_pt1 | contig 21939 bp, 19 predicted proteins | sample 329461 | NCBI WGS metagenome assembly LAZR01 (sample SAMN03002196, study PRJNA259156) | marine sediment metagenome | biome: sea floor; feature: Hydrothermal impacted sediments; material: marine sediment; isolation source: Loki non-amplified sample from Loki's castle hydrothermal vent sediment ...
TAGCGACGCTTTTCCAAAAGCATATTCGACAAGTGAATGACTGGATGGAGGGTCAGCCCAACGTAAAGCGAATCGATATTCAATACAACAATCTACATCTTTGTGAAGAATGCGAGGAGAAGTTCGCACAAGGTTGATTATGAGAAGTTTTGATATATAAAATGATAGAAGAAGAAATAAGAATAAAGATGGATGAGTTTAAATCCAATAACATCCGACCCGCTTCCAAAGAAGCAAAAAGATTCTTCTCATTTTGGAAGACAAAAAGAAATCTCAGAAATCGTCTCATGAGAGAACTCTTTCCTAGAAGGTTCTTTAATAGAGATATGCTATCAGACGATTCTCTTTCTGATATTAGAGAAATGAAAAGAAAAAGAGAAGAACACGAACACGAACACGAACAAAGTAGAATTAGTAACTAAAGATAGCCATGATGGGATGGGATATTATATAGATTAGGTTTTTCTCCCCCATTTTCCTAATCATTTACTAATGGTATCCCATCCTACTTTTTCATATCATCGAAGATAAATGGAGCTAAAATAAAATGGAAATATCCAAAAGCCGATCCTCCCTAATTGATGGAGATTTAGGACTACGTAGAGGTATATTCTCTAAATATCTTAGTAGTAAACAAAAAGATATAAAATTAGATATGTAATAACTATTGATAGTATTCTAACTTTTAGATTTTGTTATTTCAAGTTTTTCTAAAGTGTCTTCAGAAGGAAAACCTGTATCCCAATCCCAACCGCGTTTTTCATAATAGACTTTCAAGTTATCTTCCAAATCTAAAGCAATACCGGCAGTTCCTCCTGATTTTAGAGCTGTAGAAACAATTTTTGGCAAATAATCATCTTCCCTTTTGCAACCGAGTTTACATGAAATTAATCTCTTCAAATTAGAAGCGCGTTCTCCAATTTTAAACAAAGTTCCGCTGCTACCGAAGGATTGAATTCCAGTAGACGCTTTAAGCAACCTTGTTAATGTTAAATCGTTAATATGTGTAAAATTACAGATTACAGCTGAATCGTAGATATTAGTTAAGTCTTGATATGCTATAATTGACTTCTCTCTTTTATTCAGAGTAAATCTATCCTTCTTTCTAATCTTAGTATAAGAAGCAGCATCCCCATCGATATTATAGAAGTCACCTTTATTGTGATTAGCTCCTGTACAACCTGTCATATAAGTAAGAGCTTGCCCAAGATAAGCACGAGGATCATGCATCGGTATCTCTAAACCTTTTACATGTGCAGCTAAATCGGGATCAACCCCGAATTTTTCAGCCATAACTTTTACCCCCTCTGCTAAAATATCACCGATCCCTTCTCTTTTAATGATTAGCTTTAGTAAAGTGAGCATAGTTGCTTCATTGCCCCAAGAGATATCTTCTAACTTTACCTTTGTTAAAGAATCTTTAATTTTTTCTATGGCGAGATTGTTTTCAACTAGATAGATTAAAAAAGATATGGAAACACCACTGGAAATAGTATCTACTCCGTCAAGATTACATATATGATTTGCTTCAATTATCGGTTTGAAATCTAAGACACCACACATTGGCCCAAATGCAGCCATAGTTTCATATTCGGGTCCATCAACTTCTATCTCTTTACCGTCTATCTCAAAGAGTGTTTTTCTACCACATCCAATAACACATCCTGAACAAGCATATTTTAAGACAACATATTGCTCCTTTAAAGCTCTTCCAGTTAAATTTTCTGCGATAAATTCACTGCTTGTGAAATATTTTGCGGGGACATCTCCTATAACCATACCCATGTCGCTATATATTAGAGTACCAAAATGTGAGAACATATTTGTAACAAAAGGGATCATTACCTTTTCTAATGTAGATTTTCCTTGAATTCTTAATTCTTCTTTATCAAAATAATCGATGGTTTGACTTCCTTTTATAGCTATTGCTTTCAATTTTTTTATACCCATTAGCGCTCCTAATCCACATCTCCCTGCTGCTCTTCCTTCATCGTTAATTATAGCTGCATATTTTACTAAATTTTCTCCTCCATTCCCAATACAAGCTACTCTGAATTTTTCATCATTCAAAAGAGCTCTAACAGAAGTAATGGTATCCCTTGTATTTTTTCCCCATAAAGAATCAGCATCCTTGATTTTAATTTTACATTCATCAATTACAATAAATTTAGGCCTATCAGCCTTACCAGTTATAACAATAGCATCATATCCACTCCTCTTTAAAGTAATAGGGAAGAATCCTCCCGAAGTTGATTCGCCCCAAATTCCTGTAAGAGGGGAGATTCCTGTAACACAATATCTACTACTAGAAGGAGTCATAGTTCCTGTTAATGGTCCAGTTGCAAATATTAAGGGATTTATACTTGAAAAAGGGTCTTTCTGTAAGATTTGAAAATCACTATCAGAAAGTAAATCATAAGTAAGCTTAGCTGATAGTCCAGCTCCACCCATATAATTTTCAGCAATTTTCTGGTCGAGATCTTTTACTTCAACATTCAATGAGCCTAAATCAATATAAGCAATTTTACCGTTATAACCATATAGTTTTTCCATTTTTAATTCCTCCTATGAGTAAAATAAATCCATTAAATCATCTAATTTATTTTCATAACCGATTTCTAAGATTTTTCTATATTGTCCTTGGTTAATCCTTCGAGTAGAAGATAGGGTGCAATAATCATTGAAGGCAAATTCAACCATTTGATTCAATTGTGCCATATAATCATCCTTTGAGATTTTGGGGCTTTTAATTTCCTGGATAGATAGGGGGCAATTTACAGTACGCATAAATTTTCTTAAATTAACTAGTAATTCCTTCAAAATCTCTTCTCTAGGACGATGATTTATGTCAACATCAAATAATTTTGCGAGTTTAAAAAATCGGTTTGTAACCTTTGCTTGAAAGGCGATTGAAGCACATAAAAATACACCTACACATATACCATGATGAACATGAAATATCGCTCCAAACGAGTGTCCTAAGGAATGCTCTATACCTCCTGAAACATTTCCAAAACCTATTCCCGCAATATATGCTGCCATTTGCATTTTCTCACGAGCTTCCATATCATTCCCTCTTTTAACAGAGCGAGGTAAATAATCTATAATAATCTCTGCTGCCTTCAAATTATGCATATCGGTAAATATTGTACTCATTGTAAGCATATAGGATCCCATAGAATGAGCAAGCGCGTCTATACCAGTACCTGTGGTTAAACTTGGTGGCATTGTTCTTACAAAATCAGGATGAAGCACTACAAAATCTGGACAAAATTCATAGAGTACAACTTCCGTTTTTTTTGGAGGCTCTCTATCTGTATCTGTTATAACCGCGATGAATGTGGTTTCTGCTCCCGTTCCAGAAGTTGTGGGTATTGCTGCTAAAATTTTTACCTTTTTCCGTAGCCCAGCATAATAAGGCGCACTCATATTATTGATATTAATCTCTGGTTTTTCATAAAATAGTAGCATTAACTTCGCAGTATCCATGGCAGATCCTCCTCCTACGGCTAAAATTACTTTAGGATCGTATTCTTCGCATACTTTTGCCCCTTCTAGCACGGTATCTCTAGGAACATCTGGAAGAACATTGTCATAAAATCGACTATTAATACTTCTTTGACTCAACCGATTAGCAACTCTTTCTCCTAGCTTCCGCAAATCTTTATCAACAACAATTAACACACGCCTTTCATCCTCAGATAAAAAGGCTGAAATATGATTGATAAAATCATTCAAACTATTTGTTCCAACGAAAGTAGTTTTTGGACTTATGATAGGTGAATGATAACCTCTAAAAGCGTTGGAACTTGCCTTGATGTACATATCCTTGAGCATATCATTTTCATACCATGCGATATCTCTTCTCGACATTGAAACTATCCTCTTTTATGGTAAATATTTAATATTCATCATTTTTCACTCAATATATATTTTTATATAAGTTTAACTAATGCTTAAATTGTATAGACTTTGATTGACTTTAAATAGTGGTTCTATCTCAAAAGAGTTGAAAATAAAAAATGAATAATCATATTTTAATAAAAAATGGAGTGGTCATGGATGGGACAGGGTCTCCTGCTTTTAAAGCGGATATAATCATAGAAGGAGAGTTGATTAAAGATATTGGATCATTTCAAGACGTAAAAACAACAAGAGTTATTGATGCTAAAGGTTTAGTAGTTGCTCCTGGGTTCATTGATGTGCACACGCATTTAGATTTTTTCTTTCCATCTCCTCGACATCCCCAAGTTTTAGAAAGTTGGGCACGTCAAGGGGTAACCACTATTATCGCAGGAAATTGTGGTTATAGCGCGGCACCTATCAATCATGAAAAAGAAGAATTAATAAGCACTTTTTGGAATTTTGCTTTACCTCATGATGGATTAAATTATGAATGGACTACAATGGCAGAATTTTTCAACTATTTGGAAAGAAATGGGCAAGCGTTTAATGTAGCAATTTTAACAGGTCATAACACCCTCCGGACCAATGTTATGGGTTGGGAAACTCGATTTGCAAATCCCGATGAGGTTTCTGAAATGCAAATGATGCTGAGAACGTCACTAGAGGCTGGTTCTATTGGCCTTTCGTTAGGATTATATTATTGTCCAGGGATATTTTCTCATACTGATGAATTAATGGAGTTAGCATCCGTTTTAACCGAATTTGGAGCACCCTTAGTTCCTCATACAAGAGGTTTAACAGTTACATATGATAAAGCGATTGAAGAGGTTATAAGCATAGCTGAAAAAAATAAAATTCCTCTGCATATTTCTCACCATGCTGGCGGTTCTGGGCAGGTAAGAAAACGAGCACTAAAGAAAATAAAAGAAGCAAAAGAAAGAGGATTGAGAATTGGACATGATAATATGCCATGGGCAGGAGGGTGTACTGCTGTATTAGCACATTTTCCTCCTTGGATTTTAGAGGGTGGGATAGATAAGTTAATTGAGAGATTAAAAGATCCTAAGATTCGAAAACAAGCGAAAGATGAAATGGAGAATTTTCAACCTCAATGGCCGACTTGGGATAATAAATATTGGACCGATAAATTTTTAGGAGGAAACACTTATATAGGAGGCTTTAGCTCGGAAAAAAACCTAAAATTCGAATATATGCCGATTAAAGATATTGCAAAATACCATGGTAAAAATATGTATGAAACTCTCTTTGATTTAGTTCTTGACGAGAAAGGAAAGCTTTTTACCGTAGGTTATTTTGATCATCCAGTAGCAGAGCAGTTATATGATGAACTCATTAAAGATTCAGATTGTTCAATCGAGACAGACGTTATTGGTGTAGACTTTAAAAATCCTTTTCCTGTTTCTTATGGGACTTTCACCAAAGTTTTAGGTGAAATGGCTCGAGATAAAGGTCTGATGTCTCAAGAAGAAGCTATTCGCAAGATGACGTCACTTCCTGCAGAGCAAATGCAGATTAAGGATCGAGGAATTATTAAAAAAGGATATTTTGCCGACATAACCATATTTAATCCTAAAACTGTCAATGCTCTGGTTTCTTTTACCAACCATTTTCAGAATTCTGAAGGAATAGAATATGTACTTATCAATGGCAAAATTGTTATTGAGAAAGAGAAATATTATCCCGAGATTTTTGCTGGTAAAGTTTTAAGGAGAAATTAAATGCAAACTATTTTAATACAAATGTCAAATTATATATCATAAATTTTAATATATGAAGGATATAACAATGAAAGTTTTAGCTTTGGGAGGATCTGGGGATATGGGAAGGATGGCTGTAGCTATACTACTTGAATCTCCAGAAGTAACCTCTATTACGGTAGCGGATAAAAATTATGAAAGAGTCAATCATCTTGTAGATTTAATTGGTTCTGATAAACTAAAGGCAGTAGAAATTGATGTAACGGAACATGATAAACTTGTGAAATTAATCTCATCCCATGATTTAGTTATGAATACTGTAGGTCCTTTTTATAAATTTGCTACAGTTATATTAAATGCTGTGATTGAAGCAGGAAAACAATATGTAGACATATGTGATGATTGGAAACCGACGTTAGATTTACTTGATATGAATGAAAAAGCGAAAGAAGCAAATATAACCGCAATTATTGGGATAGGTGCGAGTCCAGGAATAACAAACCTAATGGCCGTTGTAGCGTGTTCTAAGTTAGATGAGGTTGATGATCTTATTACCGCTTGGGGTTATGGCACTGGAGAAGGAGTAGGAAGCAAACCGAAATATTTTATAAATCCTAGAAAATTCTATAAAAAATTTAAAGAAATGCCAATAATTGCTAATGCTGCAACTATGCACTTATTCTATGAAACATTAAAAAAAATTCCAACATATATAGATGGGAAAACTGTTGATATTAAACCTCTTACAGACGCGGAACCACTTCAATTTCCTGGATTCAAAGATACTTATGTTTGTCATATAGGTCATCCAGAACCTGTGACATTACCAAGAGTTTTAAAAGCAAAATCTGTCTCGAATTTGATGTATATGGGTAAAACAGTAACAGATATTGTTCGCAAATATACTCAACAAATATCTGATAAAGATTTGACAGTCAGTGAAGCAACAATTAAATTTGAAGAGGAATTAAGAACTGCAAATAGAGATGAAGAATTTTTAAAAGAATATATCGGTATGCCTCCTGGTTTAAGTGTTATAGCAACAGGTATTAAGGATGGTAAAAGAAAAAAAGTCGCAATCGCTAATAAACGTGTCCCTTTCGGAGGGATGGCAGGAATAACATCAATTCCACTCGCAATTGCCGCAGAAATGGTAATCCGTGGTGAAATAACAGAAAAAGGAGTTCTCACTCCTGAAGAATCTATCTCAGATCCAATGGGATTTTTTAATAGATACGCAAAATATTGTGGGGAGAATCTCACAGGAAAAGATATTTTGCTAGAGAAGGAAATTGATCTTTAGAAATTAATTATTAATAAATAAAATGACAATTAATTTTTCATATCTAAATGTGAATAATTAAAATAATAAGAAAAGGAATCGAAATTAAAGGTGGTGATTAATAAAAAATGAAAGTGTTAGCATTAGGTGGTTCGGGTGATATGGGTAGAATGGCTGTTGCAATACTTCTTGAATCTCCTAATATCTCGTCGATTACAGTTGCAGATAAAAATATTGAAAGAGCTAAATACTTTGTTGAATTAGTTAGTTCTGCTAAATTATCTCCTTTTGAAATCGACGTTACCGAGCATGATAAATTAGTAGATTTAATATCCTCCCACGATATAGTTATGAATACAGTAGGTCCCTATTACAAATTTGCAACTCGAATCATGAAGGCGACTATAGAAGCAAAAAAGAACTATGTGGATATTAACGACGATGCAAAACCCTCATTAGATGTATTAGAAATGACTCAAAAAGCTAAAGAGGCGGGAATTACTGCTCTTATTGGTATTGGAGCCAGTCCTGGGCTTACAAATCTGATGGCAGTCATTGCCTGTTCTAAGTTAGATGAGATTGATGACCTTATTACTGCTTGGGGTACAAGTCGATATGCAAAAGTAGGAAGAAAACCAGATTATTATGTACCACAAAGGACATTTTATGAAAAATATAAAAGTATGGCCTTGATTGCGAATGCTGCTACTATGCATTTATTTTATGAAACAATAAATGAAATTTCAACATTCAAAGCTGGAAAAATGGTTGAGATCAAACCTCTTACTGAAGCAGATCCGGTTCAATTCCTCGGTTTTAACGATGCTTATGCTTCTCATATAGGTCATCCAGAACCAGTAACATTACCAAGAGTAATAAAAGCAAATTCTGTATGTAATTTAATGTTTTGGAGTAAACCAATGACAGATTTAGTTCGTGAATATTCACATCGAATTTCTAATAACGAACTGTCGATTAGCGAGGCATCAATAGAGTTTTTTAGGGCATCAAGGAATAGATCTAAGGACCCTGCAACTAGACAACAAAATGAAAATCTCCCTCCTGGGTTATGTGTTATCGTGACGGGTATAAAAGATGGTAAGAGAAAGAAAATAGCAATCGGGAGTGAATGTGACCCATATGGCGGAATGGCCGGGGTAACGGGAGTACCTTTGGCTATCGCTGTGCTTATGATTCTTAATAACGAAATTAAAGATAAGGGAGTTTTTACCCCTGAAGAAGCATTCTCAGATCCAATGGAGTTTTTCAACCAATATGCAAAATACTGTGGAGAAAACCTAAAAGGTGAGGATGTTCTACTCATTAGGGAAGTTGATCTTTAATTCGACTGAAATAAACTTTAGAATTTTAACTCAAAAGAAATTTTAAATAAAATAAGTAGTATTATCCAAGGATGAAAGGTATAATAAAAGCACGTTTGGGAGTAATTTTAATTTTTGTTATTATTATCATTATCGTAATTATAGCAGTCTAATTACGGATGCAGATCTTCTCAAAATTTAGAAATTATAAAAAAAAGAGAAATTATTTTTTGCTAAATTCATCCCAGTTAATAAGCTCTTTTACAGTTTTACTTGAGTATCTTTTCTGATTTCTCCCATTAACAACTTTATCAGAATTTTTGATAAAATCCTCTTTTACTAATTTCTGGATATAATGATTTACTTTTCCATTAGTCCAATCGATTTTTTTGCTTATTTCGTAAACGGTTAAACCAGGATTTTTATCAATAAACTCATATAAAAACCATTTATTATCCTGAGCTTTTTTCCTCCTCACTTGATTTGCCAATTTTAGCATAGCCATTTTTTAAAATCCCCCAAATCTAAACTTAATTGACATTTTAAATAATTTCTGATATATTTTATTTTCCATGTATACTTCCTGTATACTCCAATGTATACATGAAACGAGTTATATATAAATGTTATGCGATAAAAAATATGTCGTATGGTGTTATTCGTATTTAGAATATTAGTATCGGCTTTAAATTAGATGTGCATAATCCTTATCATTTCTAAGAATTTCGCAGTATCTTAACCCTTCACGACTTAAATTATAGGTTGTTTTCCTTCCTGTTGGGTGTTTAAGAATAAAACCGCTAGCTAACAGAATTTTGTTTATTCTTCTTACATCTTTATCTTTAAGTTTAGGAAGTATATTGTGAATCTTTTTTTTTATCTTTTGTATTGGATAATGTGCAGTTGTGCAATAATCTAGTTGCTTACCCCAAATCAATAAAACCGATTTCTCATAAGGATTTAATTCTTCAAAGGTTTTCATCTTGATTTCCCGAGTTTCTTTCCTTACTAATAATAATTTTTACTCACCTTTAAAGAGAAAAGGAGATAACGATTGGTCATTTAATAAATTGGTATGATTATATCTTCAATGCATTATTGGAGACTAATATTTATATTTTTTTTATCCTAGTCTTGAAGATTTTTCTATCCTGAAGAATTTTTATTGATGGATTTTACGACATGAAAAATTATGATCACCAATTCCTTCTCTACTCCTATTAGAATAGAATTCTATAAAACTTGGATAGAATGTCATTATACGGGTTGAGCAAGTATTTAACATTATGCTATTGTTTTGAGTGGGTAATTAGTGATTTTATACTTTCTTTATGAAAAAACTATAAAATTAGGTAAAAATGATTAATAAATATTCAGAACTAACTAATTATGGAAGGTGTCTCAAAATTATGGGTAACGATTTGGATGTAAAGTTTGATGAGAAAATAAAAGAACTACAAGAAAAACTACCAAAAATGACTTCAGGTGCAAATTGTGCTGAATTAACATTAACTAGCGTTTTGGAAATTCTAGGACTCCAAGATCATGTATATAATAATCTTATAATTCCTTTTGGTGGTGGATTTGGGGGATACAAATCTAAAAGAGGATGGATGGGCCCATGTGGGGCTGTAAGTGGAGGATGTGCTGCCACAGGAGTTATTTTAGCGGGAAAGAAAAAAATGCCAAATGAATTAAGACCCATGGCATACTTCAAATCATCAAAATTTGCCACAGAATTCGAAAATGAATTTGGATCTGTTGTATGTTCACAATTATGTGGGTATGATTTGAGCGATCCAAATAATTTTGTTAAATATCAAAAGAATAATACATGGGCTACAACGTGTAACAACTTTGTTATATGGGCTGTTGATTCAGTAAGAAAGATAATGCAAAAAGAGTTAAATAATTGGGATTAACGTTATCTCGTTTCTGCTCATGCTGTGGTAAAGGTTCTATATTTTTTATACCGATTGGATTCTATAATTTTTACTAAACTTTTTTTTAAATTTTATTTTAGCTTGAGTTTTTATTTTCGAAATTAATAATTTTTTATACTACTAATGGTATATTAACATTATTCAAAAAGTAAAATTTTAATTTTGTAAAGTGAAGGAGAAATAAAAATGAGTGATGAAGACGATTCTCGTTTCTGTCCCTATTGTGGAAAGCCATTAAATCATCCATATTGGCAGCATATCCAAACAGAGCATCCAGATAAGTATTCACAGAAAGAAACATGGGTACAATTATATGAGGATTATACAGGACTAGGGATGGATGAAACTACTTCATTAATGGTAATTTCAGAATTATTTAATGCAACTAAAGAAGAAATAAAATCTTTTTTAGTAAACGCCAAAATTATTAAATAGTTTTTTGGTTTACTATATTTTCATCGATCTTCACTTTTAGAAACAAAAATAAATAAGATTAGAGAGAAAACGTATTTAGACTTACATCAAGAATTTAAAACTCTTCTTCTTCATCGCTTTCTTTTAGTAGACCAGCTTGCTTTAGTAAATCCTCTATACTATCACGAGCTTTAATAACTTGGTCATTGTCTTGTAGGTTAAGACTTCCTATAACTGAATCAGAAAATTCCATAAATTTTGAGATAGCGTCACTAGAAAATTCTTTTATCTTTTCGGAAGTTTCCTCAATAAAATCTTTCCCAGATTCACCGAAAACACTTCCTACAAAATCAACAAAAGCGTTATTCATTTTATCTATGAAATTTTCTTTTTCTCCTTCATCATTCATTTACTATTTACCTTTTTTTTGGTTATTTTCAATTATTTTCTATAATCTTTAAAAATATAAAATTTTTCGCAATTGAATCTAAGCTTTGAAAATTCTTGGTCAAAATGCAATGAAACTTTTAAAAATCTGAAATTTTTTTTAAGTCTTTATTTTTTTTTCTTTGAATGTGATTATTACAAGTTTCTGTACCAAAAATCTTATTATGGATATATATTTAATAATATATCAACTCTTTAATGCATAAAGTGAACTTAGCTTATTTAACAGCAGAGATTTCTGCCAACTCACACAATTTATAGAGATATTGTATGTATTCAGCATATTTTAGCGAAATCTTTAAAAAAACATGATTTAGAATTCTAATTATTGCATTTTTTTACCATATTCTTTTATATCCAGGTTTAAGTTAAATTAATTTGATCAGATATTTTTCCTAAAAAATTAAAGAGGTAATTACTTTCAAAGCGAAAAATAAAAAGTACTTAGTGGAAGACAAGAAAATGCAAGACAAGAATCCCAAAGAATACTTTCAGCAGATTTTTAAAGAGGCGGTACAAGAAATTAAAGATAATAGGAATCACTTGGGAAAGGTTATTGCATGTACTAGATGTGGAGCTAAAAATTTAGGGATTAGTAAACACTGTAATATATGCGGTAAAATAATAAGATATGAAATTGAGTCTATTTTTAAGGCTTCAGTTTAAATCCAGATGATTCTGGTTTTTATATAATATTTTTTTAGAGATTGACAGAGCGCAATGTTTTCCACACATTGTACACATCTCTTTGTTAGGTGAGTGCTTTTTCAGTGGTTCTTCTGGATCTATGCAATATTCAAATTGTTTTTCCCATTCTTTTAAGAATCGAGATTTCGATAGTTCAAGATCATCGTTAAAAAGGTAATTTAATCCAAATTTCATGGAATCACCTACATGTGCCGCGATTTTGCAAGCAATTAATCCTTGCTTTATATCATCCGCTGAAGGAAGACATAGATGTTCTGCGGGTGTAATTGCACATAAATAATCTGCTCCATAACCCGATGCGAAAGCCCCTCCTATGGCTGCAGCAATATGATCATAACCCACCCCGATTTCTACAGGAATGGGTCCGGAAACAAATAATGGACGATTATTTGATAGCTTCTTGTGAATCTTTATCCATTCATGTAAATTTTCTGCACTTACATGCCCTCCTAAGCTTTCTAAAATCACTTGAATTCCATTGTTATTTGCCACTTTTGCTAATTTATTATTCAGTATTATTTCTGAGATGTGAAACTCATCAATTCTATCGTGAATACAGCCACTTCTCATGGCATTACCTAAATTAAGTACGATATCATACTCCTTAAGCATTTCAAGAATATAATCAAAATTTTTTAAGAATGGATTTTCAATTGAGTTGGTGTCCATTATTGAGGATGTAAAACTCCCCCCTTTAGAGACTATTCCCATAATTCTTTTTTCTTTCATCATATTCAAATTTTCAAGTGTAAAGCCTGCATGAATGACGATAGAACTTATTCCATCTCTAATTTGTTTTTCAATTATTGAAAAAATCAAATCTTCAGAAATATTTGACAGAGAGTTAGCTTCTATAACAGCTTGATAGATTGGAACAGTAGTTATTGGTACTGTCGAATAATTTAAAATTTTTTTTCTACTTTCATCAATATTATCTCCCATTGAGAGATCTGAAATAGTATCTGCACCATACTTCTGAGCTATCTCAACTTTTTCAAGTTCTTCAACCATATTGCTCGTGGTGGAGGAGGATCCGAGATTTACATTTATCTTTGTTCTCAAAGGAAAACCAATCCCTACAGGATTTTGATGAGATCTTTTCATAATTACGATTTCGCCTTTAGAGATTTTTTCCATAAGTTCGTTCACATTGATTTTTTCAATTTCCGCGATATAAACCATTTCTTCTGTAATATTACCCTTAATGGCATCGATTAAAATTGTCAAGTTATTCTACCTTTTAGTTTATTTGTTTTGCTTTTTGAAAGAATTGAAAATAAAATTAAAGCTTATGGAACAAAATTTTTGTTAAAATTAGAATTTTTTCATCATTAAAAATACCCTTAATCCAAAGAAATATTTAATAGAGAATAAGTAGTAATAGAAGTACTAGATACATCTAATTGTTTAAATGTAAAATAAAATCAATCTAAACAGATTCGTGAAATTTATGAGTGATGTGAGAAAAAAACTCTGGGAACCTTCAGACGAACTTATCAAAAAAGCAGAAATAACTCGTTTTATCGAGTTTGTCAATAATAAATTCATTCTAAACATTAAGGGAGCGAAAGATTTATACAAATGGTCAATTGAGTCTATAGAAGACTTTTGGGCAGCAATGTGGGACTTTGGGGGGATAATCGCGTCAAAAAAATTCGACAAAGTCGTTGAAGATTTAAATGTCTTTCCAGGAACTAAATGGTTTGTAGGAAGCCGGTTAAATTTTGCCGAAAATCTTCTTAAATATAAAGACGAACAATTGGCTTTTATTTTTCAAGGAGAGACAAAGAAAAGTCAAACTATGACATATTCTGAATTAAACAGACAAGTCGCTTGTTTAGCAAGATCTCTTAAAGAAATTGGAGTAAAAAAAGGAGATAGGGTTGTGTCTTATATTCCAAACTTAATAGAGACACCAATTGCAATGCTCGCGACTACTTCAATAGGAGCTACATGGGCATCCTGTGGGGCAGAGTTACAATCAAGCGCGGTGATTGATAGATTTGGTCAAATTAAGCCAAAAATTCTATTTACGGTCGATGGATATTATTACCGAGATAAAACTTTTGATACAATTTCTAATGCGAAAAAGGTTGCTGAAGAAATTCCCTCAATCAAGAAAGTAATTGTCGTTTCTTATGTATCTAAAGAAAAACTGGATATTAGTAATATTCCCAAAGCAGTCCATTGGGATGATTTTATTTCTTCAGAAGAAAATCCCGTAATTCAATTCGAGCAAGTATCGTTCGATCATCCCCTTTATATTATGTTCTCGTCTGGGACAACAGGAAAGCCAAAGTGCATGGTTCAAGGAGCTGGTGGAGTTCTTATTAATCATTTGAAAGAACTTATTCTCGCTACTGATCTCAAGCGTTCTGATATAATAAATTACATTACTGCTCCCTCTTGGATGATGTGGAATTGGTTAATAAGCTCTCTAGCTGTAGGGGCAACAATCTTTTTATACGAGGGTAATCCATTATATCCCCATCCTTTAAGAATGTTCGAACTAATCGAAAATAACAAAGTGACGATCTTCGGGACCAGTGCATCATACATCCATAATTTAATGGGAATTAATGCCAAACCTGGACAAGTTTATGATTTAAGTAAGCTTAGAGAAATTTCACAAACAGCATCTACTCTTTCTCCTGAGGGGCTTGAGTATGTATATAGGGAGATTAAGCAAGATCTGTTCTTTAACTCAATTAGCGGTGGAACTGATTTAAATGGATGCTTTGCTTGTGCGGTGCCTACGCTTCCAGTCTACTCCGGTGAAATTCAAGGGAAATCACTTGGGATGAAAGTACAATCTTATAATGATAATGGAGAACCTGTTGAAAATGAACAAGGTGAGTTAGTATGTGAAGCACCTTCACCTTCTATGCCAATTTACTTTTGGGGTGATGATGACCACATGACAAAATATAAAGCAGCCTATTTTGATCATTTCAAAGAGAAAGGGAAGAATGTATGGCGACATGGAGATTATATCATAATTCATAGTGATACAGGTGGGATAACCTTTTGGGGTCGGTCAGATGCAGTTTTAAAACCAAGTGGTGTAAGAATTGGTACAGCTGAGATTTATAATGTAGTTGAACAGCTTCCAGAAATCAACGATTCACTAGTGATAGGGCAAAAATATAAAGGAGAAATTAGAATTGTTATGTTTGTCCTTTTAAATGAAGGTTTAGAGTTAACGGATGATTTAAAGACAAAAATCAGACAGGTTTTACGCGAAAAGACTTCTCCTAGACATGTCCCAAAGTTGATCTTTCAAACTCCACCAGATGGCATTCCCTATACATTCTCTAATAAAAAGGTTGAGATTGCAGTTACAAAAATCATTCACGGAATGACCATCGCTAATCGAGGTGCTTTAAGAAACCCAGAATCAATTGATTTTTATATAGAAATGAAAGATAAGATTATAAATTAATTTCAGATTTTTATAGTTTGACGGAAATTAATTTTTAAAATTATGATCTCGATCATTATTTTTTAATTGTTTACTTCAATTCTTTCCGGAAACTATCAAATATTAATGAAGTTCCTAATATTAATGAAACTGGAGCAATAATATTTGTAAAATCTACCAACAGATTCATCGATCCAGTAAGATCAGGGGAGTTAATAAGTATTTCTGGTCTAATAATACATCCTAATCCAATAAAAATAGAACCAATAATTATCTCAGATATTTTTTTTCTAGTTGAATTCGAATTTTTTAAGAATATGACTAAGAGCATAAAAGGTATAAGTGAAAAAACTAGAAAAACAAGAATTAGTATAAAATAAGGCAAACCTGTAAATCCTAAAAGCAAGATAAAAACCATTGGGATTAAACCCGCGAAATAGTGCCTTTCATATGTAATCTTATTCATCACTTTTTCTAAATGAATAATTTTATTCCAAAATGGAAAAAAGAGAATTAAAATTCTAAATCTAAGGAGTAAATTCAAAATCCCCGTATTTGCTGATAAAAATATTGAGAGAATTTTTATTACATTTTCAGCTCCAATAAAAAAAAAAAACATTTCCCATGAAAATAAGTCGTTGTAAAGATGAAAGTTCTTCTCTTTCGTAAATTTCTTAGAAATATAAAGCTTGTCAATTACTTTTAAAGCTATTACTACAGAGAAAATTATATTAATCAAATAAAATATCGCACCAATTTCTGCAAACCCTAAGTTAATCCCCTCAAATAATTCATTATTTTTTTCCCAAGAAAAATAAAACCGTCGGCACTAAATTCCCTTTAAGGGATACTCTTTCATTTTTCGGGGGATTTACTAATCTCTCTGCCATAATATTAATTGAATCTTCAGCTAAATCAAGATTAAATATATTTCTATATTTAGCCTTATCTGGATTTGATATAATTTTTTTCTGCCAGTGAAGTCCTAAGGCATTAGCTTGGAGTTGCAATCCTGCCAAAGCCATCCCTGCTTCAACTTCCGCCCAGTATTTTGGGTTCATAAACGCCTTCCCTATTTTACTATGCATAAAACCTGAACATGGTTTTTTTCTATCTATACATAGTAAAACTAAATAGTTTGAAACATCAATCTCAAATTCCTCTTCAATTTCAGCTTTTGAATTATTAGTAGTAAATTTTTGTATAAAGTGATCATAATTCAACTCGTCATTAACACGAACCCATCTATTTAGCGCAGAAAATCCTACAGGATTATAAAGATAACCTCCCTTTGGTAGTTCGGCAAGATTATCCACAAAAACCATTGGATAAACAGAATACCCGGCACAGCCTGATGCATGTACACGACCATAGCCAAATTTTTCTAAACCATCTCGATTACCATGAGTTGTATGATCAGTTTCTCCTTGGCATGCCCAGAGTAATTGGGATAGTTCATGCAATGATGTGTTATTTGGAGTCTTTTTTTCAACTTTATCATAAATAACGGAATCTAAAGGCACTCCTTCATAAGAATCTTCATATATCGCGCGATTTTTATAACATTCTGGAGTATCAAGGAGATATATTCCCTCCTCCAACTCTTTCTGGGGTGGTTCTGATGTATCTTCTACCAATTCACCGCGATCTCGTCCTCGTACTGCTACCGAATATAACCAAATATGATTCTGATTTGTGACTTTATTTATGAGTTTATTTAATTTTTTAGGCGGTCTTGCACGTTGCGAGACACCAAGTCCCAAACTCCCTACTTTTAATGAAAGATATTGCCAGCTAAGTCCTACACGAATTAATTCCTCCAAATCTATTGTATCTTTCCAAAATAATTCGGGATAGAGTTCCATAATATGAGATGTTTTCTCTTTATCTGTAACTAGGGTAAACTCTTTATTATTGTATTTATATATGCCACCAGTATAATCATCTCCGTCGGGAAGCACAATAAATAGATTATTTGCTGAGGCAGCTTGAAATGTCGATTTACAAATCTCTAAAACGTCTTGCAGCGGTAAGGGTCGACCTTCACCGGAGGAATCTTTACGCCTTGCTAGACAACCTTGTAGACTCATTTTCATAATAATGACTTATTTTGTTTTCAAACGTTGAAATTAAAGACAAAATAAAGCATTTACTCATCTTTTTTTAGTGAAAGAAATTGATTTAGGATCTCCTAATTTTAATGAAGTGGAAGCGTAAAATAAAAAGTTGATCCTCTATTCATTCCCTCAGATTCAACCCAAATTTCTCCACCGTGCAGTTCTATTATTTTTTTAGAAATATATAATCCTAAACCTGAACCATCTGGAATTACATCCAATCCTTGACCAAATCTTTCTATTTTCCCAAATTGCTTAAATAGCTGATTTCTGTCATTTAATGATAATCCAATCCCATTATCCTTTACAGATATTGATATATTTTCATTTTGAATTTGAGATTTTATCTGTATCTTTCCATTTCTAGGAGTATATTTAATAGCGTTATTTAATAGATTACTAATTACTTGATGAATTTGTTCTTTTTCAAAATCCAACTCCACTTTTTCATGAATCTCTAATTCGATACTTTGATTCCTTAAATCTGAAAATCCTCTTACCTCATTGACACAAAGCCTTATCAAAAAAGACAGATCTTCCCTTGATTTCTTTAATTCGATGGCTCCAGATTCCAGTTCAGAAGTTTTTAAAATATCACTAATCAAGGCTTCTAAACGGAGACAACCCTGCTTTATTTCATCAATTGTAGATACCACATAATCATCAAGTTTATCCCTATGCACCTCTAATAAGAGATCAGAAAATCCTTTTATAGAAACTAAAGGTGTTTTAAGTTCGTGAGATGTTCTTCTAAGTAATTCCGATTTTAAATTATTTAATCTTATTAATTCAAGCTCCGCTTCTTTTTTTTCTGTTATATCTTTCAGAGTAGACTGTATTATTTCTACTCCCTTTATCTCGATTAAATCAAGACTTAATGAACCATAAAATTCAGTATTATCTTTTCTTTTAAATTTAATTTCATAATCACGTAGTTTCCCAAATTCTCGTAAGAGATTTACAGCCTTAGATGGCTCATTTTGATCGGTATATATGGCTGGAATTCCTAATTTATTTAATTCTTCTTTGGTATATCCTGTTAATTCTCCCATAGCTTCATTATAATCAATTACTTGACCTTCAATAGTAGAAAGCCCTATTCCAATTGGAAAATTATTAAACAATAAACGATATTTCTCTTCAGATTCTTTTAATCTTTGCTCGATTAATTTTCGCTCTGTGATGTCAACGCTGCTACTAACTATATAAATTCCTTTCCCCTCAGAGTCTTTGACTGCTTGGTCGTTTATTAAAAACGTTCGAGGTTCATTTTCGATATCAAAAGTTCTCTCATATTGCCTTCCAATCCCAGATTCTATTATTTTTTGATTAATTTTGAGATATTCCTCAACAAGATCTCTTGAAAATAAATCAAATAACGACTTTTGAACAAAATTTTCAGGTTTTCTACCAAATGACTCAGCAGCCTGTTTATTGACGAATTCATAAAAGCCATCTTTATCATAAACAAATATATTGCTTCCAGAATTATCAATAATGCTTCGATATTTAGCCTCAGAATCTTTTAACTCTTTTTCAGCTTTTTTTCTTTCGGTAATATCTCGTGCAACACTCAAAATGGCAGTTTTTCCTTGAAAATTAATTTTTATACTATTAATTTCAACAGGTACTATTTTACCATCTTTCCTCATGTGATCTACTTCATAAGAAGATGCCCCTTCCTGGAGAACCCCTTGAATTCTATCCAGGACACCCTCAGCATATTGGGGGGTATCAAAATCCATAGGGGTCATATTAAGAAATTCTTCTTTTGTATATCCTAATCGTTCGTAAGATGTTTGATTACACTCAATAACCTTACCCTCCATGTCCACTATGACTATAGCATCATTAATGTTATTAAATAGCATCCGGAATTTCTCTTCTGAATCCTTTAATTCTTTCTCTTTGCTTTTTATTTCCGTAATGTCTCTAGAAACACAAAGTATCTTCTTTTTTCCATCTTTATCAATAAAAATTTTACCTCTTACTTCAAACCATAAATAAATACCATTACTATTTTTTAATCGGAATTGGTGTGTGTATTTTCCTTCACGATATCCCATTTGGAAAGCTCTTGCGGTATCTGGTAGATCTTCCTCATGAATTAAAGTTCCCCTAAAAATATTATCTTTAAATTTTGCAGAGGGGTAGCCCAGGATTCTCGAATGTGTTTTTTCATTTAAGTATTCAACCGCAAGTCTTTCGTTGTATATCACTATTAAATCTTCGGAATCTTCTGATATTAACCTGTATTTTTCTTCAGATTCTTTTAGTAGTTGTTCAGCTTTTCTTTGTTCTGTAATATCTCGAAATATACAGTGAGTTTGTTTGAAATAGCCATTCTCATCATAGCTAATCTTTCCATTAAATGCTACAATCGCGTGACTACCATCTTTTTTGATCATCTCGTATTCTATACCCTTTATTTCTCCCTCTTCCTTGAATTTTGGGAATTTAGTATCCAAAACATTTAGATAATCAGGAGCAATAAAATCCCCAAACCACCTACCAATTACCTCATCTTTAGAATATCCAAAAAAGTCGAGCCAAGTTTTATTAACCTCTAAAATATTACCTTTATAATCTAATGATTGATAACTTAGTGGAGCGTTTTCATACAATAATTTAAATCTTTCTTCAGACTGTTTTAAGTCTAACGTAGTTAATTCAAATTTATTCTCTAACTCCTCATTTATGTCTTTTAACTTCTGTTCTATTATTTTATTATCCGTTATATCTTGGACTTGAACCAAATAATTACTTATCGATTTTATTTCTTCAAGGTAAAGGGGAGTTATTAATACATTGACGTAAAATTTACCTGTTTTTGTAGTTTCATACAAATTTATACTTTTGACTAAATCAAAATCAAAAACACTCTCATACTTGACGGATTCTCCTTTTCTTAATTTAGACAATTGATCTGGTGGAATATTAGGATCATCAAAAAGATCAAAATCCTTTACAGCATCTATGCTTGATACACCAAACATTTCTAGGCATGATTTATTTAAATCGACCAATTTTCCCTTACGATCGTAAAGCTCAATCCCAACAGGAGAGTCATAATAAATAGCCTTGAACTTTTCTTCAGAATTCTTAAGATTTTGTTCAATCAACTTTCTTTCGGTGATATCCCGTACATATGCTGCAATTCTATTATTGTTGAGATAAACCATACGGTATTCATAAATAAATGTTTTCTCTCTCGATGGGAGGATAAACTCCAAAGATTGTGTTTGTTGAGTAGCAATCGTTTTTTTAATTGCACTCATTTGTAGTTCGGCTATATTTTTAGGCATTATATCTTCAATTTTCTTTCCTAAAAATTCTTCCGGTGGAATGTGAAGTGTTACGTTACTACCCTTATAATCAACGTATATTCCATCAGAAGAAATTAAAAAAACAAGATCTGGAAAAAGTTCCAAACTTTTTTGAAAAAGAAATTGGGCGGTGTTTGAGTTTTGATTTGTATCTATCAAGATACTTCTATCTCCTTCTGTTATTATAACACTAAAGTTAGAAATTAATAATTAAGCATAATGTAAAAATTTTATGAAACAAGGTCTATTTAACGCTCCCTAGTTAACTTTAAATGGTGGTTTCTCACTTTTGAACAAGAACCATCAAATTCAAGAGATCATGAGAAAATAAGGATGATTACCTATTATGAGTTGTAAATGCTAAGATACTAAAAATTAAAAAAAAAGAGATAAGGTTCGATAACAATTGCTAAGATATACTTTTACTAATTATTATTTACTTCTTACGTTGTTTTTATCTTTCTTGTAGATTTAAAATATTCTAAATTTAAAAACGGAAATCTCTTCTGCCGCCTCTATTATAAGGGTTTGGAGGGGCTTTCTCCGTGACGACAACATTCGCCGCCTGTGGTCCTTTCTTACCTTCGACAACTTCAAATTCAACCTTGTCGTTTTCGTTTAATGTTTTGTATTCGTCATCTCTTCCACTTAATGCGGTGTAATGAACAAATACATCGTTTCCTTCTTCAGAGTTTATAAATCCAAATCCCTTGCGGGAGTTAAACCATTTTACAGTTCCATTTACCAAAATTTTTCAGTTCCTTTTATTTTCATTAAAATACTCTCAATCTAAGAGTATTAATTACGAAAATAAACTAAGAATAATAAACTTTGACATTTAAGAACGAAAGCATGCCAAATCAGTTCTCAAAAACACGGGATTGTCATTATATTTACCATTTTATTATTATCAATAAAACCATCCTATGTTCTTCTTCTGGATTTTTTAAAATTTCCTTTAATCTCTCACATTCTGACGACGAGAAAATATTTGATATTAAACTGTACATATCTAATCATTTTGAATATTAGAAAGTTGATTCATTTTGATAATAATGTAATTTGAAAATCCTATGAAATGTGGGAATTGTAAATGTTTTCCATACTATTTTGTAATTATTAGTTATAAAACTATTTTTGAAATTTCAGTATCTCCTCCGAATAAAGCTCGAAGAACCATCCTATTTGAGTCTGAAAGAAGAATCTCTCACATAATACATCATAATGCGAATAATCTTTTAAACTAGTTAACTTAGCTATATCTTCAGAATTAATTTTTCCTTCTTCAATTAAATTCATCCTGCATTTAAATTGATCTATCATCTCTATAGGTCT
>LAZR01000791.1_pt1 | contig 21928 bp, 12 predicted proteins | sample 329461 | NCBI WGS metagenome assembly LAZR01 (sample SAMN03002196, study PRJNA259156) | marine sediment metagenome | biome: sea floor; feature: Hydrothermal impacted sediments; material: marine sediment; isolation source: Loki non-amplified sample from Loki's castle hydrothermal vent sediment ...
TATCTCCTCATTGAAATTCGGAAATAGCTTACTCGTTTTGACGAGTGACTGGCAGGTGCACTTTGCTAGACGCTTACATTCATGTCGCTCAGCCAGTGTTGTTAATCGTCTTCGTTGAAACCCCAGAGTGCATCCGCTTTTTTTTGAGAACAAGCAGAGCGGCTGTTTCAGCTAAGGCTTTATCTTTACGATTCAGTTCATTTTGCAGCTGTTTTATCTCTTGCTTAAGCTGTTTACTGTCTGATTTTACTACTTTATTTGAAGGTGCTGTTGCAAAGTCTTGCTTCCACTGCTGAATATGATGCATAAAGCCTTTTATTACGGCAGTATTCATTAATAGCTGCTTCATCTAAATGGCCACAGTCAATAATCGCGCTGAGTCTTTCTTCTAAACTCCAGTCTTGTGGTCGTTTTTCTGCTGTCATTTGGCTACCCGTCTGGTGTGTTTCAAGTTGATGTTTTTTTGCAAGTGCTATCCAACGTTGTAACGTTGAATAACCGACACCTAAATCATCTGCAATATCTTCTAGACGAACATCATCACATTGAGATAATGCTTTTTCAACCGCTTGGACTTTAAATTCTTGTGTAAATCGACGTCTCATTATATCTGCCTCTATTAAAAGTTAGAGGCGACAACTATCCTGACACAGGGGGGTCATTAGATGGTGCTTGTATTACTAAGGGAAAATCTGGCTCTTTCAATGTGGACTCCTTCTAAAAATATAGTTATACAGTAAGTATCCTAGATATATTCGCGATCGTCTGATGGCTATATAGCTCTTTGAGACTGACCTCTGGCATTCCAAGCTCTCGCATCTTCTTAGCCATCTGAATAGCATAGAGAGAATTACCACCGAGGTCGAAAAAATTATCATCTAAGTCTATATCTTTATTGAATAAAGATTGCCATATGCCCTTTAGCTTACTTTGAAATTCACTGAGATGTTCATTATCCAAATCAACATCAATGATTACTTGCTGATGTTTAAGGTGAACACTCGAAGAGCTACTTACTATATGATCTTCTAAACTTTTTTGATTTAGTTTACCGTTGTTAGTCAGAGGCATATGAGATACTCGGTGTATCATAGATGGCAACATAAAATCTGGTAAACTATTTAAAAGCGATTTCCATAGTAGTGATAAGTCATCACAATGACACACAACATATGCAATAATTTGAGCTGAATCAGCGTCTCCTGCAACAGCATTTTTCACTAGTACGGATGCTTGAGATACGATCTCACACGTGAGAAGCTGATGTTTAATTTCATCAAGTTCAATTCTGAACCCTCTAATTTTAACCTGTGAATCTAATCGGCCTAGGTGTTCAAGCTCTCCATTTTCTAACAAACATCCTTTATCTCCTGAACTATAGAGCTTGCCATCACCAAATGGGTTGTCTATAAACCGCTCATTATTAAGTTGTTCACGATTAAAGTACCCAGTTGCCACCCCGTTACCTGACACATAAATTTCACCAGGCACGCCATATGGTAATATTTTTTGACCTTTATCTAATACATAGATATTCCAACCATCTATGGCTTTGCCTACCGATTTTGAGCGCTGTAATGCACTCTGTCTATCAACGTGATGAGCGGTAACATGTACAGTTGTTTCTGTTATTCCAAACATATTAATTAACTGACATGCAGATTCTGGGTGGCGGTCAAACCATGGCAGGAGCTTTTCCGTGTCTAAACTTTCTCCACCGAATATCACAAGCCTAATCGAATCGCCCAAATGGTGATTTTCTTCGACCATAATCAATTGATTAAATGCAGAAGGTGTTTGGCTTAAAATAGTAACTTTTTGCTTATTGAGTACATCTATAAAGGCTTTAGTGTCTCTAGATTCATCATAACTAATAATGCACACTTTAGCGCCTGTCAGTAACGCTCCCCATATTTCCCATATTGAAAAATCAAAGGAAAAAGAGTGGAACATACTCCAAACATCTTGGTTCGTTAGGGCAAATGGTTTTTGCACTGCTCCCACCAAATATTGAACGTTTTCATGAGGGATCAATGTTCCTTTAGGTTTACCTGTAGAACCCGATGTATATATCATATAAGCCGGTGCTTGAGCACTAAAGCACGGGGAAAGAAAATGACTGTCATCATACGCTTGTGACTTGTGATACCATGTTGTTAGCTCGAGTTCATTTACTCTTGCATCAATACCTGTTGATTCACAAACTAAAAGATTTAAAGCTGCATCTTCACAAGTAAATTGTATTCTATCTTGCGGGTAATTTGGGTCTATAGGAACATAAACGGCCCCTGCTTTCATAACAGCCAATGCAGCAGGGATCATGTTTATATTACGGGTTAAACATAGACCAACATGATCTCCTTCCTTAATACCTAACTTAACCAAATAAGCCGCGAGTTTGGTCGCTAAAATATCCAGCTGCTGATAAGTAAGCATCTCATCACCCATGGCAATTGCTTCACTGTGAGGTTGTTGAATGACTAATTCCCTGATCCTTTCTTCAATTCTGCCGTTATACAGTGCTTTAGCAGTAGAGCCTTGTTCACCACTTTGTTTGATTGCTATTACTTCTTCGTCACTCAAAATGGCCAATTCACCATTAGAACTCACCAATTCTGACCGCATAGCCTCAATGACATTCTTTGTCATATTACCTAGCTGCTCAGCTTGTAAATGACAAAAAGAGTTTGACTGATAATTAATAGAGATCACAGTGGAGCCATCTATAAGTGGCTGACAATCGATCAAAATGGGAAACAGTTGTGAATCAGTCACACTTGAATTATTTGCAAATGAAATTGCCTTTCTCGTATCTAATTCGACATGATTGAGTACCAAAGCAATAGGGAAGTCTTCAACGTCTCCCCAACTTTCTTTTAGTTCTTCAAGGCACTGACTATCAATCTTCTTAGGTGCCGCCAGCATGCTTTTTATTGCTTCTAGGCTGGTATTAATTTTGTTCTGTTCGCTCATATCTATAGGCAGCAATGACCACCCTAACTCATTTTGCGTTTCTATTTGATCAAACAACACCGGAAGCGCTATTTGTGACGTATCATTTAAAACAGACAATACGCGTGCAAACGCCAATAATATCAAACTCGTATCTTTTGTTGATAGACTAAAACTGGCCGTGTGACTGTCTATCTCTAGCTTTGTTTTTGGTAATGAGTAGCGCCAAGGTTTAGCTATCGTTGCCCTCTTTAATGCAGCCAGATCATAGACACTCTCAGTCGCCTGATAAGCTTTAATCTGCTCAACAGTTTCGCCACTCAAATTTTTACACAGATTGTAAAAAACATGTCTGGGCACGTCCCTACGATCAGCTTTTAAAATGATCGCCACTTTTGAGTCATCAAAGTAAATCATTTTTACTAGAAGGGTATGCGCAACATGCCGTTGATCCGATTTTTTTATCTCTTTCTCTATTCTTTTTCTTGCGGCTTTCTCATTGCTGTTCAAGCTTAAAGACTGCTCTAAGAGCGTGTATTCGATACGCGTTAGCAGTTTATCACTCAACGCCTCTAGCACCTGACATAACAGAGTTCGAACATTGTGCGTGTCGTGTATAAAAGCAAAAGAGTGTAAAAATTCACCCCGATGAACACTACTTTTTCTCTGTTTAGTTAAGTGGTTGAGTGAACCAGATACCGCTTTATTCATTTGGCTTGTCATCATTACTGCCCATCACCTTGAGTATATATCGTGCTTACTATTTAATACATTATCGGTCTAATGCATAACAAATAACGTAATGAAACCCTTAGTTATTATTAATACTAGACATTTAAGCTCCTGATTGAACAAGGAGCACGACACCATCATTAACGGCTAGTAAACCCAGCATCTACAGTTATTACACTGCCTGTTACTCTATAAGATTCATCACTAGCGAGCCATGTGGCCGCGTTGGCAATATCTATTGGCTCAATCAGCTCATTCATTGGCTGAGACTGAGTAAAAACCGCTTCGTGTTCATTCACATCAACGTCTAAGGAACGGGCGATTTCACTGAGCATTTTTCCTTCTACTGTTTCACAGTCTCTCACAGAGCCGGGACATAATGCGTTTACCCTCACTTTCAGTGGCGCATAATCTAAACTCGCCGCTTTGGTCAGTCCGATAATCGCGTGTTTTGCTGCCACATAACCGGAGAAGTTACGATAACCGACAAGACCAGCGGTAGAGGCAATATTAATGATACTACCGCGACGCTGTTGCGCCATCAAGCGACCAACCGCTTTTATCATTCGCCATGCTCCATTAAGGTCAATATCTTGCATCAGCAGCCATTCAGCTTCCGTTACGTCGTGTACAACCTTACCTGATGGCGCGGCAATACCGGCATTGTTAACTAGTATGTCAATGTGTTCAAAACACGATAATGCCTCATCAACCGCTTGATTAATTTCCGCCATGTTTCTTATGTCAACACGCATATGTCGCACTACTACACCAAACTGCTGACAACATTTCGCTGTATATTCTAATTGGCTTTGGCTTCCCAATTGATATGGGACCCCTTCGATATTACCGGCCACATCCAGTAACACCAGATCGACCCCTTCTTGCGCAAACTTTAATGCACACGCTCTGCCTAGCCCTCTGGCTGCCCCGGTGATCAGAGCAACCTTTCCATCTAATCTCATGGCTATACCTCTTCGCCCAGCATCATTGCATCCTTCACAAAGTCAGAAAGCTCCGCTAGTAATGGTTGGATATCATCCATAAAATACATATGGCCACCAGAAAGTTCGGAGAATACGACTCTTTCGCTAGAAGCATGCTGCCACTGCTGCACATCATACTTTGAGACTAACTCATCAACATCACCACGCAACACTAAAATTGGGCTTTGCACTGGCGTTTTATTTTGAGGCCTATAATCTTCATGCATTTGTACGTCCGCTCTCAATGTCGGTAAAAGCAACTCTCTCATCATTGGTTCTTCGAGCGCGGTATGAGTAAATCCAGAAAAAGCCTGCACTTTTTCGACAAATGAATCATCATCAACCTCATCCGATGCTCTAGAGCTCCTCGGTGTCCAAGGGTCCGGTGAACCGCTAACGACCAGGCTAACATTGGGATATAATTGCTGTTGCTCTACAAGGCGAGTGACCTCAAAAGCAAGTACCGCCCCTAAGCTATGACCAAATATCACGGTAAGCTTTGTCTTATCAGTATCTTTAATCAGTAGCTCTACAACATGCTGAGCAGCTTCATGAACACAGGTATAAGGAGTCTCAACAAAGCGCTTTTCCCTGCCAGGTAATTGCACTCCGTATATATCAAATTGCATGGTTTGCGGTTGCCACTCGTTAAAAATAGATGCCCCCCCTCCAGCAAAAGGTAGACAGATCAGTTGGATTTTTTCCATTACTAGTTCCTCCAAATTACAATTATATTGTCTTAACATTACTTGAGTGAGTGTATCGGCCAACGAGACGTGATAGATCCCATCGCAACATAACTTGCGATAAGAATAGTCAATAAGGTGATTGTATAACTTAACACTGATACCAAATACGACATGTTAAAATCAAAATCTAAATAAGCCTCGAGCAGATAGTTGACTGTAATGATAATAAAAAGACTCACCAAGGCGCCTAATAGAAACAGCGTTAAGTTTTCTTTGTAAATCATTGATGCTATCTTTTTGGGGCTCGCACCGATTGCCATACGGATCCCTATCTCATAGCGTCGCAAATCAATATCATAGCTCAACACCCCGTAGATCCCGATGCTGGCTAACAACACAGTCAATAAGCTCAATAATACAGACACGCCCGCAATAAATTTATTATTTATTGTCAGAGCATCGTATAGTGATGATACTGAGTTATATTCATATATGTAAAATGACCCACTAACTTGCTGTACAGTATCTAAAAACTCTTGTCTACTTAGAGAGGTACCGGGTTTCGTTTCAATCATAAAGCGGAAGTTACTAAAGCGACTCGGGTAGATCCGGTCTACAGCGGGCGTATTAGGCACTTGAACATCCTCAACTACACCGATAACTAAGAAATCTCGATAAGGACCACCTGATGACCAAGATATATACTTACCAACAATTTCACTGCCATCAGATGTGATCTTATCGGCCAAGCTTTTATTAATGAGCACACTGGACGACTTGTACGTTTGAATTTCTTCTTTTGTAAAGTTATTTCCTTGTAACAAATCTATCCCCATAAGAGGAAAATACTGTTCATCAATTAAGTTTGTATAAGTTGTTATTTTTTCGTTTGAACCATCTGTTAATTGAAGTGAAGTTGTCCAACGATTACTCATCATAGGTAAGAAATTAGAGTTAGATACACGAGTTACTTGAGGCAGCTCCATCAACTTCTCTTTTATTTCGTTTATTAGTGGTACTCGTTCAGCTGATGGTGAGCCATTAAACACGGTGTTCAAATTCGCATAATACCTATTCTCTACTTCAAACCCTGGTTCTTTGAAAACTTCTTTGACCGATTCAACGACCAAGTTGCTAGTCGCAACTAAAATTGGCGCAGCAAGTGCTATCTGACTGACGACAAGAATTTTCCTCATTCTCGTTGATACTTGTAAGCCGGACCCTTTACCACTGCTTTTAAGTGTAAAGATCAACTGATTGTATTTGAGGCTATTGGCAACTAGCAAGGTAAACATAAAACCAATTGAAAGAATTAAACCGATAGCAAATAAAAGCGCTGGCCATGAAAAAGAAAGCTCTTGTATTCGTGGCAGCATACCTTGCATCAAATCACGAATTTCGATAGTTAAGATATAAGCAAATAAGATAGCAAACACGCCTGATACAGTTGTCAGAAGCGTATTTTCAGCCAACAGCCCGCTAAAGATTGTTTGCTTACTCGCTCCCAAAGTCGCTTTTATTGCCAAGTTACGCTGTTGTTCAGTTGCTCTTGCTAACAATAGGTTAGATACGTTAATAAGCGCAATAATTGCCAACGCAATACTTCCTGCAATGAAAAACCAAACCGAGCCACCACTATCTCCGAGCAGGTAGTCTTTTAGTGGTACAATATCAAACTTATAGCTGCCATTTTTGATAATTGGATTACCCACGGTTTCTTGTTTGAATTTCTCGCCAATTAAGCTGTTTAATTGGTGTTGCATCTCTTTTTCAGTTTGTCCCTGCTCGGTTAATACGAACATTTTTATCTGATCAGTCAAAGACATCCAATCTTCTCTTACGTCAGATTCCCAGGTGTTATATTCCCAGGGTAGCCAAATATCTGTTTGTGCCCCAACGCGGAAAAGTGCAGGTTCAACAAATGCCTGGCTTGTCACCCCGATAATGGAATAGCCCACTTCATTGATTGTGACTTTTCGTTCCAAGATATTTTTATCTCCCGAAAAGTGTTCCTGCCAGGCTCGATAACTTATGACGGCTATCGGTTCCTTTGCATTTAACTCTAGATCTTGGGAAAACCCTGAGCCCATGACAAAGTTAGTACCTAGCATACTGAAGTAATTTGCTACTGTGTCGGTAACACGCAACATTGGGAATCCATCGAGATCTGTAGCAATCTCCGCATGGTAATTCGCTATTGCAAATGTTCCCCGATCCGCATTCTTTACAACGTGTTCCATTGCTGCATAGGAAGCCGCGTTACTATGTTTTAGTTGACCTTCTTCATACACTTTGCTCACCGCGACATAGAGCTGATCTTGATTACTATATGGTAATGACTTTACCAACAGTACATGGTGAAGATTGAACATAACCAAAAGAATACCAAACGTTATGGATAATGTAGTTACAATTCCAAGCGCAAATAGTGGTCTTAACTTTAGGCTTTGCCAGGCTGTCCTGAGATAAAATTTCATTAAATAGCCTCCTTCACAGAAGGCGATGCTAACGTGATCCGACCATCTAGCAAGTAATATTGAGTAGTCGCCATATCAGCATAACGAGGGTCATGCGTCACCATACAAATGGTTGTACCCGACGCGTTCAACTCGCTCAGCATTTGCATAATGATATCACCATTTTTTGAGTCTAAGTTTCCCGTCGGCTCATCCACTAGTAATATACTAGGCTGCGCAACCAAAGCTCGAGCAATAGCTATCCTTTGTTGCTGCCCCCCTGAAAGTTGATTTGGTTTATGTCTTCTGCGGTGCTCCATTTTAACTTGTTGTAAGCACTTTTGCACACGCTCAGATATTTCCTTCTCTGAATAGTTTTTATCACTATAACGCAAGGGTAAGCTGATATTATCTTCGACCGAAAGCTCATCAATCAAATTGAACTGCTGAAAAATAAAGCCGATTTCATCACAGCGAATAGCTGCACTGTCATTTTTATCCAGTTGACTAACGAGTTTACCATTTAATGTATACTTGCCTGAACTTGGTTGATCAAGTAGCCCCAATATTGATAGCAATGTTGATTTCCCACCCCCAGAAGGACCAGAGATAGATACATATTCACCTTTAGCTATTTCTAGATCGACACTCGACAACGCATATGTATCAACATCTTCCGATGAGAACAGTTTACTTATTTCTTCTAGTTTTATTACCGTATCTTTGTTCATTGTATTTCCTATAATTCTGTTTGTCTGTTCACTTGGTATGAAATTAAAAAACAATACGCACAACTTCTGAATTAGCTATATTAGACATATCACTTAGGATCACTTGCTGCCCAGCCTGTAAGCCTGTTCTCACTTCAATAAACTGACCTGAATCTTCACCAAATGATACCGAAGTCTGCGTAGCAACTTTCTCTTCGTTATCCAAAACAAAAACTTTCTGCGTAGAGTTTGCACGAACATTTGCGGGCTTTCTTACGTAAAGCACGTTAGCTAGTTCATTAACATGGATTGTGCCATCAATTCTCTGATTTGGTCGGGCTGATGCAGGTAAAGTGTTTGTGGGGGTTAGCTCAACGGTTACCGTACTATCTTCAATAGCAGGGTCGATACGTGTCACCTCTGCACTTACAGTATCCGTTCCGATTTTTAAAGTCGCTGTCTGCCCTATGTTAACTAGACCTACCTTAGATTGAGGTATTTTCAACAAACCGAGGAGATCCTCACGGTTACCTATCATGATGAGCTGCTCACCTGGTGCAACGCTTTGCCCAAGCTCAACATAAAGTTCTTGCAAAATTCCAGCTTCAGGCGCTTTGACTGTCAATTTGTCTTTGGTATTCAACACTGTTTGGAAGTCAATTTCTCGTTGCTCTATGAGTTTCTTTTGGATCTCTAGTTTTTTAGCATTCACTTCTTTGAGTGATTCAACACTTCGACGCAGCAACTCTAGATGCCCTTCAAATTGCTTCGCTGTGAGATCTGCCTCGGTATACGTCAGTTCGCTCACAATCCCTTTTTCAAATAACTTTTGCATGGCTTTCTTTCGTAGCTGTGCAAGGGCAAGTTGAGATTCCAATTGCACCACACTGATCACGCGTTCATTTAGTGTTTGCTCATTGTTAAGCTGTAATTGGTTGAGTTCCATTTGCTCAGACTCTAACTGCTGCTTTGCAATCGCAAGTTGCTGGTCAATTTGTGGGTTAGACATTTTTAAAATTACACTGCCAGCCGACACTCGAGCACCAGGGCGTAGAACAATTTCTTCAACCGTCGCTGCCGTATAGCTGGTGAGTAGTTTCTGGTTATTGGAGCGTAAGGTACCATAGCCATCAAAATCAATTTTCAGCGACCCTTGCTGCACATTTTCTATGACTATAGATTGACGATCTTTTTCTGGCAGATCACTACCCAAGTTTAATCTCACCCACGACACAAAAGCTAAAGCTCCTACAATTAATATAGCGTGCTTATACTTTACTATGAGGTCCTTGAATGAAGGCTTTACTTTACTTCTAACAACATCCATTACTGTCACCCTAAATTAGGCAAAAAAAGATCTCGCTTGGCAAACAAAGACTCAACTTGAATGTCCCATTGTTGAGTGGTCTGCGAAAACTGTTTAATTTGCTGAACCTGTTCTGAATTTTCATTGTACTCAATACCCATAAAATATTTGTACCATGGTTCCATCCCCAAAGCGTAGACAAAAATATGTTTCGGTTTGATTAATTCAACAACTTCTGAAGCTTGCGATGCATCTGAGCCATTCAAACGACGAGTATCTTTGATTGTGTTAGGTACTTTAGCTGTACATAATGCACCATATAGCCATGTATAAGGGGCTCCAACACACTCCATACCAATGGCATACACATCAAGATCTGTTAAATAAGGTGTTAGGTGTTTATATAAATTCACATCAGGATTAGCCGAGTCTGCACCAAAGAACAGTTTTTTTCCTTCCAATTCAATGGTCCAAGCGGATTTGCTGCGTATATTCAAATCGCCATGTTCGCCAAAAAATGGAATGCTGGTAATAATACCGCTGTGGATCGCCAACTGCTCACACTCATCCACTTCAATCGTATCAAACTGTAATTTTTGCAACATCAATTTCAGTGAAGGGTCTTGTAGTTCTCCCCCATTATTCTTAGGTACAATGATCTTTCCTATCTTGTGCCTAAGCTGCAATAATGTTTCAAAGTTAACATGATCTTGGTGTGTATGTGTTAAGCAAACATAATCAATAAAGTCTGGGAGCTGAGTAAAGCTGACGATGTCATCTTTAATTTTTTCATCGCGCGTAGCAATAATTGGATCGATTAGAATTGTCACATATTCACTTTGCACCATAAAACCGGCATGACCTAAGTAACGCAATAAAACACCGTCTTTTACATTTTCGGGTTTGTGAGTTGGTGGTTGAGTTGTAAATAAATCCTCGTATGCAAGGCCCCCACTGAGCTCTTTACCGGCAAACAAAGCATCTACTTGCGTACGACTGAGTGGTTGAGTTCGTGACTTGAAAATCTCATCTACGAATCGGTCATTAAAATGTGTATTAACTTGTTGGTGATCATCATCTGCCAGTCTTGGAGTACTTAGTACAAACGGTCTTTCATTAACCTTCGACATAAGCCCAAATGATAAAGTCTGTAACTGGGGTTGATAAAACTTAGATTGATAAAGCAGCGGTTCAAGTAACCTAAATCCTGCGCGATGATGGCGGTCAAAAGTAAGCTCAACATATCCTTTAAGCAAATCAGGAACTTGCTGATATAAAGGTTCCAGAGATGTGCCTTGAGTATGATTTAGTAATAGTTTGTCTAACTGTGATACGGCTTTAGATAGCTCTAAAAAGTCATGATAATGAGTCTCTGTGCGATCGATCAGTGACTTAATTTCTTCAACTTCAGATTCACTACAGTTTAAGAACTCTCCGCCGCTGAGCTCACTTTCCTGTGCAGCTAAAATATGTAATTTATAGTTATTAACAAAGGATTTCATGATCCTAAGATGAGTTTTGTCAGTATACCTTGCAGCAGTGACTGGGGGTATTAAGTAAGGCCACGCATACCATTGATTAAACAATGGTTCAAAATAAACTTCTTCTTTTAAATACAAATTCTGGTTCTCACCGTCGTTGCTCATTTGTCTTTTCCCTTGTTATTATTGCTTCTTTCTTGAGACTCATAGCTTTATATAGGGCACACATTATCGTGTACCCTATATGATGGGTTAACGCACAACTAAAGAATAAATATTGCCGTACATCGGATATAGTTCAGGGATCAACTGGCTATTAATATCCTTGCAAATCTTGCGAATATTTAGACTCGAGTCAAAGCGCTGTTCTGGCCATTCAATTTCTAATTTGTTAGCGCCTGATACTAATAAAGTAGTCGGAACTAACAACTCCGTTGTTGACCACTGCTCAGAAAGTGTCACTGTATCCAATACCTTACCATTTACTTTAATAACAACACAGCTTTGCTTCGCAACTTCGTTATTCAACTTCAATGTCGCCTTTACTGTACGGCTTTGACTTCCATCAGTAAAGAAGGTGAACGTGGACGATGGCAAGTATGCTTTATAAAAATCATGCCGCGTATTATGGCCCCCCTCCATTAATTGCTGCTCAGAAAACGACACTGAATGGAAGTATGGGTCAAGCAAATTAGTCGAACTTAAATCATCGACAGCATGTTGCTGTAGCTGGACTCCACGAATTATATCTCCTAAAGCAACGCCATGTATGTTTGCACATGTCTCGAACGCTTCAAAGAGTAGCTGATCTAGGCAATTTGCGCCCATTGAGAATAAATAGCGCTTCACTTGAGGTGACATATCTTCTAGCGCTGATGATAATGATTCATTCATCCAAATAGGTAAGCGTTTATTTTGCAATTCAACAAATAGTTGCATCACTTTCAAAATATCTACTGATTTTTTTGCGGCTTCGTTACAGTAATAACTCACTACATCAAAGTTCTGACCCCAATGCGCATTATGAATCGCAGCCAATAAATGTGCATCTGCTTCATCTTGCTCACTCGCATTAGGCGCGTCATCAATCAGCTGTGATGCAGACACTGACTGGTCACCCAAATGACTTGCTACTTCAGCCATTGCAATCCGGATCCCTTTACTCGTTAAGTGACAGTAATCCAAAAATAGCTCTTTCCCAGGTATGCCATTGCTACTGTGCGCTTGAAAGACTTCTTTCAAATTTATCACCGAATTGCCATGGTTAGCTGCACATTCTATCATTACTTCTCGTATCTCATTAGTGATACGAGGTGTATAACTGCGTGATAAATCAATAATAGATGAATCTCTTGCCATTTCTAAATACTGACGCATAGCAGTATATTCACCTAGCTGCTCATAGCTGTTTGCAAATAGATAAGCTGTTGCAGAGCATGACCCTTCATCCAACACTAACATATCATTTGCACACTCAATACACGCTTTATAATCACCTTGAGCATATAACAAATCGGCTTGTTTCTTTAATTCACGCCAACGCTGATTGTCTTTTTCTGTTTCCAACCAATGAGCATGAATATCAGGATCTTTCCAGTCTGCTAAATTAAACTCCGGCAATACCCAAACAATTTCTGTTGATGACAGAGTGCTCTGCTGGTTGATTTGTGCCATTGCCGTACTAATTTCTTGATTTAAAGCTTGGGTTAATCGTGCTTTTAGTCCTGCAACACCAGCTGTTTTTATGCTATCAGATATCTCATAAGCATTCTTCAGTGAACTCAGATAGGCTCTGTTACCAACCCAGTTATTACCGGCAAAAATAACAATAATATCCGGCGATAGCTGCTCTGATGCTTCAACAACCTCTTGTAACACGCTAATATCCGCATTCGTCCTTGCTAAATCAATGACTTCTACACTTTCACCATGTGCTTGTTCAAGCATCGTAGATAAAACCTGTGATGGGGTATACCCTGGATCATATAGCATACCTCGAGCAACAGATTCTCCGGCCAAGACTAGTCGCTTTGCTGTTTTTTTCGCTGAAATTGTCGATTGTTGCGCCCAGAAATTCCAATCTGCAGAGTAAGCCATATCTCTCTCAAAATCGCCAGTTTGTGGGTTTTTCTTCCAAATACCAACATGTTCAGAGTCGCTCTTTTGAGGTGCCATAATATTATGTTCGGAGTCTAACAACCCGGTAAACCCTAATAATTGTGCAAACTCAGGACCGTCTTTGTAGATTTTTTCTGCAAGTTCCGCTGCGAGATGTTTTTTAGATTCATTAAATGACATAGTTTTAACCTTATAAGAATGTATACACTGCATGACCAATTGAGCGAGGGTCTTTATCTTTCTTAATCGGCGTGTTGCTCACACCTACCTTCCACATCTCTGGTATATCTGCTTGGCTGATAATAAAATCTCCAAGTATTAAATAATCAATGCTTGCCCTTACAAAACATGTTAAGGCATCTAGAGGTGTTCTTACGACAGGCTCCCCCCTAACATTGAACGATGTATTCAAAATAATTGGACAATCGGTTAGTGCATCAAACTCTCGTAGTAAACTATGAAACCTTTTGTTTGACTCAGCTGTCACTGTTTGTACTCGAGCTGAATTATCAACATGTGTGATCGCCGGTAAGTCAATGAGTGACTCTACATCACATGTTTGCAACATAAATGGAGAAGGATAATCTAAAGCGAAATGCTCATTTGCTTTTTCTGCCATCACCGCAGGGGCAAATGGCCTAAATGCTTCTCGCATTTTCACAAGACTGTTTATCTTATCTCGCATATTTGCAAGTCGAGGATCAGCCAAAATTGAGCGCGCGCCCAGTGCCCTAGGACCAAACTCCATACGACCTTGGAACCAACCGATCACCGCACCTTCAGAGATCCTAGCCGCAGTAAACTTTACTAATTCTTCTTCATTTCCACGATAGTCACTAAATTTAACGCCGCTATTAGACAGCAGTTTGAAGATTTCATCGCTTGATGCGTCAATGCCCAAATACGCGTGAGGCGTATCTTTTTGACTCGGTCGTTCACCAAACAACCTTACCCAAGCGACTGCTGCGGCTCCTAACGCTGTACCCGCATCTCCAGAAGCTGGTTGCACAAATAGATTTTTAAATGGTCCTTCTCTTTGAATACGACCATTAGCAACACAGTTTAATGCAACACCCCCTGCCATACATAAATTATCGCTTGGCACTTGTTCATATAAATAGTGCACTTTTTCGAGCAAGATCTCCTCTAAAGCGACCTGCAAGCTTTTAGCTATGTCCATGTGCACCTGATCAAGCTTAGATTCAGGCTTGCGCGGCTCAAGTCCCATCAAACTGATCAACTCATCTGAATACATTCGGTTGGTGTTGAGGAAATCAAAATACTTCATATTTAAGCGATATTGTCCCTTCTCTCTCATTTCTATTAGAGTCAGGATCTGCTCTTTGTAAATTGGCTCCCCATAGGGCGCTAAGCCCATTACCTTGTACTCACCACTGTTAACCTTAAAACCAAGGAAGCTCGTAATAGTGCTGTACAATAAGCCGATTGAATCTGGAAAGTTCACTTCTTCAAAGATTTCTAAAGAAGCCCCCTTACCATGACTATAACTGGTTGTAGCCCACTCGCCGACACCATCCACCGTCAACACTGCTGCGTCATCAAAGCCTGAAAAGTAATAAGTACTGGCTGCGTGTGATAAATGATGCTCAGAAATTGCTATATGGCCACTATACCCAGTTATATCTCTGATCACTTCATCCGGCTTTTGCTCGCATAAATGACGATAAACCTCTTTTTTACGAAAAGGGTCAGCGTCATCAATTGTTCCCATCCAAATTTGACGAGCAAGCTTCTTCTGTGCATCTTCATAATATGCAATGCAATCGACCTCATCAAGAGATACATTCGCGTACTCCAAACAATATCTAAGACTTTCTTTTGGGAACGACTTATCATTTTTGACGCGACTAAACCTCTCTTCCTGAACCGCAGCCAAAACTTCACCATTTTTGATTACACAGCAGGCAGAGTCGTGGTAGCCAAAAGACATACCAATTACAATTTTGCCTGTTTTGTTCTCTAGAACACGAGTATCGTTCATAATCAGTCACTTCCATCTTTTTTAATTTTAATTAATTCTTATATTGCTTACTTCCGAGATAACCAGATAATTTCTAACAGACTTTCTTTAACCAAAGCTGCTAGTTTATCCATACTCGCTTTTTTGAATGTTCGGCTATCATACGCAAACCACAGATACAGTTTTTGCCCATACACACTTCCCGAGAATGACAAAGATGATGATAGATCCGTGTTCATCTCTGGGTGGTTTAGACTGCCTACATCTTCCTCTCTAAATTCCAATGAAGGTGCCTCCATTGTCGCAGCACCTAACTTCCCCTGAAAATTAAAGTTGATCTTGAAATCCTGATTATTATCTAGCTCCAATAAAGAAGGTTCTTTAGATAGATAACGAAGTACACCATAACCAAGGCCATCGTTCGGCACGCTGTTCAGCGTACCATCTATCTGTTTGATGAGTTCAGATAAATCGTCTATTGCAAAATCAAAACGCACCGGGTATCTATGGATAAACCAGCCGACCGTATGAGAATAATCTTCTTTAGAGTGGGATGGTTGCCTGCCATGATTAGTTATAAAAACGCGATAACTTTGTGTATCTCGCCAACGGCGCAACCCCATATACATAGCGCTGAGCAATAACTCATTTATCTCAGTAGCAAAATGAGACTTACAAACTGTGAATAAATCGCGTGTATCCTCTTCACTCAAATTAAAGTTTTGATATGAAACATCTTCAGCGGTAGCTAGGCCGTCAACTTCCTCATCATAGCTCATGCCAAGTCCCTGAGGGTTTAATTGCTGAACCCAATATTCAAGTTCAGGTAAAAATTTTCCAGACTCGGCACTGGCGTGTAGATAATCTCCCTTACTTTGATAAGAAGATAATTTAGCTGGCAGCTCAAGTTTATTTCCTGCCACCAACTGTTCAAAACAATTATTTAAATCTTGCGCCATCAACTGCCACGAATAAGCATCGACAACCGCATGGTGTGCGGTCATCATGATCCGGTTTACATCATCAGCTTTAATCATGACCAAACGAAATACGTTTGCATTAGAAAGTTCAAAGCTCTTTTGATGTTTAATACACAATTGCTTTACCTGTTGTAAAATATCATCGCCTTCAATTTCTTCGACCGCAAAAGCCTTGTCTAACATCGTCTGGGAAATAGCGGTATATTCACCATAAGCTGTATCATCTTTTTCTATAAATCTAATTCTCAACGCATCATGACTTAGCAACATGTGATGCGCGCATTGTTTAATAATATCTTCACCGACATTGTCAGGTAAAGTAAACAAACTGGTACAAGATAGATAGTTGTATATCTCTGGTCTGTTACTATATTTTTCAAACATGGTTTCATGGTGTATTGGCAATAGCTTTTGAATACCAGTTACTTCAGTACTGCCGCCAATAACTTCTTTTGATAAAACCAGCGACTGAGCCAACTGTCGAACAGTAGACTTTTCATAAACATCATTTATATCTAATTTAAAGTGGAGCTTTCTGGCTTTGCCAACTAGTTTAATCGCTAAAATAGAGTCTCCGCCTAATTGAAAAAAGTTATCGTCAATCCCAATATTTTCAATTTGCAAAATCTCTTCAAACAATTGGCTAAGTTTCAATTCACTTTCAGTTGTAGGCTGTTGATGCTTATGACTGGCTTGTGTTGCTGCGGTCATAGATAACAGCATTTTCCTGTTTACTTTACCATTAGCCGTTAATGGCCATTGATTTATCACAATGATGCTGCTTGGCACCATGTACTCAGGTAAATACTCTGAAATACCAGCCTTAACATCACGAACAAATGCTTCATGCTCGATCTCATCTAGCTTGGAGTCCGGCTTGATAAAACCGACCAACTGCTGGCTAGCTGCCGCTTGCTTAATCATTACTACAGCTGAATCTACTTTAGCTTGTTGTGTTAGCTGCGCCTCAATCTCGCCTAGCTCTACCCTAAAACCGCGTATCTTCACCTGATCATCTGCTCGACCTATAAATTCTAAATTACCATCTGCTAAGTAGCGCACTAAATCCCCTGTGCGGTATAAACGTTTTGAACTATTGGCGCTAGCCGAGTCGTAATATGGATTGTTTATAAATCGTTCTGCTGTTTGCGCTGCGCGATTTAAATACCCCCGTGCTAAACCGTGGCCGCCTATATGTAGTTCACCAACAACCCCCTTTGGCACGATATTTAATTCACTGTCTAAGATCAAAAGCTGGGTATTATTGATCGGTTTTCCTATAGGCACACCTTCTGCCAGGTCTTGCGAACAATCCCAGTAGCTCACATCTATCGCCGCTTCGGTTGGCCCATACAAATTATGTAATTCCGCCTTGCTCTGTGCTGCTTTGAATCCCTCAACATGCCTGAGCTGCAATGCCTCTCCGCTGCAGAAAACCTGCTTTATGCTGTGGCACATTTGAAATTCTGGACACCCTAAAATCGCCTCTAACATCGAAGGTACAAAGTGAAGCTTAGTAACTCCCGCTTTTTGGATCAGATTACATAGATACTCTGGATCCTTGTGTCCTTCCGGGCGTGCAACTACTAACTGCCCGCCATATGCCAGTGGCCATACAAACTCCCACACAGATACATCAAAGCTGTAAGGTGTTTTTTGTAATACCTTATCTGTATGGCACATCTGATACTGAGATTGCATCCAGTCAATACGATTAAACAGTGCTTGATGCTCTATCAATACGCCTTTTGGTTTACCTGTCGAACCCGATGTATATATCATATACGCCAAATTCTGCGAACTCAGCCCTATTTCCGCTTTATCTGGATTCTCTATTGGGTAACTGCTAGCTACATACTGAGCTTGCGCTAATGTGGCAAAGCCATCCAACGTTACAATCGTACCTTCAAATTGCTTTAGGCTAGCCTGTACTGTACTGTGGCTTAACACAAGCTGCAGCGCGGCATCATCCAGCATATAGTCCAATCTGTCTTTCGGATAGCTAGGATCTAGTGGTACATAGGCTGCACCAGCTTTCAAGATCCCCAATATGCCTATCACCATCTCTAATGAGCGCTCGATGCATAGACCCACCAAAACATCTGGTTTGATATCATGGTTATCTTTTAAGTAATGCGCTAATTGGTTGGCTTTTTCATTGAGTTGCTGGTAAGTAAGCGTCTGATTTTCAAATGCCACAGCCACATTATCGGGGTTTGCCACCGCCTGTTGTTCAAACAATTCATGAATACACTTATCCTTCGGATAGTCCGTGGCGGTGTCATTAAGCTCATAGACCAAGTGATGAGTTTCTTCCTCTGATAACATCGCCAGGCTATAGGGGGGTTGCTTGGTTTGCGTCTCATGACTTAATTCTGTTAATAAACGACAAAGATGCACATTGAGTTGTTCAATATGTTGTTCACTAAACAGCGTCACATCATAAGTCCAGTTTAACCTCAGCCCTTGTTCACTGATATCCATGTCTATGTTTAAATCATACTTCACCGGGGTGTGTTCAAAACTGTAATTTTGAATTTTCAAACCAGGTAATTGAAAAGAGTTTGCGGCGCTAGTTTCATTCAGTCCATAGTTGGTATTTGTCGTCATCATAATTTGGAACAGTGGCGTATGCTGCTTACTTCTTGGTACGCCCAACTTGCCCACCAACTGTTCAAACGCGACATCCTGATGAGATAAAGCATCTAAATGGACATTTCTAATATGGGCAAAATAGTCAGCTAGGGTGTCATGCTTTGTATCTACCCTAAGCACTAAGGTATTCATAAAGAAGCCGATCAGAGGCTCAAGCTCACCTTGTGAACGATTCGCAACCGGAGTGCCGATCACAATGTCAGAGCTATTACTGTGGCGTGAAAGCATAAGTGACAGTACAGCATGCATTAACATAAAAGGGGTTAAGTTATACGTTTTCGCCACCGCGAGTAACTGTTTTGCAATTGTTGCAGGCAATTTTCCAGTGACTACCGCTCCCTGATACTGCTTTTTGTTAGGGCGAGCATAATCCAATGGCAACGAGTGTACCACAGGCACATCTGCCAACTGTTTTTGCCAATAAAGAAGTTGTTTATCTAATACCTCACCTTTTAAATATTCTCGCTGCCAATGGGCGTAATCTGCATACTGAAGGTTCAGAGGCATAAGCGGGCTATCATTTCCTTCATTATAGGCACGATATAAAGTAAAAAATTCCTTGGATAGCAACTCCATTGACCAGCCATCCGAAGCTATGTGGTGCATATTGAAAAACAATATACCACGCTGTTGATCAAGTTTTATCCAGCTTAACCTAATCAATAAATCTTTGGAAAGGTCAAATGCTCTATTCGCTTGCTCAATGAGTAGCGCGTTTAGTTTCTGTTCTCTTTCTTGATGCTGATACTCGACAAGATTAATCTGTTCAATATTAAAGTCTATATCCTGCTCAACCTGACAATAGAGCAGTTCTTCTTCATTGTGGTAAGTAGTACGTAAAACTTCATGTCGGCGAATAATTTCTTTTATCGCCTTCTCAGCAGAAGCTAAATCTAACTCTCCTTCTAGCAGGTAAGCGCTGGGCATATTGTACTCAGACGAGCCCTGATTTAACTCATTAGTGACCCAAAGACCCTGTTGCTGGAAAGAAAGTGCTAACTTGTTATCTTGATATAGCGCAGGCTTAATATACCTCGTTTCATCTTGCTCTTTAAAAGTATCCAGTTCTTTCAGAATCTTTATTATTTCTTCTTTTGACGCTAATATTTTACTGCGCATCTCTGGCGTTAATGCACCTTTTGCTGCCTGTAATTTGAGTTTACCGTTACTTAAAAATAGTTTTACACCGGCTAAATTAGCATCCTTTATTACTTCAATAGACATTTTTACAATTCCTCTTCAATAAGGTCATCCGAATGCAATTCATTCGGTTCATTATTTTCCAAATAGATTTCAAGTACGCTGGCTTGAACGGCTATTGTTTGGTATTCAAATAAAAACTTTATCGGTACTTCGATGCTAAAGTCATCTTTAAACTTATTTTTCAGGCGGGTAAGCAATAGCGAGTTACCACCGACATCAAAGAAATTCGCAGTGATCCCTATGGGCGCAATGCCAAGCACATCTTGCCACAAGGACACTAATGCTTCCTCTATACTATTTTTCGGTGCAACATATTCTCCCTGCAAAGCACTGCCATCCGGATCCGGTAATGCCTTTTTATTCAGCTTGCCATTGGCTATTAATGGCCATTGTTCTATCGCCATTAAAATTGCTGGTACCATATAGTCCGGTAACTGTGCTGAGATCGCAGTTTTAACATCACGAACAAATACTTGCCGCTCAGCTTCATCTAGTTTGGTCTGCGGTTTAATATAACCGACCAACTGCTCACTGCCTGCCACTTCCTTTGTTATCACAACAGCGGAATCGACAGTCGCATGTTGTGTTAGCTGCTCCTCGACCTCGCCAAGCTCTATCCTGAAACCCCGTATCTTCACCTGGTCATCGATGCGGCCTAAAAACGCTATATTGCCGTCCGGTAAATAACGCACTAAGTCGCCAGTCTTATACAAACGTGCCGAGCTCGTCGCATTCTCCGGGTCATAATACGGGTTCGCGATAAACCGCTCCGCGGTGAGTTCAGGCTTGTTATAGTAGCCACGGGCCACCCCAAGCCCTCCTAAGTACAGCTCACCTATACAGCCTTTCGGTAATAACTCTGCTGAGTCCCCCAGTATATAGGCCTGACTGTTTGCCACCACTCTTCCTATCGTCATCGGTGTTGTCACCTCAGATGAGAAACCAACATAGGTCGAGTAGGTGGTATCTTCTGACGGCCCATAGAGGTTGTATACCTGACGACAAGCTGTGTCTGCCAGTATCCTGTTCACCACTGGCACCGCTAGCGGCTCGCCCGCTAAATTAATACACTGGACGCTCGCCGGGATTGCTCGCTGTTCCAGCAAGGCCTTAATCGCTGAAGGCACGGTATTGATCAACGTCACATCATAGTGCTTATCCAGCAAGGCCAGGGCATCAGGCACCACCACACAACAACCGCCAAAACTCAATGGCACAAACAACTCAAATATCGATAAATCAAAGTTCAGTGAGGTGCTCGCTAGCACCCGCGAGATCATGGCATCATCAAACTCTGAGCGCGCCCAATGTAACATGGCGCAAGTGTTCCTATGCTCAATCGCCACCCCTTTAGGCCGGCCAGTTGAGCCGGAAGTGTAGATAATATACGCCAGATTTTCCACACTTAGCCCGCAGTCCGATACTGGCAAATTCGTACTGGGACAGTCGTCACACAAATGGCCTGCCAGATCAGCCAGGCCATCCAGTAATAAGACCTGACCGTCAAACCCTGTCAGGCTCTGCTGGGCCACACTGTCACTGAGGACCAGTCCAAGCGCAGCATCGTCAAGCATGTACTGTATACGTTCTACCGGATAACTGGGATCCAGCGGCACATACGCGCCCCCGCTTTTGAGTATCGCCAGCACACCGATCACCATTGCCAACGACCGCCACCC
>LAZR01000793.1_pt1 | contig 21904 bp, 22 predicted proteins | sample 329461 | NCBI WGS metagenome assembly LAZR01 (sample SAMN03002196, study PRJNA259156) | marine sediment metagenome | biome: sea floor; feature: Hydrothermal impacted sediments; material: marine sediment; isolation source: Loki non-amplified sample from Loki's castle hydrothermal vent sediment ...
GCTCCATAATATCCAAACCAGCACAACTAACACATATGACGAAAAAGAGAGGAAAAGTTTCGCAGGTTGGGAAGGTTTATTTTTTCTGGACGGATCAAAACCGAAGCTTGTGGAGCCTATCGACTTCCTTTATTTTTAACCTCAAGATATAAATAAGGACGATTATCGATATCCACATCCAGACCACAAAAACGTAAATGCTTGTTTGCTCTTTAATATTCTGGGGAGAAGGGATAATTTTCTCTTGAACATCTTTAGCCTGAATTTTCTCTTCCTGTTCCTCTTGCCTGACCTGCTGGGCAAAGTCAAACTCCGGTAGGAAAAAAGAAAGAAAAAAGATACTCAACAAGAACACACCCAGAAATTTTGTCTTTCTTAACCTCATAATAGACTCCATACCGTCATGACCACAGCATAGGCTATAACCACTAAAGCGATGATGGTTATAATCCTACCTTTCTTTTCTGTGGGTTTATTATCCATGACAGGTAGAAAAAAGAACAGAATACCCGCCAGTAACATCAAGAAGACAGCAAGAGTATCTCCGTTCAGGAATAAAATCTTGGCCGGGAAGATTTTCAAAGTCTGGAACAGGAAAAGAAAATACCATTCAGGTTTTATCCCCTCAGGGGCAGCGGCCATCAAATCAGCTGCTTTATCAAGAGAAGGGGGGAAAAAGATGGCCAGAGAAAAAAGAATACCCAGGAGCAGAAGCCAGACAACCATTTCCCTGAAGACAAAATTTGGCCAGAAAGGAATCTCCCTCATCTTTTCCTTCTTACCTTCGGCAGCAAGAGGAAGGCCCATTCCATGTTTCTGGATGAGATAGATATGAACACCCAGAAGTATAAAGATGAAAACAGGAAGGATACTGACATGAAAACCAAAAAAGCGGGTCAGGGTGTCTCCCGTAACATCTTCCCCTCCTCGAAGCAATCTCGTAACCCAAGCTCCAACTAGAGGTATAGAGCGAGGAAGATCTGTCCCCACTTTTGTAGCTGAGAGAGAAAGGTCATCCCAGGGCAGAAGGTACCCAGTAAAGCCAAACGCCAGGGAAGCAGCAAGAAGAAAGACCCCGCTCATCCAGGTGAGCTCCCTAGGTTTCCGGTATGACTTGGTCAGCCAGGTGCTGAGAAGATGAATAAAAACAAAGGCAATCAGAAAAGAAGCAGCCCAACTGTGGACTGACCGGATAATCCAGCCTAGAGGAACTTCGGTCATTATCCGGGCAACACTAGCGTTGGCTCCTTCCAGAGTGGGCTTATAATAAAAGACGAGCATAAATCCTGTGATGACCTGAATGGTGAAAAAGAGCAGGATGGCGCTTCCTGTGTAATACCAGATTGAATGTTTGTGCTGGGGAACGGTCTTTTCTTTTAAGAATTTGGTTATGTTTGAAAGCCCAAAACGCTCATCAAGCCAGGATTGAATTCCAGTTTTCATAAGTCTTCCACTCTTTCCTCGCCTTCTCTCTTGATGATTAAGTCTTCCTCTTCAATAGAAACTACAAGACGACGAAGCGGTTTGGGAGGAGGCCCACCTATATTTTGACCATTCTCATCATACCATCCATCATGACAGGCACAGAAAAACTTCCTCTGGTCCGCAAGATAGCTGACATTGCAATCCAGGTGAGTGCAAACACCGACGAAAGCCAATAAGGAACCATCATCCTTCTTTTTTAAAATGCCAGGCTTTGCTCCCCATAAAAAAGTTTTAACTGAATTGGGCCCCATCTGCCTAAAGTCTGCAAATGGCAAAATAACCTGATCCGGTTCCCTCGTAGGAGGAAAAACAAACTTTATGACCGGATACAGAAAAGAAGCCAGCAAAGCTGCCAGCCAGCCTCCGAGAAGACCGTTTAAAAATTGCCGGCGGGAAAAAAGTGAATGCTTAAGCTTCATCTTCTAAATCCAAAAATTCTTTTTATCTTTTCAACAACAAGTTTTCTCCTCAAAGCCTCAATGCCATCAGCGGGCCTTACCTCTTTTGGACAAACCTCGTTGCACTTAAAAACTGTATCACATCCCCATACTCCACCTTCGGTGTTAACGTCTGATAAATTCGAGAAAGGCCTTTTATCCCTGGGGTCTTTGACGAACCGATAAAGCTTAGCCAGGGCAGCCGCCCCTAGATATCTTTCATCCCTTGAAACGACCGGGCAGACACTGTAACAACATCCGCACATGATGCAGTTGATGTACTGGAATATCTTTTCCATCTCCTTCTCTTCTATTCTATGACCTTCCTCCTGCATTTTCTTATCAGGGTAAAGGAAGGGTTTAATTTTGGAAAGAGCTTCCCAGAAGGGTTCCATATCCACAATTAAATCTTTCTGGATTTCCAGATTGGGCAGGGGTTCTATGACAATCGAAGAGGATTCGAGCGCTTGAAGCTCTGTCCGGCAGGCTAGATCAAAATTTCCATTAAACACCATAGCGCACGATCCGCATATAGCTTCTCGACAGCTATACCTGAAAGCAAGGGTCGAATCCTGCTCATTCCGAATTTCCATCAGGGCTTCCAGGAGTGATTTCTTCTCCTCTGTTTCGAAGAAAAAATCCTGAAAGTACGGATGCTCGTCCTCTAAGGGATCATACCTGAAGATCTTAAAAAAATATTCCATCTCAGTATTTTCTTGCTTCTGGCTTGTATTTACTTATATTTACTCCTGCATAACTAATCTGGGGCTTGCCTTCCTTCCAGGTGGCCAGAGTATGCTTGAGCCAGTCCCTATCATTACGTTCTTTGAAGTCAAGACGATAATGGGAGCCTCTTGTTTCCTGTCTGTTTAAAGCACCCAAGGTTATGACCTCTGCTAAATCCAGCATGGAATCAAACTCAATGAGATTTACAAGCTCCTGGCTGTAGCGGAGGCATTTTCCAGAAAGGTAAACTCTCTCGTAGTCTTCTTTGAGCTCAGAGATCTCCACCAGGGCTTCCATTAAATCTTTCTTTTTTCTGAAAATCCCGACTTTCTCACTCATGACAACTTTCAACCTGTCCATAAGACGATGGACTCTCTTTCCAGAGTTCCTCTTCTCCCACCCCTCAATTCTTGCCTTCACTTCTAATGCTTCCTCGATAAGAATCTTTTCGCTATTATCTGTCCCATCACTCCCTTTGACATAAACCGAGGCTTCATCCCCAGAAATTTTTCCAAAAACTGCCGTATCCAGAAGGGAATTCCCCCCGAGGCGGTTAGCGCCGTGAACTCCTACGCAAGCACATTCTCCAGCAGCAAAGAATCCTTCCACACGCGAGGCACATTTCTCGTTGACATCAATCCCGCCCATCGAATAATGCTGGGCTGGCTGGATGGGTATGGGCGTATACACAGGATCAATCCCGGCAAAATTGATGCATATCTCTCGGATGCCAGGTAGTCTTTTTTTTATTTTTTCTTCTCCTATATGCCTCAAATCGAGATGAACATACTGCTTATCAAAACCGTTTCCCTTATCGACTTCGGTCTGGATAGCTCTGGCGACAATATCTCTGGGGGCAAGCTCCATGGCCGAGGGAGCATAATCGTGCATGAACCTTTTTCCCTTGTTATTGACCAGGTAACCTCCCTCTCCCCGCGCTCCTTCTGTAATCAAGATATTTTTACCAAGAAGAGATGTAGGATGAAACTGAACAAATTCCATATCTCTTAGAGGTACACCTGCTTTGTAAGCTATCCCTATGCCGCTTCCATGATTGATATAAGCATTAGTAGTCCTTGAATAGACTCTCCCGTACCCCCCGGTTGCAAAAATAACAGCCCTGGCTTGTACAGGCATGATTTGACCTGTAGTTAGATCATAGACGACAACTCCCAGACATTTTCCATCCTTTACTACGAGTTTAGTCACCAGCCATTCATTATAAAATTTGACCTGCTTTCTTATGGACTGTTCAAAAAGAGTATGAAGGATGACCAGTCCTGTCCTATCAGCTGCATAGCATGTCCGGGGAAATCCTGCGCCACCGAAAGGTCTTTGGGCGATAACTCCGCCAGGAAAACGGCTAAAAGGGACACCCAGATATTCTAGTTCATAAATTGTTGAAACTGCCTTCTGGCACATTACCTCCGTAATATCCTGATCAGCAAGATAATCACTTCCCTTGATAGTGTCGAAGGCATGCCTCTCCCAGTTGTCGTCGCTTGCATCCGGATTGTTTCCCAGGGCAGCGTTTATCCCCCCCTGGGCAGCAACAGAGTGGGAGCGAAGAGGATGGACTTTGGATACTACGGCAACCTTAAGGTGAGGATCGGAGGATAATACTGCAGCTAATCCTGCCAATCCACCCCCAACGACAAGGATGTCCTGACTTATCATTCAGTAATTCCTGGTAAAGTAAAGGGCAAGCAATAGGCCGCTCAAAACAAGGCTGAGTAGAGTAGAGACCCAGAAAAGCAGCTTCTCTTTCCTCAGCCCTAGATCAATTGCAACCGTTCTAAGACCATAAAAAGCATGAAAGACAACAGAAATAATAAGCAGAGTGTCTATAAAGGGATTGGTGTGAAGAACAAGAGCCCAATCTGGCTTTTGCTCTTTCGTCATCAGAAAAAAAGATGTTAAAAATTTAATTCCAATGAGGAGGATAAGCAGGAGACCGCTAAGGCGATGGAAAACCCAAACAAACATTGAATGACCTCCTTGCTTTGAAGATATATTAGATTAAAGACTAGGGGGATTGTCAAGAAAAAGGGGAAATGAATAAGTATCCCCATTTATCCTCTTAGATTGTCATCACGAGCGGAGCGTGACAATCTGGCAAACTCGATCCGTGAATAATCCAGGTTAGTTATTTCTCCATACCTTCTTACCCTTTTTCTATACTGGTGTATATAATTCTTTATAGATTCCTTCATATAGCTTAAAATAAGAAACGAAAAAAGAGTATTTTTGTTTATAAGATTAAACGGAAGATTTTTTTCTTTCCTCCGTCTAAATTATGTACGGAGGTAAAGAAAAGTTGAAAGTGGATGGAAGAGAAAGAGCTAGTACGGCAGAGCAAAGAAGGCAATGAAGAGGCTTTTGCCTCTCTGGTGAAAAAATACAAAACAAAAGTTTTTAATCTGGCATGGAGCTTAACACGTGATCGCGAAACTGCTGATGATCTGGCTCAGGAAGCGTTCATCAAGGCTTATTTTGCCCTTCCGACGTTTCAATTTAAGTCAGAATTTGGAACTTGGCTCTACAGGATAACAGTTAACCATGTCAAAGATTATCTGAGGAAAAAAAGTAAGATGAGCAAAATGTTATTCGAGAAGATGAAGGAGATGCCTCTCGTCCAGGAAAACGAGATTATAAAAAAAGAAAAAGAACAAATCATTGAGCAAAGGAAAAAACTCGTACACCAATGCCTCCAAACTATTCCTGAAAAATACAAGCTCATCTTATCTCTTAGGGATATTCAAGGATTTTCCTATGAGGAAATTACTAAAATCCTGAAAATATCTCCGGGCACTGTGGATTCTCGTCTTCACAGGGCCAGGAAAATGCTTCGGAAAAAATTAGCACCTTTCTTTATTCAGAGAGGAGGCAATCATGAAATGTAAAAAAGTTGAGAGATTTCTTCTCCGGTCGTTTGATGAGCTTTTAAAAGAACAAGAGAAGAATGAACTAAAGAAGCACCTGGAAAGCTGTGCTCTCTGTCAAACAAGGAGAGAAGAATATCAAGGCATTCTCGACGCCCTCAAAGAAAATGACTTTCCAGTACCTAAACCCAATTTTTGGGAACGCCTCAAGCCCAAGCTGGAGGAAAAGAAAAAATATGACCCATGGTCACTTTGGAAGCAATGGGCCATAAGAGCCATTCCCGCTTCGATGCTTCTGGTTATTCTGTTCGCAGCCATTTTAATTCTTTTTATTCCCTTGCAAAAAGAAGAGCTTAGTGAATCAGAAGATCTCCTGCTTCGCAACCTAGATCCTCTGCAAGAAACAACAATATTGTTAGGAGAAGAAAAAGTCGAAGACAAAAACATGATGCTTATCTTCACCGCAATGGAAGAAAAAAACTCAACTGGGAGATACTTGCCATGAAAAACTACAATAAATTCTGGATTGTGTTTTCTTTAACCGTGGTCTTTGCTGCCGGTTTTATAGGTGGAATTCTTTTTGAAAAGCACCTCATCGACAAAAAAGTAGAAAAAAGAGTGAAAAGAAGGAGCTCTGTTCGATTTCCTTCTCTAGAAATGATGGCTAAGGAGCTAAGCCTCACCCCGGAACAGGAAGAGCAGATAAGAGACATCTTTAAGAATAACGAGGAAAGATTCAAAAATTTGAGAAAAAATATCAATGATCGCCTTTCGAGCATACGGTCTCAATTGAAAAATGAAATTAAAAATGTATTAACTGATGAACAAGTCGTTGAATTTGAAGCCATGATTGAAAAATACATTTCTCAAAGAAAAAAAGAAGTGGGAAAAAGAAAAAAACACCCAAGAAACCATAGAAAAAATAAGTAAGAAAAAAGATGAAGAAAAAGATCAATGTAAAAGACCAAGCAGACATAACAGGCAAAAAAATTAAAATCGAAATTCAGCTTCTCTCGCTTTTCTAGCTTTTTTAGCTTGCCCTGCTTTTTATTAATCCAAATTTAGGAGGATTGAAATGTCGAATCGAACTTTAGGAATTTTTGCATTTCTGATTTTATTTTTGGCTACATCATCTTTTGCCCAACAAAAAGAACAAACCCTTTCGCTTGAAGACTGCATCCTGAAAGCCATGGAGAACAATCTCGATGTTGCCATTGAGGTCTTGAATCCGGAACTTGCTGATATTTCCGTCTCCCGTGCCCAGGAAAAATTCTTGCCAATCCTTTCTTTCAGCTTTAACAAAAGAGACACCAATTCTGCATCTTACTCGTTTCTTGATGCCTCTGACCAGGTCTCAACTTTAACCAATAACTATTCTGCACAGATCTCACAACTCATTCCTACAGGCGCCACTTTTTCTATTTCTCTCGACGGTTACAAGACAGATACGAACAGAAGCTTCCAGAGTATTAATCCCCGCTTCGGAAGTACATTAACTTTCAATTTCAGCCAGCCCCTCCTCAAAAATTTCGGTATTAAGATAAACCGCAGAGAAATCATCATCGCCAGGAACAGCCAGGATATTTCTGAAAACCAACTCAAAAGAGTGCTCCAGGAAACGATTTACAGCGTGGAGGAGGCTTACTGGAATATGGTCCACAGCATCGAAAACCTCAAGGTGAAGCAACAGTCTTTGAAGTTAGCCCAAGACCTGCTGGAAAAAAACATGAAGGCTGTCGAGGTGGGGACTTTAGCACCCATAGAAATCCTAAGTGCTCAGTCTGCCGTGGCTACCAGGGAAGCGGACATCCTGCAAGCTGAGGCCGTACTTAAAGATAACGAGGATCGGTTAAAAACAATCATCAACATTGCTGCTGAAGAAGAAGGAGCCGAGTTAGCTAAAATAATCCCTCTGGATAAGCCCACATTCGAAAAAAAGGAAGTGACTCTCGATGAGGCCCTTCGAACTGCCATGGATAATCGTCCGGATTTGAACGCAACAAGAATAGATTTGAAGAATAAAGAGTTAGATTTGAGCTATAGCAGAAATCAACTTCTTCCGAATTTAAGTCTAACTGCATCCTACTGGAGTCCTGGTATAACAGGAAACCAGATCTTGTATCTTGACAATAATCCTTTCTCTGGTGTTGTGGTTGGCACGATTCCAGGCGAGGGATCTGATGCCCTAAAAGATGCCTTTAATTTTAAGTACAAAAATTGGTCTGTAGGAATAACGCTTGATATACCCCTAAATACTTTTCTCTCCCGTGCAGACTACGCCCAGGCAAGAGTCAACCTAGATCAAGCAATGCTGAGGCTTAAGAACCAGGAACAGCAACTTTTTCTTGAAATAAAGAATGCGGTGAGAGCGGTGCAGACTGATTATAAAAGAGCTCAGGCCTACAAAGTTGCCAGAGAATTAGCAGCAAAAACACTCGAAGCTGAGGAGGAGAAACTCAAGGTTGGCATCACGACACCATTTTTTGTTCTTCAATACCAAACAGATTTGGCCACTGCCCAGACAAATGAGCTTAAAGCCATGATTGATTACAACCTCTCTTTGGCTCGTTTGAACAGAGCCAAGGGAACTAGCCTCAAGGAAAAGGACATCAGGTTCTCTAAAGTTTTAGGAAAATAAGCTTTTGAGATATAAGCTGTTACTATATAATGCGTAGCTTTAGTATAAGAACAATGAAAAGATTCTGTTTCTGTATCCTCCCCTCTCTCCTTATCCTCTCGCTATTTTCTTTTTCTCAAGAAAACAAAGATGATTATCATGTAAAACTTCCAGAATTCACATCTCCACCCAAAATAGACGGCAAACTGGAAAATCCACTCTGGGAGGAGGGCGCTGTCCTAGACACCTTCACTCAATACGAACCTCAAGAAGGCGCTCAACCATCTGAAAAAACAGTGGTTTACTTGGGATATGATAAAAAAAATCTTTACATTGCTGTTCGGTGCTATGATTCCAGCCCAGGTGCAATCAGAGCCTCTCTTTGTAAAAGAGACAGTGCCTATGGAGACGACGAGGTCACTATTTATCTGGATACATTTAATGATAAAAAAAGAGCTTTTGTCTTCCAGGTTAATCCCTGCGGGATACAAACCGATGGGATTTATACAGAAACACGGAGAAGGGGCCGAGGAAGAGGGGGTTTCGGGTTCGATAGAAACTGGGATACCTTCTTTCTCTCCGACGCACATATAGACGACTCAGGCTACACGGTAGAACTGGCTATTCCTTTTAAGAGCTTAAGATTCCCCAACGCCAAGTCTCAAGCCTGGGGACTTCAGATAATGAGGACTATAAGAAGAAAAAATGAGGAAATTTATTGGCGTCCCAGATCCCGTGATATAAACGGTTTTCTGATCCAATCCGGAACTTTGGAGATAGACGAGGCTATTGGAAAAGGAAAGAACTTTGAATTCATGCCGGTCTTTACAGGTCTGAAACAGTCCGGTAAAAAATTTGACCCTGAAGCGGGAATAAACCTCAAATACGGGATCACCTCTAATATGACAGCAGACATCGCTTATAATCCTGATTTCAGTCAAGTCGAAGCTGATATGCCTCAGGTCCAAGTTAATCAACGTTATGCCCTTTATTATCCGGAAAAGAGGCCTTTCTTCCTGGAAGGAAAAGATTTTTATGATACACCACTCGAACTGGTCTACACGCGAAAAATTGTCGATCCTCTATGGGGAGTTAAACTTACAGGGAAAATAGGGAAAACAACCCTGGGCTTTTTAAGTACCTATGACAAAAATCCCCCTGGTATCGATATTGGAGAGGAGGAAGAAGAGGAGGACGAGGAGGAAGATGATAATCCCTATAATGCCCTGATTAGTGTTTTCCGCCTGAAAAGAGACCTTTACTCAGAATCTCACATCGGATTTATCATGACCGATAAAGAAATGGGACTCCCTGGGGGTTCTGTTACGGACAATTACAACCGAGTATTAGGGGTAGACGGCCTTTTCAAATTTAAGAATTATTACAGATTCTCTTTTCAATTCTTAAGCTCTTTAAGCAAAATGGAGGATAAAAAAACTGACTTTGTCCCCGCCATGAACTTAAGCTTTAGCAGGAGGGCCCGTCATCTATCGCTCTCAGCCAATTGGACAAGCATCCACCCTGATTTTGAAGCATCATCAGGCTACTTCCGCCGCAAAAACATTCATTCTCTGAACACACGTGTCAGCTATGCTTTCCTCCCTCAAAATGATTTAATCATATCTATCCGTCCTTCCTTCGAGTATCGAAGAATTTATGATTTTGACAACACTCTAACTGATGAAGAATTTGAATTCACTGGATTTATAAGCGGCTGGAGACAGTCTTATCTATGGGCCAACATTTCCTCTGAACTGGAAAGGTACGAAGGAATAAACTTTCGCAAAAAAAACTTTAGAGCCAGCCTTAGCTCAGAGCCATTTTCCTGGCTGAGTGGCCGTATCTCCTATTCTTTCGGCAATGCAATCAAATACGAAGACAATCCTTATTTAGGCTATAAAACCTCCTTCGGTAGCACGCTCACCTTGAAACCTCTGACCAATCTTCGTTTATTCTATGATTTTAAGCATATTAAGTTCTACAGAGAAAAGGGTGGAGAAAAAGATTACGAAATAAACATCATAAGCCAGCGAATCAATTATCAAATTTCCCGCTATTTAACCTTGAGGCTTATCACAGACTATGACGACTACGAAGGGGAACTCTATACCAGCATCCTTCTAAGTTATGAGTTAAGGCCCGGCACAGTCTTTTATTTAGGGATAGATGACAACCAGGAAAAAGACGAATCCGGAATTTTTAGAAGAGCGGGCCGATATTACTTCATCAAATTTTCCTACTGGTGGCGGATCTAACAACAGAGAAGAAAATACCTCTTGGCAATAACCTTCAATTTCTATAAAATATATAGATAAGCTTGATCGATGATAAGGCGGCTTTATTGTGAGCTAGCGGAGAAAAGATAAAATGAAAAAATATATTATTCTCCTTTCGTTACTCGTTTTCGTTTTTTGCGGAAGCAAGGAGAAGAATATTTCATCCCTCTCTAACGAGCATGATGGTCATGAACATGAAGCTCAAGCGCCTGAAGTTAGCGAACAAGGAGCACATGAACACGAACAAGAAGCTGATTTGCACGAGGGCGAGGAACACATCGAACTGCAACTGTCTGCGAAAAAGCAGAAAGAATGGGGAATAGTAGTCGGCACAGCCACCAAACAGGACATTGCCTCAAAAATCACTATTACAGGCATCCTCGCGCTCAACCAGAATAAAACTGCTCACATCTCTTCCTTTGTTAGGGGAAAGGTTGTCTCCCTCTCCTCGGATTTAGGAGATATAGTGAACAAAAAGCAGGTAATGGTTACGATTAATTCTCCGGATTTCGTCCAGGCCCAAGCTACGTTTCTTCAAGCACGAGCAAAATTAAACCTAAGCCGCCAGGATTTCGAAAGAGCAAAGATGCTCCTTCAAGAAAAGGCAATCGAACAAAAAGAGTACCTGAGACGTGAAGCAGGTCATGCAGAGCTTTCCACCGAATATGGAGCTGCAGAGTCTATTCTCCATTCTTACGGAATAGAACATGAACAAATCCAAGAGCTCATTAAGAAGTGTGACTCTTTGGTAGAGAAAGGAGAATTATGCGAGCTCGCAGATCCAAATCTATGTATCCTTTCTCCTGTAGAAGGAACGGTAATCTTTAGGGATGTCACTGTCGGAGAACATGTAGAACCCCAAAAAATACTCTTTACTGTCTCAAACCTCAATACTCTTTGGGCTCATTTAGATGCTTACGAGAAAGATTTGCCGTATATAAGCAAAAAAAGTGAAGTTGCGATCAAAGCCCCTCTCTATCCTGAAAAAGAATTCACAGGAAAAATCACTTATATAAGCGACACAGTAGATGAAAAGCTTCGAACCATAAAAATTAGAGTCGAGGTCAAAAACGACGAGGGATTGCTTAAGCCTAACATGTACATCCAGGGAAATGTAGAAAATAGACAAACAGGGAAAAAAACACTGGCCATACCTGAAGAAGCAATTCAAAATATGAACGGAGAAAAAATAGTTTTTGTCCTTGAAGAGGAAGATGTTTTTGCTGTCATCCATGTGGAACTGGGTGAGAGAATAGGAAATAAAAGGATCATAGCCAAAGGCTTAGAAGAGGGAGAGAAGATAGTCATAAAGGGAGCTTTTAACCTTAAAGCAGAGCTCACCAAGCAATCCTCTGGTGCCGCTCATGTCCATTAATTGAAAAAAAATTATTCTTGAAGAATAAGTGGGAATGACTCATAGAATCATAAGCTTCGCCTCTACTAATTAAAAATAAAAACTCTCCTAATGGGTTTGAAAGGAGAAAAGTTTTAGGACTTATCCGTTATTTATTTTTTAACCATAAATTCTCTAAAATAGTAGATATATGATTTTAAAATGTTAGATAAAATAATAGAATTTTCAATAAAACAAAAACTATTCATTATTGCAGCAACATTGATAATCCTTATCTTAGGTATTATTTCTTACCAAAGATTACCCATTGATGCTTTCCCTGATCCTTCTCCTTGTTTAGTTCAAATCTATACCGAAGCAGAAGGAATGGCTCCTGAAGAAGTAGAAAGGTTTATATCTTATCCAATAGAAGCAGCCATGTTCGGTCTTCCTCGAGTGAAAAGCATTCGTTCTTTTTCCACTTTTACCCTTTCTATGGTTAGTGTTTATTTCAAAGATGGAACGGATATTTATTTTGCGAGACAGCTCATTGCACAAAGACTTCCTCAAATTAGAGAACAACTCCCTCCCCAAGCAGAAAATCCGATATTAGGGCCTATATCAACTGGGTTAGGCTTGGTTTATATCTATTATCTTGAAGGAGAAAATTATTCTCCTCTGGACATAAGAACTATTCAAGATTGGATTATCAAATTTGACCTTCAATCTGTACCGGAAGTAACTCAGGTCTTAAGCATTGGAGGAGACATAAAGCAATTTCAGGTTCTGGCAGACCCTAATAAACTAATTAAATACCGCCTAACATTAAATGATCTAATTGAAAACATCAGAAAAAACAATCAAAACATCGGTGCAAGTTTCATCACTAAAGGGAAAGAAGAATACATCGTAAGAAGCATTGGACTGGCTAAAACTATCGAGCATCTTAAAAATACTACTGTTGCTAATTATAAGGGAACTCCTGTTTATGTAAAAGATTTAGCTGAGGTAAAAATTGGCCCAGCCATCAAACGAGGAGCAGCCTTAGCCGAAGGAAAAGGTGAAGTTGTAGCCGGTATGATACTTAAGCTATTCGGATCTAATACAGTACAAGTCATAGAAAATATTGAAAAAAGAATTGAAAGTATAAATAAATCCCTTCCCCCTGGAATAAAGATTATTCCTTTTTACAATCAAGGATCATTGGTGAAAAAATGTGTCTTCACAGTAGCTACTTCTTTACTTCTGGGGATAATTCTGGTTACGTTTATTCTTTTCCTTTTCATGGGTGATTTCAAGTCTTCCATGGTTGCAGCTTTTTCTCTTCCTTTTTCCATTCTTTTTGCTTTCATATTAATGAGTAGAATAAACCTATCTGCTGATTTGATGTCTTTCGGCGGGCTGGCTATAGGCATCGGCATTTTTGTCGATGCCTCTATTGTCATGATAGAAAATATATTCAGACATGTTCAGACTTCCTCTGAAGCCATTCACCACTCAATTTTACGAGCTGCTAATGAAGTTGCTCGTCCAATTTTTTACGCAATAATTATCATTATATTAGTTTTCCTGCCAATATATACTCTTCAGGGCGTAGAAGGCATTATGTTTCGTCCCTTAGCTTACGCCATAACTTTTGCTTTATTGGGTTCTCTAATATTTTCCCTGACCTTTGTACCTGCTATTTCCTGTTTTGTTATCTCTAAAGGGAAAAAAACAAAGAGAGAATCTTACGTTATTAAAAACATAAAAAAAATTTATTTGCCCTTATTTAAAAAGGTTCTCAAAAAAAGGAAAGTAGTCTTTCTTTTTACAATTATTTTGTTCTTTATAGCCGTCATCCTTATTCCTTTCTTGGGAACAGAATTCATCCCTCGATTAGAAGAAGGCACGACTCATCTAAGAGTTACAATGAACCCAAACATAAGCCTCCAAGAGGCTATTAATTTAACGACTAATATCGAAAAAGAGATAAAAAGTTTCCCCCAAGTACAGGGTGTTTTGAGCAGAATTGGCAGAGGAGAAGTCGGCAGCCATGCTCACTTTGTTAATAATGCTGAAATCTTGATAACCTTAAGACCACTTAATGAATGGGAAAATCTTAAGAATAAATATGAATTAACAGAGGCTATGGAAAATAAGCTGGATAAATTTCCAGGAATTCTACTTAATTTCACTCAGCCAATCGCTCATAATTTAGATGAACTTATTTCTGGAGTTAAGGCTCAAATCGCAATTAAAATATATGGTGAAGATTTTTCTGTTCTACAAGAAAAGAGCATTCAAATAAAAGACGTGATTTCCACTATTCAAGGAGCAACTGACGTTCAAATAGAGCAATTTACAGGTCAAAATCAACTGCAGATAATATTGAATAGAGAGAATATTGCTCGGTATGGAGTTCACATAGAAGACGTTCAGGAAACGGTGGAGGCAGCTTTAGGAGGAGTTACCTTAGGCCAAATCTATGAAGGGAACAGAAAGTTTGATATTTTCTTGAGGTTCCAGCCTCAATACAGAAAAGATATTCCTGATATTGAAAATTTACTGATTCCTTTGCATTCCGGGGGAACAATCCCTTTAAGTATTTTAGCAGAAATTAAAGAAGTTATCGGGCCTCGCCATATTAATAGAGAAAATAACAACAGATATGTAACTGTTCAATGCAACATTCGAGGGAGAGATATCGGAAGCTTTGTAAAGGAGGCTCAAAAAAATATAGATGGTAGTGTTTCTTTGCCACCTGGATATACAACAAGCTGGGGAGGACAGTTTGAACTCCAACAGCAAGCTAATAGAAGATTGATGTTAATCATTCCTGTTACTTTAGTAGCTATCGGACTTATTCTTTTTACAGTTTTTTACTCTCTAAAAGACGTGTTAATCATCTTACTTAATATTCCTTTGGCCTTGACTGGAGGGGTAATTGCTTTAAAGATTTCTGGTCAATATTTAAGTGTCCCGGCATCTATTGGATTTATAGCTCTTTTTGGAATTGCTTTAGAGAACGGATTAGTCCTTGTTTCTTATTTTCATAAATTAGTAAATCAGGGTTTGAAGATGAATGAAGTGCTAATAACTGGAGTAAGCTTGAGAATTAGACCCATCTTAATGACTGCTTTTACTACCATGTTTGGCCTTATGCCACTATTATTTGCCCAAGGACCTGGAGCAGAAATCCAAAGACCTCTGGCTACAGTTGTAATCGGAGGGATTTTTACTTCAACGCTTATTACTCTCTTCGTCCTTCCTCTTCTCTATCAAACCCTGAAAAAACATCCTTCCTCCACCGTTTGACGCTTCCCTCTTAGTGGGTCACGTCTTGCTTTTTGCCTTTACTCATACAAACGCTATTTATTCTAATACATTAGATTGCGGGCAAAAAAGGGGACAGGCTACTTTTTCTGCACGTACTATCCACCAGAAGAGAAAGTCTATTTCTTCCAGAAAAAGTAGCCTGTCCCCTTTTTTAAAAAAAATATGCTTTGTTCTTTCTAAATATTCTTGAAATTTCATGAAGATGATGTTATTATCTTTATAACAACTTCTAAGTTTCTTAATCAGCATAAATCTTAGAGAGGTAGATTATGAATAGAAAACTTATTAGACCAAACTTATCTGAGATAAAAGAAAAGATGCACCGTGAATCAGTCAAAAAGAAAGCCCATCCCCCCTACGATACTCATGCAGAAAACTATTATTACCTGAAACAGATGAACAAAAAAACTCCTATGGGAGTTGTCTTTGAAGACGGAGAAACTGTGGAAGGATACATTGAATGGTATGATATAAACTGCATAAAACTCAACAGAGATGAAGCTCCCAATTTATTAATCTATAAAGCCACAATCAAGTATCTATATAAGTTGAACGATACTAAAGAAACAAAAGAAAAAAAATAAAAAAAGAAAAAATGAATATTCCCAAGATAGGGATAACTCTTGGGGATCCAGGGGGAATCGGACCCGAAATCGTCCTGAAGGCCTTATCGTCTAAAAATTCCCTTCCCAAGATATCTTACATCCTTTTTGGTTCCTCTCAACTGGTTGAGGAAGAAAAGCTGGCATTGGGTCTCGAACTAGATATTCAACCTTTTGATAGAACAAAAGAGACCGGCTTTCCTTCTCTATCTCTTTTAGAAGTAGAAAATCCTTTAAAAACCGTAAAAAAGGGGTCTCTCTCCAAGGAAAACGGACAGGCATCTTTTCTCTTCTTCAAGCAAGCTTTCGAAGAGGCAAAAAGGGGAACTATACAAGCTTTTGTCACAGCGCCCATATCAAAACAATCCTGGAAACTAGCAGGATTAAAATGGCGCGGCCACACAGATTTCCTCAGCCAGGTCTACCCTCAAGCCATCATGACTTTCTGGTCGGAAAGAATAAAAGTAGCCCTGTTTAGCCATCACCTCCCCTTGAAGGACGCTTTAGAAAAAATAAAAAAAGAAGATCTTCATGATTTTTTCCTCCTGCTCCATAAGCATATGGAAAAAATCAAGCCTGAAACATTCCATTTCCTGGTTGCAGGATTGAATCCGCATGCTGGAGAGGAGGGGCTTCTCGGATCTGAAGAAGAAGAGGAAATCATTCCTGCCATAAACCATGCCAAGAAAAAAGGCATGAGAATCAGCGGACCTTTTCCACCTGACGTTGTTTTCCGGAAGGCTCTAAATCATCCAGATAAAATCGTCATCGCCCTCTACCATGATCAGGGGCTCATTCCTTTCAAGCTGGAAGCTTTTGAGAAGGGAGTTAATACTACCTTGGGTCTTCCGTTTATTCGCACTTCTCCTACCCATGGTACAGCCTTTGATATCGCTAACAAAAGAACGGCCAATCCTGAAAGCATGGTAGAGGCGATAAAATTGGCCTACGAGCTATCGCCACGCTTTCTTTAGCTCTGACCGAAATTCGCGCTCGCGGTCCCTCTCTCGAATAGATTCCCTTTTCTGATAGGCTCTTTTACCCTTAGCAAGGGAGATTTCCACCTTGATTTTTCCTCTATCATTGATCAGGACCTTCGTGGGAATAAGCGTTAAACCTTTTTCTATTACCTTTCCTGTTAACTTTTTTATTTCCCGGCGGTGGAGCAGAAGTTTTCTCACCCTTAGAGGATCATGATTAAATATGTTCGCAGCTTCATAGGGGCTTATATGGCAGCTGACAAGAAAAATTTCACCTGCTTTAATTTCAGCATAGCTCTCCTTTAAACTTATCCTGCCTTCTCTTATAGACTTGACTTCGCTCCCCACAAGAGAAATACCTGCTTCATAACTCTCCAGTATTTCATAGTTATAATAGGCTTTCTTATTCTTGGCGACGATTTTCATCTGATTTATCTTCATTTTTTTGTTCTATTATAATGCGGAGTAAATTTATATGACGCTTGCTCATTTTCTCAACAACAAATCTATAACCTTCGTAGCTTAAAACTTCCCCTTCTTGAGGTATTTTACCAAATTCGTAAAGAAAAAAACCGGCTAAAGTCGTGTATTCTCTTTTCTCCGGCAGTTCAAAGAGAAGTCTCTGATTAACATCCTTAATGGAAGCTCTTCCTTTGACTACATATACATTTTCCTCAACTTGGCTAAACCACTCTTCTTTGGGATCGTACTCGTCCTGAATCTCTCCTACTATCTCCTCGATAATATCTTCAAGGGTTACAATTCCCTCCATATTCCCGAATTCATCCACAACAAAAACAAGAGGGTTTGCGGTCTCTTGCATCTGAAGTAAAACAGTCTCTAAAGAAGCAGGCTCAGGAACAAAAAACGGTTTTCTTATAATTTTATTTATGTTAAAGTTATTATTATCAATAAGATAAGGAATTACATCTTTCACATGAATAAGCCCCTCTATGTTATCTAATCTTCCTTTATACACAGGAAACCTGGAAAATCCGGCAGAGAGGATGGTATCTAATATTTGCTGAATAGAGGATTTCATCTCAATAGCCTTGACCTGAGGACGGGGAACCATAATTTCTCTGATGGGGCGGGAGCCGATGTCAAGAACACCCGAAATCATGTTTTTTCGAAACGAAGACATCCCTTTTATCCCCATTGTCAACATAACTTTTATTTCTTCCGTACTAAGAGAACGACCGAGGCCTTTTTCCTTTTTCTGAGAGGAGGGAAATATCAATCTGGAAATGAATGTAAAAGCTTTAACAAAAGGATAAAAAATTATGATAAAAAACCTGATCGGCTGCACAAACAAAAAAGAAAGCTTTATGGGATTATAAGCAGCATAAGTCTTGGGAGTGATTTCAGCAAAAATAAGAATCAAAAAAGTCGTCACCAAGGTGGCCACTAAAACCGCATGATTCTTGTTCGGGATTAACGAGACAAAAACAAATGTCGCGATAGAAGCTGCAGCTACATTAACCAGAGTGTTCCCGATGAGTATGGTCGCTAAAAGGTTATCCACCCTTTCCAGCATGCTTTTTACAAGCCTTGCCCTCCTTGATCCTTTCTTTTCAAGGTAATCAAGTTTATAAGGATTAAGAGCAATAAAAGATGTTTCAGAAGAAGAGAAGAAAGCGCTGAGGAGAATAAACAAGAAAAAAAGGATGAGGGCAGGAAAGAGCATATTTTTGAAATCAGGAATCCAAGCGAGGATTTACATCTCTAAAACAGAGAGATAAAGTTTCCATAAGCCTTTGTTCAATTTCTGAGAAAGGGAGGGAGGAAACTTCTGAAATTTCTGATACGACAAGCTCTTGTACTTTCTCCATCATTTTCTTCTCGCGGAAAGAAAGGGGTTTGACTAAATTGAGATAATAAAGGCTCTTCAAGACCAAAGCCATATCTAACATTGTTCCAGATTTCAAAAGATCGAGATGTTCTTTGTATCTTCCCTTCCAGTTCATCGTAACATCTACTTCTCCGGTTCTCATAAACTCAAATATTTTTCTAACACGCCCCGCAGAAACAGGTTTTCTGATCCCGATTTCTTCAGCATTGGAAAAAGGCACTAACACTAAAGTATTGTTGTTAAGGATTCTCAAGTGATAAATCCTGAATTTTTCCCCATAGTGGCTTTCGTCCTGGATATCTTCTATAACACCCAAACCCTGATTGGGATAAATAACCTTATCTCCAACCTTGAAGGAATCCATCTTGTTGATATTGTAATCAATAATGGCCTAAGAGTCAAATCATTATTTTGTAGACTTGACAGATAAAAGCAGGTTTATTAACATACTTGGTCTAAAGTTAAAGAGAAGACATGAAAAGAACTTTCCAACCCAACAAAAGAAAGAGAAAAAAAACTCACGGCTTTTTAGTCCGAATGAGAACTAAAGGTGGACAGCATATCATCAAGAACCGAAGACAAAAAGGCAGAAAAAGACTTGCTGGCTAATGAAGGAAACCCTTAGTCCTCAGGAGAGGATAAGAAATAAAAAAGAATTTTTGCACCTTTACAAAAAGGGAAGCCGTTACAGAGCAAAATATTTCAATCTTATTTATATCTCCAGCGACTTAAGTTTTTCTAGGATGGCTGTTGTCATCAGCAAAAAAGTAGGTAATGCCGTTAAAAGAAACAAATTTAAAAGACAGATGAGATCTCTCTTCCGAAGGAACAAAGACTTGCTCAAAAGCTCCTTTGATATCTTAATCATCGCTAAAAAAGAAATCATCGAAGCCTCCTGGCTCAAGCTTCAGGAAGATTACTTTGCTGCCATAAGATCCATTGGTCAAAATAGATAATCTCCATGAAAAACATAGCTTTATTCTTGATAAGATGTTACCAAATGTTCATCTCACCGCTGTTTGGCCGTCACTGCCGTTTTTTTCCTTCATGCTCTAGCTATACCTACGAAGCTATAAAAAAACATGGTTTACTTAAAGGAGTATTTTTGGGAGGGAAAAGGCTTCTCAGGTGTCACCCATTTCACCCAGGAGGAGTCGATCTCATTCCTTAAGAGGTTCATAGATGGAAAAAAGAGTACTAATAGCAATTGTCCTTTCTTTCCTGATTTTGATTCTCTATCAGGCATTCTTCATTAAAAAGCAGCCAGAGCCAGCAATTCCACCAGAAAGTATCACAGGGATAGAGAGAAAGCCTGAGCAAAAGTCTGCTGAAAAAGAACTCCTTTCTCCTCTAGCAACGCCTGAGGAGAGAGTGGGTGCAGAAGAAGAGAGAGACCTTCAGCCGATCTCAGCCCAAGCTGAAGAAGAAATCCGGATCGAGACTTCTCTGTATCAAGCTGTATGGAGTAATAGAGGAGGAGTGTTGAAGAGTTGGAGGCTTAGAGAACACACGGATGAGAACAAAGAAGACTTAGACCTTGTTTCTGGACGATCGTCCGAGCTGGATATGTATCCCTTTTCCCTGAGAACAGATGATTCATCCTTCGATAGTACTATCAACAGTGCCCTTTTCGAATTCTCAAGTCTCAAGTTAGATCTTGGAGGTGGCCGGTCAGGAGAACTCCGCTTTCAGTATGCAGATGATAAAGGGACGCGAGTGGAGAAAATTCTTACTTTCCAGGATGGAAAATATGATTTTGACGTGATAATCAATGTTTGGAAACACGGACAAAAAATCGATTTCCATGCTATTTGGGGTCCAGGCATTGGCAATCCCACTGAAGCCGAGCTAAAGAGCCGATTCGGAGGAGCAAGAGGCGTGGCTGTTTTTCCACCTCCAGCTCGCCCCAAAAAAGACCGCCTGGAAGAAAGAAAATTTATGCCTATAAAACAATGGCAAAATCTGATCGCGAAGAAACAAAATGATTTTTATTTCGTTCAATGGGCTGCCTATGAAGATAATTACTTCACAGCTCTCTTCCTTACTTCTCCTGAAAAAGCAAGCGCGTCCTTCCATAGAGAAGGACCAGAAGAAAACCCTTACTTTTTTCTCTCTATGAGTTCTCCTCATAAGGTTTATATAGGGCCTAAAGATTTCGATACTTTAAGTGAATTCGGCTACGGAGCAAAAAAATTGATAAGGTTCGGATTTTTTGGGGTTATCTCTGAAATCCTCCTCAGAGCCGGCAAATCTATCCATAAACTTATCCCTAATAGGGGAATCGGTATCATCATCCTCACTTTTTTAATCAAAATTGTCTTTTTCCCCTTAACCTACAGCGGCATGCGCTCAATGTCTAAGATGCAGGAACTCCAGCCTAAGATTAAAGCTCTGAAAGCCAAATACAAAAAGGCCAAACAGGATATCGGCCAACGCCGCAAGATGAACGAAGAAACGATGAAACTCTACAAACAATACGGTGTCAATCCGGCTGGAGGCTGTTTACCAATGATCATCCAAATACCAGTCTTCTGGGGATTTTTCCGGCTTTTGGTCGTAGCTATTGAATTCAGGCATAGTCCCTTTATTTTTTGGATAAAAGACCTTTCCGTAAAGGATCCATTTTTTGTTACTCCAATCCTGATGGGCATCACTCAATTCATAAGCCAAAAAATGACACCCACATCTGCTGATCCCACTCAGGCGAGGATGATGCTTATGATGCCGGTTATCATGACTATCTTTTTTATGAATTTTCAAAGTGGCCTTGTCCTTTACTGGCTGACCAACAATATCCTCCAAATCGGCCAGCAGTACATCATGAATCGAATAAGACAAAAGAAAAAGAGAGAATCTCATGGCAAAAAAAGAAAAAAATAACCAAGAAAAAGAGTTCAAAGGAAAAAATTTAGATGAAGTCATAAGTAACGCCGAACATGTTCTCAAGCTCCCCCGGAATAAAATAAGCTATGAAGTTGTTACAGAAAAAACAAAACTCTTCGGAATCAAGACCAAGGAAATTGTAATCCGCGCCTGGCCTAAGGAAGAGCTAGAGGAAAATCCTGTGGCTCAATTTCTCGATAAGGTCCTGTCTCGTCTTCCACTTGATATAAAGTACCAGATAAAAAGAAAAAACGACATGATCTATCTAATTTTTGAAGGAGGGGACAAACACTTTCTCCTGCAGAAAGATGGATCACTGCTCCAAGCCTTTCAACACATCCTTAATAAAATCTCTCCCCAAAAAGTTCAAGTTGACTGTGATTTTTATAGAAAAAATCAAGAAAAGGAGTTAAGTGATTATGCCCAGCATATTGCTCATCAAGTTCACGAAACAGGCAGGGATGAAACCCTTGATATGATGAATCCCTATGAAAGAAGAATCGTCCACATAGC
>LAZR01000794.1_pt1 | contig 21863 bp, 24 predicted proteins | sample 329461 | NCBI WGS metagenome assembly LAZR01 (sample SAMN03002196, study PRJNA259156) | marine sediment metagenome | biome: sea floor; feature: Hydrothermal impacted sediments; material: marine sediment; isolation source: Loki non-amplified sample from Loki's castle hydrothermal vent sediment ...
CATATTTTTTGTTATTCTTATCATACTTTCAAGACGTAATCGCAATGGTGGCGGACGCAATGGTGGCAAACGTTCTGGTGGATTTAATATCTGGGATATGATTATTCTGAGTAACATGGGCCGTAGTAGTGGTTCTGGTGGATTCGGAGGCGGTGGATTTGGCTCCGGCGGCGGAGGTGGTGGTGGCTTTGGTGGATTCGGCGGTGGCGGCGGCTTTGGCGGTGGTGGTGCCTCTGGAGGCTGGTAAGTCTCGGTTAGACTGAAACTGAATTTGAGCAGTATAGCTAGGTTTCCAAACATATACTGAAATAAAACTACTCAATTTTTGATTATTGTTTCCGAACAGTTGAGGCAAGTGACCATAGCCATCTAAAAATGCACAGAGAAAATAGTAAAGGATACTACCTGGAATCAAGTTATTGAAATCACGATGATTACGCGATTCAGAAAAAATGCGGACTATCAAGGCCTCTAAATGGGGTTAATTAGCTCATCATTAAATGGCAGTAAATCTATTTTGAAAAATACAGTTTTACCCTAGTTCTATTTAGCTTAGCCTTCTTATCTCCTATAATTTCGGCCACCTTTCTTTTTTGCTCCCCCGAATTGATCAAATTTATAGGTAAAGCTTCCCATAAAATAACGCTGTAGTACCGTGCCTTGAAAATCTTGGATAAAATCTTCTCCTGTGGTTCTGCGAACGTTGGTATTTTGGTTTAATAGGTCGTAGGCCAACACTTTAACGGTCGCTTTTTTATCGAATATATCTAGGCCTAGACTCATATTCCAGAACAGGGCATCTTTTCTAAACCCAGGGCTTACATTGCCGTTATAGGTATATCTGATATCGTTGCCCCAGACTAAATTCTCTGGCCAATAGGTAGTCAATCTTACATTGAAATTTTGGGAAGTGTATTTGACATCATCGATATTTTCTAGATTATATCGGGTAGTATTAAAAGTAATCCCGTACCCCGGTTCAAACTCTACCAATTCCCTAAAATTTAGAGTAGTTGAAAAATAGGGAGATACATCAAAACTACGGGCCTTCAGTTCCGTACCGTTCGTAAAGCTTACCTGTCGGCCAAATCTAAGGTTGGGCCGAACGTTGAAATTGGCTGAAAATGTACTATCTTTTTTTATTTCCTTTGAATATCCAAATCCGGCGGAGCCGTCATAGTTACCATCAATATTGATAAATCTGGTGGTTCGCAATAAGTTTTCGTCAGTAGTCGATATCGCGGAGACGCGATTTTTTTCTATATCGATATTGGAATACACGTAGATGCCGGTTCTTTCTTTCCAATTGTAGTTATCATAATTAAAATTAATACCATGGTTGACAGCAGGGGACAAATCGGGATTTCCAATGACAATATTCAGAGGGTCGTTCACATTGGGCACAGGTTGCAGCTGATTGACCGATGGAAGGTTCAATCGGGAACGGTAACTGGCATAAAAACGTTTGTTCTTACCTAGGGAGTACCGAAGTCTACCCGTGAAAAGTAGGTTCTTAAAAGACCTTGAAAATGAAGTATTCTGCAAGAAATCACGATTATTTAAATCTGTAAATGTATAGGAAGCACCGAAACGCAAATTCAAGTTATCCCCTCGCTTTCGGACACCTATTGAAGGGGTTTGCTGTATACTCTCAAAATTAAAATCAGAGCTTAGCGTTTCATTGAATAACGTGAATCTACCACTTGCTTCGTCGAAGTCCATCACCAACTTGCTATTCTCGCGGTCATCTCTTGAATATTCATATCCCAAATCTAAAAACCACCTATCAAGTAAAGGCTGTCTGTATTCAGCCTCTAGATCGTACGAATTACCTTTGTTGCTCACTTCGGAAAGTTGATTTAAAAGCTGCTGTTGGGATTGTCACCAAATACTTCCCGCAGGGAATTGAGGTTAGATGTACTGTTATTTTCCGTGTTGTTGTTCGAGAACGAAAGGCTAATGAACTTTCCGATAGTATCGAGCTTTTTGATGATATTGAAACGATTGGAAAAGTTGCGCTGAAAACCATCTTCCAACGTGGATCTATCGTTTTGGTTTATAAGTTCGCCATCGGCATTTATAGTCGAAGATGTATTTACACGCTGCGAATATGTTCGATTAATGCTCATTGAGGGCTCAACAGTGATTCTTAGAGTACTATCGATATCGAATTCCAAATTGGCCGCGCCGCGATTAGAATTAGTCGAACCTGCAAAGTTACTTTCGTTTTCTGTAAAGAATCTTCGGTCGGGCAGAATGTTCTCCCGGCTTGTTCTTTGGTTATTAAAGGAATCGCTATAGCCAAAAAAGTAGTTGCCATCTAACTCATATTGCCCTTTGTCAGCGTTGGCATAACTACCACCGATATTTGAAGAGGTCGTAATGCCGTTGCCAAAATTATTGATTAGACCTGCATCCCTTGCGCCATCATAACCGCCCCGGGTATTGCCCACCATATCATAAATCTCGTCAAAAGAAAATCCGGAATTATTAATATTGTTTGAGCTCGCTATGAAACTGATTCGTTCCCTATCGTTAAAATAATTTAGCAATCCGTTTACTTGATAACGGTCATCGGTACCATAACCCGCGGCCAATCTGCCAATATACCCTTTATTCTTATCTTTTTTAATGGTCAAGTTAATGGTCTTATTTTCACCATCGCTTTCCTCGCCGGTAAACTCTTGGGTCTTTGTTTTAGTATCGGTAATCTGTATCTTATCGATTACTTCTTTGGGTAGACTTTTAGTGGCCACTTTAGGGTCATTGCTAAAAAACACTTGTCCGTTCACCAACACCTTATTGACTTCTTTACCATTTACCGTAATCTTGCCGTCACGATCTACTTGTACACCGGGCAGCTTTTTAAGCACGTCTTCAACGGTAGCATCGGGTCGGGTCGTGAAAGAATCGGCATTAAACTCCATCGTATCCTTTTTGATAGTAATGGGTACCCGTTCACCTACAATATTCACCCCCTTTAATTCCTGTACCTGTTCTTCCATAGGTATATTACCCAGTTTCACCAGTGCTTTAAGGGATATTTTAATGGACTTGGTTTTATATCCTATGTAAGAAATGAAGAGATTTAAGGCTTTAAGGTTGCTGCGTTCTTCGAGCTCGAAGAATCCGTCTCCGTCTGAAATCGTATAGGTGACGAGTGAACTATCGCGCGGTGATTCGGCATAAATCGTAGTGGCCTCCAAAGGTTTTTTAGTGAGGGCATCAACAACCGTTCCCGAGACCTTAAATTCTTGTGCAGCGGAGCTAGAATATATGAATATGCAAATCAGTAAACTTGGTAAGAGTTTGGACACGCAAAAGGTTTAGCATCCTAAAAATACAATAACACGAAAGGAATTAGTTTCGGTTAACAAAGGTTTAGGAAAGTGTAATCTACTTTAGGCCTTAACTGGGATGCCCGATACGAATCAAAATAAACGCTGCCAAAAAATAGTTAGTATAGGAGATAGGTATTCAGCAACCCATTTTTCATCCCAAGAATGTAAATAGAAGTTACCTTTATTTTAAAACTGGAACACGCTTGAAATCAATTTTTTAAAATTATTATCCATATACCGCGTGTAAGGCTCAAGGATATTTTGCGGTTGGTCGCAAATAAAGCCGAAATTCGGACACGTGAAAATCTCTCTAGAGCAATATATTTGCCATCACTGATTTGAAATATAATTGCTAAATCTTTTCAAAAAAAGATTCTATTATTACCTAGTTAGAGGCAAGATTTAATCTTTCATCTTTCTCAACGCAACCCTTTATGATATTCTACATCTAAAAAGAAAAAAATGTATGAAGTCTACTTTTTTCTGCTCTTATTACTATTTCTGAACAGTTGCAAAAATGACGATAATAGAGAACTTGATTGCTCTACAGCGCTTTGTCAAGCGAATTTTGCAGCACTTTATGTAGAATTCATAGACCGTGAAAATGATGAGAATGTTCTTGATAATGGAACTTATACTATAAATGACATCGACTTGGAGGGTAGTGAATCTGTGAACTTTGAGATAGATAATACCCTAGATAAGCAGTATTTGGTTATTACTGACTCCATATGGGAAATTGGTAGTTATGAATATAGCCTTACTATTGGAAACACTAACGAGTTCAAATTTGTTCTTAATCTAGAAAGATCCGGTGGAGAGGGTTGTTGTTCCAACATATTGATTGCTAAAACTCTTGAAGTCAATGGCGACTCAAAAGAGGTGGAATTTGACCCTATAATTTCCGTGTTTGTTGAGTAGACTAACTCGTCGCAAGCCCAAGTGGCATTTAATAGTGTATTTATTTATTTCAAGAAGTAAACCATTAAAAAGTATTCCCAATTTCTAAATTCAGAAAAGTCTTGAAGAAAAAATCCGAAGAAGTACGGTCGACTTCTTTAAAATTCATACCCGACGACTTATTGTAATTATTTCTTCCGCATATAGACCGTAACCGGAACGCCTGTAAAATCAAAATTCTCGCGTAGTTTATTTTCCAAAAACCGCTTATACGGTTCACGTACATATTGGGGTAGGTTACAGAAGAACGCAAACTGCGGGTAGGGTGTTGGCAGTTGGGTGATATACTTTATTTTCACGTACTTGTCTTTGTAGGCCGGTGGTGGGGTGTGTTCAATAATGGGCAACATTACCTCGTTCAGCTTGCTGGTCTTGATTTTCTTCGACCTATTTTCATAAACCTGTACCGCAGTCTCTATGGCCTTGTGGATGCGCTGTTTTGTCAAAGCGGATATAAAAATAATTGGCACGTCGACGAAAGGCTCGATCGATTCTTTAATGCGCTGGGTATAGTGTTTCATGGTATTGGTCTCCTTATCCTCGACCAGGTCCCATTTGTTGACTAAAATGACGATACCCTTATTATTGCGTTGGGCCAGCCAAAAGATATTCGCTACTTGTCCGTCAAAAGTACGGGTAGCATCAAAGAGTAGAATACAGACATCGCTATGTTCTATAGCGCGAACAGATCGCATGACTGCATAAAATTCCAAATCTTCCTTGACCTTCGCTTTTCTACGTATACCTGCCGTATCGACCAGATTGAAGTCAAAGCCGAAGCGGTTGTACTTGGTATCCATACTATCACGGGTCGTGCCGGCGATATCGGTTACGATGTAGCGCTCCTTACCCAAAAGGGCGTTTATAAAAGAGGATTTTCCGGCATTCGGCCTTCCGACCACTGCGAAACGGGGCAGGTCGCTTTCATCTTTTTCCTTCTCTGGAAGTTTGGCAATAAGGTCGTCTAAAAGATCACCGGTTCCGCTACCATTGATACTGGATAGCGTATAGTACTCTCCCAATCCCAAAGCATAGAATTCCACCGCATCGGCGGCACGTTTAGCGTTATCGACCTTGTTGATGGCCAAGAAAACCGGTTTATTGACACGTCGCAAGAGTTTGGAAACATCTTCATCCATTCCAGTTACGCCTGTCTCGACATCGACCATGAAAATTATGGCATCAGCTTCTTCAATCGCGAGTTTGACCTGTTTGTCAATTTCCCTTTCGAAGATATCGTCGCTACCCAGTACGTAGCCACCGGTATCGATAAGTGAAAATTCCCTACCGTTCCAATCACTTTTTCCGTAATGACGATCTCGGGTTACACCACTTGTAGCGTCGACAATGGCTTCCCGACGTTGAATCAATCGGTTAAAAAAAGTGGATTTACCCACATTAGGTCTTCCTACAATGGCGACGATAGCACTCATGACAAATATTTTTTTGGATTTGCAAAAGTAGGCTTTATTTATCAGCCATTATAGCCGAATCGCTTTAGTTGTTTTGCATCACTCCTCCAGTTTTTGTTGACCTTGACATAAAGTTCGATATGCACCTGTTTTCCGAAGAATTTTTCCAAATCCTTTCGTGCCTCTACCCCTACTCTTTTTAAGGCGCTTCCTTTGTGACCGATAATAATCCCTTTTTGGGATTCGCGTTCTACCATGATTACTGAACGCATGCGAATAATATCATCGTCTTCAAAAAATTCCTCGGTGTCAATTTCTACGGCATAGGGAATTTCCTTTTTATAGTGGATAAGTATTTTTTCCCGAATGGTCTCGTTCACGAAAAACCGCTCCGGCTTGTCGGTCAATTGGTCTTTTGGATAAAAAGCGGGACTTTCGGGAAGCAGCTCGACTATCCTTTGGAATACATTTTTAATATTAAAATTAGTCAGAGCAGAAATAGGATGCAATTCGACCGTAGGAAGCAATTCTTGCCAATACTGCGCCTGATCTTCCAATAACTCTTGATTGGCAGTATCGACCTTATTCAGCAATAGCAAAACTGGAATCTTGCTGTTCTTTATTTTCTCGAAAAACTTTTCGTCCTTCAGAGACTTCTCCCCGATTTCGACCATGTAGAGCAAAACATCGGCATCCTCAAAAGCGGATTTTACAAAACCCATCATACTGGACTGCAGTTCATAGGCGGGTTTGATGATGCCCGGGGTATCCGAAAGGATCATCTGAAAATCATCCCCATTTACAATCCCCAAGATTCTGTGCCGGGTAGTCTGCGCCTTGGAGGTGATTATGGATAGTTTTTCACCCACAAAAGCGTTCATCAAAGTGGATTTGCCCACGTTGGGATTTCCTATAATATTTACGAAGCCTGCCTTATGTTCGCCCATGTTTTAGTTTTAAAAAATAATCTTTTGCCGCCGCATTCACTTTCGGGGCCAACAAAAGTACGGCAATCATATTCGGGATTACCATCAACGCATATGAAAGATCAATCAGGTTTTTCACTAGGTCTAAGGATGCCACTGCGGCAAAGACAATCATAATGACGAAATACCAGTTGTAAAATTTCCCGATTTTAGGGCTTGTCAAAAAAGAAAGGCATTTCACGCCGTAATAGGAATACGTAAATAGCGTAGAAAGGGCAAAGGCGGTTACGATGAGCATCAATAAATCATCACCCCAACCGAAAAGAGTCGTCTCAAAGGCTGATAAAGTCATTACTATACCACTGGAATCTTCTAAGTAAGCTCCGCTTAAAATAATAACGATGGCTGTAAACGTACACACCATAATCGTATCGATAAACGGACCCAGCATCGCCACCAAGCCTTCCTTTATGGGGTTATCGGTCTTCGATTGCCCATGATACATCGGTGCGCTACCAAGTCCGGCCTCATTAGAGAACATGGCCCTACGGACCCCAATAATAACCAATCCCCAAAAACCGCCAGTGGCAAGCGATTTAAAATTCCACGCTTCCGTAATAATCAGTTTTAAAGAAGGTAGTATTTGCGAAGAATTCAATACCATGACAATGATTACAGCCACCAGATAGATAGCAACCATAAAAGGGACTATCGCCGATGCTACTTTTGCTATTTTGGTCAACCCCCCAAAAATTACAAGGGAGGTGATGATGGCCAAAACCACCCCGACCGTCCATTTCCAGTTTACTTCACTCATTTCAAATAGGGTCCGCGAAGGTTCGACGACGTTCATGAAAGTTTCCGTAAACTGATTGGCGGTAAATACCCCTCAAAATCCGAATAGGCCGCATGCCGCGAAGAATATGGCCAAAGGCTTTGCTTTTGGCCCCAATCCTTTGGTGATATAGAACATCGGTCCGCCTTGAAGTTTTCCATCTTTATCCGTGGTGCGGAACATGATAGCTAAGCTACAGGAATAAAACTTGATACACATACCGATCAGTGCGGTCATCCATATCCAAAAAACAACCCCCGGACCGCCGTCGTGGATAGCAATAGCAACACCTGAAATATTACCAAGCCCTACCGTTGCGGCCACTGCCGCCGAAAGCGCTTGAAAGGAGCTTACATCGCCCTCTGCACCTTTAGTATCATACTTACCGGCAGTAATTGCGATAGCATGGCCAAAAAAACGATAGGGTAGAAATTTGGAATACACCACTAAAAAAATTCCCCCACCTATTAGCAGTAAGAACATGGGCCACTCGGTATAGGGCAAAAGTGAGGCTATGAAATCGTTTATGGCATTCAAATACGTAGCTATTTAAAACGGTCGGTTAATACTTCTGTTCCCGAAGGTATGGAATTCAAGCTTTTTTTTGTGAACTTGCCTCTAAATAATCTTTTAAAACAAATTTGAATAAGATAAAAAACCGTTGTATATTTGTCGCCCGTTAACGCAAATAGTGTTATCGATTTTCTCGTCGGAGGTTATGTTCCGAAGTTGCAAAACAAGTGAGATAAAAACCCATATCGCGGGGTAGAGCAGTAGGTAGCTCGTCGGGCTCATAACCCGAAGGTCGCTGGTTCGAGTCCAGTCCCCGCTACTAAGTTTAAAGTATTTAAAAACAACGGTTTAGTTTTCGCTAAACCGTTTTTTTATGCCTAATTTTAAGGAGTTAGTTACCTTTGAATACGAAAATGAATACGAAAGTGCATACGATTTGTCTGTAAAAAGAAACTTTTCCATCCCTAAAATATATTCTGCCAACGGCGATTTGAAAAAACGCTGGTATGTCTATTTTTCTTTTCGGGACCCCAAAAGTGGAAAATTAAAGCGCCAGACTCCTTTCTACGGGGACGCAAATAAATATAAGACCAAGGAAGATAGAATGTCCGTTTTGGTCATCTATAGAAAAGTTTTATTAAGACTACTGAACCAAGGTTATGATCCTTATTCCGATAACTTAGAATTACACCAAAGTTTACATCGAAAAAACAATATTGCAGTTCCTGCCGATCTAACCAATAATAATTTAGAAAAACCCGCACCACTGCCGGAGAATACATCAATGACCGTTAAAGAAGCTTTTGATTTTGGAATGAAGCTAAAAGAAAAATTGGTAAGCCCTAGTACCAAAAGGGATTATGAAAGCAAAATAAAGAACCTATTAGAATGGCTTTCAATTAATCACCCCGAAATAAAATTCATACCTGAGCTTAACAAAAAGCTTGTTGTAGGATTCTTAAACGATGTTTTACACAGAAATAGTGCTCGTACAAGAAATAATTACAAGTCCGATCTAAGTAGTATTATCCAAGTACTCGTCGATAATGAAATTATAGAACAAAATTTTATAAAGAAAATACCTAACTTAAAATCCATACCAGAACGGAATAAAACATATTCCCAGAATATTCAAGAAGAGATTTTTGATTACCTAGAAGTTCACGACCCGATTTTATTACTCTACATTAAATTTATTGCCTATAACTTTTTACGCCCTATAGAAGTCTGTCGACTTAAAGTAAAAGATATTGATATCGAAAACAAAAGAGTTCAATTCAAAGCTAAGAACAGTCCATTAAAGACCAAAATAATACCAGAGTTATTGTGGATGGAATTGCCAGACCTTACGAAACTGGATAAAGAAGCCGTTTTATTTACACCGGAAAAAATTGGTAGCGAATGGGATACCCTTGTAGATAATAGGCGAGACTATTTCAGTAAACGCTTTAGAAAAGTCGTTAAAGAGCATTTTAAATTAGGAATAAATTATGGGCTATATAGTTTTAGACACACCTACATTACAAAGGTTTATAGAGCTTTAATGAAGGACTCCTCCCCTTTTGAGGCTAAAAGTAAGCTGATGTTGATCACAGGCCATTCTTCCATGACGGCCTTAGAAAAATATTTAAGGGATATAGATGCCGAACTTCCCGAAGATTACTCAACAATGTTAAAAAATGTACATGAATAATACCTCTTTGGAACTATTGTACAAGAACCTGATCTCAAAGCTGTGGGAAGAGCTATTATTTTTCATCCCCGATGATGAAGTTTCAAATGAATTCTTAGAAAACCATAATGAAATAGAATTCGAAAAACTTCGTAATAAAATATTGATAATAGATTATTACAAGGGACCTACACGCTATGAATTAGCCAGGGACAATAGCATGATAATACTTAAAGGCAGCACATTAAAAAAAAGTACTCGTCAATTATTAAATGCAAAAGCAAATTCCAATGCACAGGAATTTAATTACCTTCTAGAATTATATTACGAACAGGCTGAGTGCTTATATTTTATTACAAATTGGCTAAATAAAAATATAACCCAAATACTTCCTCAAGAGGATACTATTCTAGGTTTGTTTAAACTCCAATATAATTTTCACAAGTCACATTTTGAAACTATTCTAAAACAGTTTTATCCCGATATGCAATCTTTGCCGAAAGGTAATTTTAATATCGGAAAATCGTTAGAGTCATCTTTCCCTCATGTATCCAAGCTTTTTTATACTAGGGATAAACAAAATGTAATACCTGGAGTTTCAAATTTACAAGAAGAGCTGCATGAAAACCTTCCCACTTCTACAAATAAGAAAACACAGGACAGCAAAAATAAAAAACAACCTCTTATTTCTGATTCTGAGGCAGAAACGATTTTATTAAAACGTATTTTCAATATTGATTCAAAAGTACTTAAATAAATTATGCGTAAATTAAACGTTTAATTTACGCATAATTATGATAAAAACTGAAATTTGCAAGTATTGTGGTGATGACTACATCCCAAAAAGAAGAGGTGCGCAAAAATTTTGTAGTAACTCTTGTAGAAGTCTCAATTGGAAAAATAATCAACCAATTCAAGAATTGAAAGTGCCAGTTGCAAACTCTAAAGATGAGGAACCTATTATAGCAGAAAAGCCAAGTCTACAAGAAAAAATGTCTCTAGCGGGAATTGCAAATGCTGCTGTAGGAGTTGCTGCTGTAGAGTTGGCAAAAGATTTTGTAACCCCCTATGCTAACAAACCTGCTACTAAAAAAGATATTGAAGATTTAAAAGCATTTCTTAAATCAAGATATTTTTTAGTAAAAAATATGAGAAGGGATATTCATGGGAGACAAGCATATTTTGATATAGTTACAGGTAATATAATTTATAAATAAACTTCAATAATTAGTTGTTCTTTATACATCAAAAAAAACTAACACTTCAGTTAGTAGATTTCGTATCCTTAGTCATATAATCTTGCCATAAAATTAAAATATATTTTTCTTTACCATTTTCTTTCCTAATTAAAAAACCATACTCATATATAAAAAAATAAACTTGTCCATTTTGATTTTTCCAATAATGTGTAAAGAAATTTGGATTAAATCCTAATTCTAGCAAAACATTGCTTCTTATTGTAACCTTGCCTCCTTTATTATACTCCTTAAGTAACTTACGGTTCAATTTTAATTGATTATCAACCTTATTATAAAAGCGCTCAGGATTTTGCTTTTCAATTTGGTATTGATAGGCACTTTTACATTGAGGATCGCAAAATTTCTTATCCGTCCTACCTCTTAATTCTTTACTACAATGAAGACATTCCTTATAAATTCTCATAATAAAAGATTTAACAGTATACTATACGTATCCTATTCGTATAAGGTACGATTAAATCAATTGTATCAAGTAGATTGCTAAAAAAACCATGGAAAAAGGTAGGAGCGTTACTTTAAAGCATCTTTTAATTCAAGAAAGACGCTACATTGGTTTGCAATTCAACACAGATAAAGTTATTCATGCGCTTGTTAAGCAGTTACCAGATGTTAAATGGAGCAATAGCTTTAACATGGCTTACATTTTGAACACCAAACAAAATCTTGATGAAATATTCAAAATATTCAATGGTGTTGTTTGGGTTAATTGTAACCATTTTTTTGATAGAAACATTGCCAAAGAACATAACGAGACAATCGATATTACATGGTTTAGAAAAAGGGAGCTTCCAGCAACATATCGTGTTTGCCCTTTAAGTTATTTAGATAAATTAGAATTGAGGAAATATGCCAATAACACAGTAAAAACATATGTAAATTCTTTTGAAACATTCATAAATTACTACAACACTAAAGATTTAATATCTATTAATGAAAGTGATGTTAGAGGTTATATCTTGAAATTAATTCAAGAAGACAAATCCAATGCCTATATCAATTCAGCTATCAATAGTATAAAATTTTATTATGAATCGGTTCTAGGTATGCCCAATAGGTTTTATAAAATAGAAAGACCTAGAAAAGAAAAGAAATTGCCTAAAGTTCTTTCCAAAGAAGATGTTCTCAGCATCATTGCAAACACCAATAACTTAAAACACAAATGTATTGTTAGTCTTCTATATTCCTCTGGAATACGAAGAAATGAATTGGTGAATTTAAAAATCAGCGATATAGATAGTAAAAGGATGCTGATACGGATTGAAGCTGCAAAAGGCAATAAAGACCGGTATACCTTGCTTTCACACTCATTATTGAAAGATCTACGAGAATATTATCAACAATACAAACCAGAAAAATATATTGTTGAAGGTTTATACGGCAATCAATATTCAGGTCAAAGCATTGGAAAAGTTGTACTTAATGCTGCTATAAAAGCGGGTATTAAGATTCCTGTAACTCCACATATGTTAAGACATAGTTTTGCAACACATCTATTAGAAGCAGGTGTTGATTTAAGACAAATTCAGGTTTTATTAGGTCATAGTTCGAGCAAGACAACTGAGATTTATACACATGTTGCCACAACAACTTTCAAAAAAATAAAAAACCCGCTTGACTCCTAGAATTTATAAAAGATATATATAACATATGTTATATATATCCTATATTGGAGGTATATATAACATTAATGTTATATATACTATTGTTGTGCAACATTTGAAAAAAAAATCGAGAATGGAATTAGAATATCTGAATAGCATTAAAAAGCAGTTTGAATATTACAAATCTGTAGGAGAAAAAACATTCGCGCAACTTGATGAAAAGGATTTTTTTTGGCAGTTTAACGAAGAATCAAATTCAATCGCGATAATAGTGAATCATCTTTCAGGAAATATGAAATCACGTTGGACTGATTTCCTTACTTCTGACGGCGAAAAAGAATGGCGGAATCGTGATTTGGAATTTGAATCAGTAATTAAAACAAAAGAACAATTATTCTTAAAATGGAATGACGGTTGGGAATGCTTATTTGACGCCTTGAACTCGATAAATAAAGAGAATTTTGATACGGAAATATTTATTAGAAATCAATCTCATTCAATTTTAGAGGCTATAAATCGACAATTTGCTCATTATTCATATCATATTGGACAAATCGTTTATGTCGGGCGAATGATTAAAGGAAATGAATGGAAAAGTTTGACAATCCCAAAAGGAAATTCATCGGATTTTAATAAAGCCAAATTCTCGAAAGGAAAACACGGTGGACATTTTTCAGATGACATAAAATAACGGAGAAAAAACGTTGCACAACACCGTATATAGCTCATAGCTGGGCAGTTGCTTAATCGAAGTTTCGGCATATTTGCGAAGTCCGCCAAATTTTTTAATTTGGCTTATTAAAAAAAAAGGTAATAAGAAAATTAAAAAATTCGGCTCGTGCTTAACCGAATAGTTATCGCTAATTTGCACGCTACGAGCCATATACAAGACCGTTGGCAACAATATGAAAACCGAGAACATTGAGATTTAAAACAACATTTTTTATATCATTCTTTTTTTGCATTCTTTCCGCATTTGGACAACGGAATTTAAGCGGAAGGACTATCGACCAATTTTTGGAAAGTACCATAGGAATTGAAATATTCGACAAAGACACAACCAAAATCGGACAGACTGACTTGAATGGATATTTCCAAATTAAATTACCAAAAGAAACAGATAAATTAATTTTTGCTGGAGTTGGCTTTGAATGGGCAACAGTCACAATTCCAAAGGAATGTAATAACTCAGAGATAATTCTATTTTTGGCTTCTACCTATGATTTTATAACACCGAAAAAAGTAGATAGACTTAGGAAAGAAGAATTTGAAAAATTAACCAAATTGCACTCTCAAGCCTTCCAAAAAGGACTTTTTAAAACCGAAGAACCTTGTGTCATTCGAAAGTTTGAACCAAATTTTCCTGACCTTGACAAAATTCGAAGACAAGATAAATTAAGAAAGAAACAGATTAAAACAGAATTTAAAGAACTAAATATTGGAGATGTTGTAAAAATACCTTTTGGAATAGACACATCAGAAAATGAAGTAAGAACTTATTATTCACCCTGTAAGAATTGTACTGAAGAAGATTATGATTTTGTTATTGAAGGAAAGATTATTAAGAAATATAATAGAAAGTTAACTCTGGAGATTATAGTTACTAAAATGGAAAATTATGATTTTTTGAAATATAGAGGGGAAAATTTAAAAATCAATAGCAGATTTAAATACGAAACGAAATACTATGAAGTAATAATTGATTAAATACTGTTGCCAACATTGTATATAAAAAATTGCTACTTTGTGCTTAACCGATGTTAGTTGCTTTGTTTGCTAGCTTCTGATTTTCCTTCGGAAAATCCTCGCACACAAACACGCAACTTTCCATATACGTAACCGTTGTAGCTAATTTGAGAAAATGATAGATGAATTGAAAAATAGCGTTAATGAACAAATTCCTGAATCCATTTTGTATGACTATGCAATGTTAAAAGGATTACAGGCTAAAAAGTCGAATAGATATATTGCATTGGCTGAATTATCTATGCACTCAAAAATTGTTCAAAGCGATTTATCAATTTTAATTCTGAATTATAAAAAATCAACAACAGAAATGGAAAAAAAATTCTACTCAAGAATTTCATCCACAATAGTTTTTGAATATTTATCAGATGTGAATTTTTTACTCGGAAATAAACTTACGAAAGAATTAATACGAATTGAATTTACTCAATTAGCGCAAAACGCAAAAGAATTGAATAAAGAATTTAGTTTATTTAAAAAGGAAAATCTTCCAACTTTCAAGTTTATTAGAAACGAATTAGGAGCGCATAAATCAAAAAATACGGAATTCTTAATTACAAGTTTGTTTGATGTTGACGATGAGAAAATTATGGACTTAAGTGCAGACTTGGTATTGATTAATAACAAATTATTCAGGTTAATGACAAAGATTTACAAATCTATATCTGAATATCACAAAAAGAATGGAATAATAAAAAACTAGCTACAACAATGTATAAAAATAATTGCGGTTTAGTGCTAAATTAAAGGTCGTTGCGTGTTTGCTACGTCTGATTTTCCTTCGGAAAATCCTCGCACGCAAACCCGCAACTATTCTTATACGTAAACGTTACCCACAATACAAAAAAATTGAGAATGATAAGAAAATTAGGAATTATAACATTAATTTTTGCGACTATTTTGACAAGTTGTAAAACGGATAAATCGAAATCTAAAGTTGAAAATCCAGAGTTCACGAAAACCGAACAACAAACTGATACGCTGACAAAACACCTAAAACCTTTTAATCCTGAATTGCCAACAATCGGACTTTTGATGTATAACGGAGTTTTACAAAGCGAAGTAATTGCTACCTCTGATGTTTTCGCAAAACCGACCGAAGATGGAAAACAGCTATTTAACGTTATTTCAATTGCTGAAACTGAAAGTCAAATAACAACCGAAGAAGGAATGCATTTCGTGCCTGACTATACGTTTGAGAATTGTCCGAAACTTACAGCTTTATTTGTTCCAAGTGCTTATGATATGTACGCACAAGTTCACAACGAAAAAATCGTAAATTTCATAAAAGAGAAAAATAAAGAAACTGAATATGTTGTAAGCAATTGTGCTGGAGCTCAATTAATCGGAAAATCGGGAATTGCGGACGGACATAAAATTGTGACGTGGATTGGTGGCGGAAAAGATTTGCAAAAGGAATATCCGAATTTAAAAGTGCAAGACGACAGTTTGGTAACATTTGTTGAGGACGGAAAATTTAGCTCATCGAATGGGAATTTAGCAAGTTATATTTCTGCATTGAATTTAGTAGAAAAAATGACCAGTTTAGAACATAGAAAATTTGTAGAAAGTTATTTATATCTCGACCGACTTCAAAATTGGAACGAGTAAAGTACTGTGGGTAACAATGTATATAAAACATAGCTATTACAGTCTTTCCGAGAGGTTTGTGTGTATTTGCAAAGACCGCCAAATTTTTAAATTTGGCTTTTTGAGAAAATTAAGATAAAAAGAAAAATTTAAAAATTCGGCTCGTGTTTAATCCGAAACGATAGCGTCTTTTTACACGCTACGTTTCATATACGGAGACGTTGTAAACAATTATGAAAAAAATAGGAATTCTAATAATCGGACTAGCTTTTCTAATGGGTTGTGTAGAGGAAAAGGACACTCGCAATAACATATTTGACCCATTTCAAACTAGTGCAAAAGTAGAAAGTCAGTACTTCGACCTTGATACCATTTCTCTAAAGGAGATTGAAGGTAAAAAGGGAACAAAAATCTATTTTTTGCGAGAATTCTTTGATGTTGATTCAACTGATAAAATATCTTTAGAACTAAAAGAATTTTATAATATTTCGGATTTAATTAAAAACAATATTCGGACAATTACTGAAGACAATGAATTACTTGAAAGCTCAGGAGTTATTTACTTGAATTTCACAAAAAATGGAGAAGAACTTAAACTAAAAGACAGTGCAACTATGAGAGTGAGATTTCCGTTTAGTTTGTCAGAGCAGGACAAAATTTTTAATGGAAAGATGGACTCAATAAGTCAAATGTCTTGGTCAGAGACAAAAGCTTATTTTATGGTGTTACGTTTCAACAAAAAATATCAAATCGATATGGGTTACAACGTGACTTTAGATTCGCTACCGTATTATCAGGAGCTATGGAGAAAACAAGATAGTATTTACAATGAAACAGTTAGCAGTTATAACAATATTGATAAAAAAATTGGGGCTGCTGTCTCTTTGACCAACCTAGGATGGATTAATGTTGATAGGTTTGTCGAAAAACCAACCACAAGGGACTTTTCATTAACCAATTCACTTAAAGTAGAAGGAATAGTAATGTATGTGGTATTCGACAACTTAAATTCTTTTACAAGCTACTATCCTGTCGATACTGAAAACATCATTTTAACAGACGTACCTGTTTTGGAAAATACTTCCTTAATCGCTGTTGGTATTAAGAACAAGCAACTATATGCTCAAAAAATACTCGTTGACGACAAGGATTCAATGCAATTATCTTTACAGCCCATAAATCAGACGGAGCTGGACAAGTTGTTCGGGAAATAACTGTTTACAACAATGCCTAAACGTAATGCGGACTTTTGGGTTTTGAGCCAAGGTCTGTGTATATTTATGAAGTCGCTAAATCTTATGGATTTAGCTTTGGACAATAAAAAATAAAACTAAACAATAAGCTTTAGCTTCGTGCACAGGCGGAAACGAAAAGTTTCCTTACTTCCGAACTACGCTTAGCCTAGCCGTTGGCAACAAGTTAACGAAACCGACAGAATCACAATAAACGACAAAAAATTATGGCATTTCTAGAGTTAAAAAATGATGGACAGAACACTTTAATTAATATAAAAGATATAGTATTAGTGAAAGAAGATTTTGATATTGGATATTCGATAGTTCACATTAGAGGAATTGAAGAACCTTTAAAAGTCAAAATACACTTTAGTACAATTGCTGACAAAATAACAAAAGACTAAAGTTCAATAAAACGATGAATTACGAAATACCAAATTCATATAATTGGTTTGCAAAACTGAATTTAACCCAATTCATTCCTTGGAATTTTGACTCGGAAATCAATCCGAATTCATCAATCAACGAACGATTTAAAATTGAGTGCGAACAAAATCGTGAGGTTCTGACTTTTGGACGCAGACAAGATATGGACACATTTGTCGGATTTGAAATTTTAGATGGAAAAGTGACCGAAAATGTAATCGTCTTTCATCCATCTTTCGGAACGAATGTAAAAGGATGGAATATTATTGAATCAGAACATTTGGATTTTTTCGATTTTATGCAAAAAAGAGTTTTACCTGAAATGAAAGAATGGATACCTGAAGATGACGTAAATGACTATATTGAATAAAAAAAACCAGTTGCCAACACCGTATAAAAATAATTGCGATTTGGTGCTTAATCAAAGGTCGTTGCGTGTTTGTAACGTCTGATTTTCCTTCGGAAAATCCTCGCAGACAAACTCGCAACTATTCTTATACATAAACGTTGTGCATAATTATGAAGAACCTCCAAATTTTAATAATATTTCTATTTTCAATTGGTATTTATGCGCAAAATATAAGCAGAATAAATACGGATTTAAAACTATCTGACTCTCTGACTTTAGATTCTGAAATCCGAATCTATGCTGGTGGCGGAATAACAAATTATTCTTCTCTTTTTAGAATGTACAAAGACAAATCGGACAAATGGACAGCGGAATTTTACCAACATTACGCAAAGGTTTCTGGACAAGCAAAACTACGGACTGAAAAGCAAACTCTAAAATCGGAAAATGATATGGATTATGTTTGGAATAGTATTTTACGCACCAATGTTCAATTCCTTCCAAGTATGTCTGAAATAAAATATAAAATGAGGGAACGTGGAAATGTAGAATTCGTGGATGGAGAATATCAGCTGATGTGGAAAACTAAAGAAATTATGGATGGAATTGGGTATAAAGTACAAATCAACGCAGATAAAAAATTTAACGAAATTGATTATGGAAATCCCGAAAGCTATTTAAAGTATTATCCTGAAGTAGACGAATTAATATATTTCAATGAACTTTTAGAAATAATAAAAAATGAATTTGAAATATGGAAAAAATAACTATGCACAACACCGTATAAAATTAATGGCTAGTCCTCGCCTACTTACGAAAATCCTCGCGGATTTTCTATCTGGTGTTTATTTGCTAAATTAGGTGCTTAAACACGCCACGAATCTTATACAATCACGTTGTAGCACATTTAAGAAAAACCTTGGAACTAATAGAAAAAGATATAGAAGATTGGATTAAACCTTATGCAACTATTGTTGGAGAACAAAAAGAGTATGATTTAAAATTACGTGAACAAAATCCATCTGAATTTTTCCTTCAGTTAACTTTACCGAGTACTTTTCAAGAATATGCAATTGCTTTGCACTCATTTTCGATAAATAATAAAATCCCGAAAGATAAAATCGAAGTTCGAGAATTGTCGAATGAAGAATTTCCTGAAGATGATTTTTCGCGTTTAACTTGGAAAGATTTTCACGATAGAAAATATCGAGAGTTTGATTTGAATAAAGCTATTATGGATAGTATTAATCATACTCACTCATATGATAAGCAACTAAATAACGAATTGTATCCTGGAGAAGGATTAATGGATAAAGAACATTTAATTAGTTTAGTAGAAGTAGTATTAAACTTATACGGAAATCAAGAAATTGAACTGTTCTATACTTTTCTCGCCACGAAAAACTGGGAAAAGGATTTAATTTACAGCGGTAAAATAAATGAGCTTCCGAAATTATTTGAAATAGATAATTTGAGACTAACACCAAGTTTGATTTACCCAAAAGAAAAAAATTGGGTTGTGAATACAGATTATGATTTAGCATTCACTACAATCGGAGGAGAAACGAAGTTTATTTCAGCACTTACAGAAAGAAATCGTAACGGAATTGTAAAAATTACGCGATAAAAAACGTGCTACAACAATGGCTATAATTAATACGGGTTTTGGTGCTTAATCCAAAGTTTGGGTATATTTATGAAGTCCGCCAAATCTTTTGATTTGGCTTTAAAACGAAAAAGATAAAACTAACTAAAAAGTTTTGGCTAAGTGCTCAATCGGAAATTAATTACTTTTAATTCCCGTACTAACCATAGCCGAGACGTTGTAGCACATTAAAACCGAAATCATTAGTGAACAATTTTTTTCAACTTACATATAAACTTTTAACTATTCTATTGTTTTTTTTATCCACAGATTTAACTGCACAAGAATCTGAAAATTTTCACGATTTAATAGAAAAAACTCAAGATGGAAAAGTCAAGATTTATTTAGATGGGGTTTTTCGTATATCCTACAAAGATTGCTCTAAATATTACTTAATTGCAGAATTTGATGACAAACTTTTTCAATTTAAAGATTCTTTAAAAGTCTTTTACAATAGTGATAATTTATTCTTAACTGGCTTTTATCAAAATGGAAAACTAAACGGAAAATTCAATTCATTTTATAGAAACGGGGGTAAGAAAATGGAATTTGAATACACTTCTGGAAACAGAATAGGAATTTGGGAGAGCTTCTCAAAAAATGGTAAATCAATAAAAAAAGTGATTTACAAAAACAATAACGAATTCTTATTGGAACAGAGTACTGAACTAGGGGAAATTCTTGTTGAGAATGGAAATGGAAAATTTATTGATAGCCTTTTTATGTCTATTTCTAGTTCTCAAAAATCGAAATTAACCGGAAACGTAAAAGGCGGATTACCTGATGGAGAATGGAACTTTTATGCTGAAAACATCAATTATGGAAAAGAATATTTTGAAAATTTTACTTTTAAAAAAGGAATTTCTATATCACCAGCTTTAGGTAATGACTTGTATTATAATCATTTCAATGCAACATTTACTGGAATCGTATTTTTAGAACGACTAAAGATAATTGGACCTTCTCGATGTGACCAAAAAACGGACATTGGAGTAAATGATGAATTTTATGAAAAAATTAAAAAACGCTTCTACAAGCTAAAATTAAACGAATCAATTACTGACAATTGGTTTTTAGTGGAAATAAAAACTGGAACAAATAAAAAAATAATTGATGTATCGATTATTTCAAAAGCAGATAATGAATCAATTCATTTGATAAAAGAACTAATTTTTAGTTTAAAAAAGGCTGTTACTTTTCCTTATAAGTACAAACCAGGTTTTGACTATTTTCCAATTGTAATTAAAAACTCAAAAATATTCACACCCTATGATAAAGAAATTGAATTATTGAGTTATAAATATTAAAAGAATAACGTGCTACAACACCGTATAAAAATAATTGCGGTTTAGTGCTTAAACAAAGGCAATTGCGTGTTTGCCTGCATCTGATTTTCCTTCGGAAAATCCTCGCACACAAAACCGCAACTATTCTTATACATAAACGTTGTACACCATTTATCAAAAACATTTAGAATTATTGAAAATAGGAGAAATATATAAACAGGAATATTTCAAAGATATTCATGAAACCGAAATTGCTCACAGACTTGTTCGAGTAATTGGATTTGATAAATATCAAGTTTTTTATGAATCCAAATCTTATGATAATAAATGGTTCTTTTCTGGCAATTTTCGACGCAAAATCTACTTCTATAGAATGGCAACCAAAAGATTTAGTTCAGAAATGGAACTGTTCGATTTTCTTGAATTGACCGAACAGGAGCAAGAATATTTTCGTCCCGATTTGCCAATGAGATTTGGTCGGACAAAAAGTGTGAGTTGGGAATCGGTAACCACAGAAAAAATTAATGCTTTACCAAAAGAGTTTTTAAACGAAAAAATCGACTTAAATAAATTTGTACTTGTACCATTTGGACCCAAAGGCGGAATCAAAAAAAGCCTACTAATTGAGGGAAACGAAAATCTTACATTTTTAGAAATTATTAAAAGTGCTTCCTCCATTCAAAACCCTGTGGACGGAATAATGGACAAAGGGATTGGATTTCATAGATTGGGCTGTGAAAAAGGTTTTCCGAGCTATTATATAGGAGAATATCTGGACAAAGCAGGTACGCTGGAAGAATAAAAAACGGTGTACAACAAAGCCTAAACGTAATGCGGACTTTAGGGCTAAAACGAAAGGTCTGTGTATATTTGTGATGTCGCTAAATCTTATGGATTTAGCTTTGGACAAGAAAAAATAAAGCAAAACAATAAGCTTTAGCTGCGTCACCAGACGGAAACGAAAAGTTTCCTTGCCTCCGCACTACGCTTAGGTACTGTGTTAAAAAACAAGTTTTTTCTTTAATAATTTAGGAAACAGGTTGATTTATCAAACTGTTATCCCGCGC
>LAZR01000795.1_pt1 | contig 21861 bp, 50 predicted proteins | sample 329461 | NCBI WGS metagenome assembly LAZR01 (sample SAMN03002196, study PRJNA259156) | marine sediment metagenome | biome: sea floor; feature: Hydrothermal impacted sediments; material: marine sediment; isolation source: Loki non-amplified sample from Loki's castle hydrothermal vent sediment ...
AAAAAGAATTTATAAAATATAAAATTTGGAGGGAAAAATTATGGCAAAAAATAAAGTTGAAGAATTTAAATCTGCTGATAGGATAATTAAACAATTATATGAAAATTTTTATACTATTAATGATCTTAAAAGAATTATTAGGGCTGCTCAAAAAGCATTAAGAAATCAGACAGGTAAAAACGAATATAAGAGCTGGAAAAGAATAGGAAGATAAAAAATAGGAAATTTAATAAAATATAAATATATTTCTATATAGAATTATTCAATTTAAAAAGAAAAAAAATAAAGAAGGGATTTTAAAAATGGGAGAATTAGAACATGGATTTAAAATTTTAAAAGAAGCGAAAGCAATAAGGCATAAAATAATAAATATAATTGCATTGATTGAGAAGTTTAATAAATTTGGATTAAAAAAATATTCTAATCCTTTAGAATCTTCGGTGAAACATTTAAGAAATACTCTTGATAGGCTTTATACTTTTGATAGAATATACAGAACGGATATATTAAAATCAAATTAATATTTTAATATTAATACGATTAATTCCTAATATTAATTTATTTTTTCTTTTTTTTATAATTCAAGATTTGTATTATAGATCTTGAATTATTGGTTTTGATATTATGTTTAAACTTCATTATTTTAATTAAAGTAAATATTTATAAATGTTATAAGATATTATAAATATAGTAAATTAAAGAATATAAAACGTATTATTGAATTTTAAAAATTTGAAAAATGTTAAACTAAATAAAAAAGGGATCTTAAAATGATAGATTTACATGGTAGAAGTATACTTTTGGGAGCTATAATTATTTTTTCATATAATATTTTATTCTCTATCTTTTCTTTGTTTGTTAGTAATATGTATTATAAGACCGTGTTTTTGATGTTTAGTGTGTTGAGTAATGCTATTGGAATTATTCTTTTACTTGTAGTGTATATTAAACTTTATCTTATAATACGGAATATATTGAATGAAGATGTCGGTTTGAAGAATATATTGAAGGGTAAGAAGAAAAAGGGTAAGAAAAAGGATGATGGATGTACATATCCGTATTGTGATTATAATACTTGTGATTGGGACGGAATTCGTGAGGAATGTCCCAAATATATAGAAAAGAGTAAAGAAGAATAGGGGTATATAAGAATTTTAACTATCAGAAAGATTATGGGAAGGAGGTTGGAATTTCCTGGTGGATATTTAAGGCGGCAGATTGAAATAGATCGTTGTTTGAATAATTATGATGTTGATATTTTATATGATTATTATGAACAACCAAAATCTAAGCTAGACCATCTTATAAAAAGGGTAATCAAATATCCAAGGCATCTTAAGAGAACTAATGGAAATTTTATAAATCATATTATTGCTCAACATTTAAGTGATTTAGCATTGGTTTTGGATCCTGATTATACTGTAATTTGTTGTTTGGATATTTGTAATTTCATTAATCAGAAAGGGTATCGAAATGGTAAACTTGTAAATAAGCTTAGATTAAAGGGAATGGAAAAATGTAATAATATAATTGCCATTTCTGAATTTACTAAAAGAGAAACAGTTGAAAAGCTTGGTATTGAGGAAGATAAAATTGAAGTTATAAAATGTGGAGTTAATAGAAAGGTTTTCTTTCCAATTAAGAATCTATGGAAAGATTTTTGGCTTGATTGTTTTGGTTTTGATGATAAGAATGTATTATATGTTGGAACAGAAGAGTTCGGGAGAAAGAATTTTATTACTCTTTTACGAGCTTTTTACTTATTAAAAAAGAAGGTAAAGAATGTTAAACTTATTAGGGTTGGAAATTCTGAATATGTAGATGAAATTAAAGTTTTAGGATTAGAAAATGATATTATATATTTAACAAACATTACAAATTCTGAGTTAAATGTTTTATATAATATATGTGATTTATTTGTTTTTCCTTCAGTATATGAAGGTTATGGACTTCCTGGGATGGAGGCAAATTCAGCAGGGTGTCCTTTAATATGTTCTGATATTCCGGTATTTAGAGAAATATATGGTGAATCTGCTATGTTTTTCGAACCGAGAAGTAGTATTGAATTATCTAATATTATAATGGAAATTATAGATGATACTACAAAGAAAGAAGAATTAATAAAAAATGGAATAGAATTGGCAGAGAATAATAAATGGGAAAAGTTTGCAGATCAATATTATAAATATATGATGAGGTTAAATTAGAAAAATGGGAAAAGAAAAAGATATAGAAATATTAATTTCTAAAGATGGTTTTCAGGATGGAGGTGTTATTACCAAATCTGCAATTAAGCATATAAATAAAATAATGGAAGAAGTAAAAAGAAGAAATGATAAAATATCTAATGTGATATGCGGAGATTGTGGAGAATATTTATATGAGGATATTGTTAAGTCAAAAGAATTAAATAATCCAGTATTATATTGTAAAAATTGTATAAAAGAATGTCAACATAGACGTTTTAAATTGATAAGAGAAATGAATGTTTTTTGTGAAATTATTTCCGAATATAAATGTAGGGATTGTGGAGGGGTATTTACAAGATGAGTAAAAAAGAAAATGTTAATCATCCAAAACACTATAATATGGGAAAGTTTGAAATCATAGATATTATCGAAGACTGGGATTTGGGTTTTCATTTGGGAAATGCTGTTAAATATATTGCAAGAGCAAGACATAAGGGAAAAGAAAACGAAGATGTTAGAAAAGCAATTTGGTATTTAAAAAGGTATATAAAGAAAAGGTATATAAAAAAAAGTATAATAACTAAAAATCAAAATTCTACAGAAGCAATATTAAAATTTATTTTGTATATTGAAGAGTTTTTGAAGAGTGAAAATACATTAAAAATTGAAGATCATTTACTTAGTAGGGTAGAAGAGTTTTGGAATGGAGTAATATGGAGACTTAATGAACTTAGGAAAGAAAATGGAAAGGGACAAGGAATGAGATTTAGTTTTTTAGTAGATGTTAATGAAGATAATGGTCCAGACGGAGTTATCCATACATATATACTTCGTATGTTTTTTAATGATCAATCGGTACATCTTGATATTACATTATCTGAAGAGGAATATGAAATATTTAAAAAATTAGTAAATGAGTGTTGAGAGGAATTAAGAAATGAGTGAAGAAAAGTATTATTTTGTATCTTATGTAAAAAATATACAGGAAACTCCTCATTTTTGTAATGATACTATAAAAGAACATCCAGTCCAGTGGATTATGGAGAAATGTAAAAAGGCACAAATGAATTTTTATAACTTAGTATTCTATAAAGAGATCACATTGGAAGAATATGTAATTTTCCATCCAGAAGAAATTAGATTACCAATTCCAAAAGAAGATTTAGGAACTTTCACAGATTATTCTAAAATAGGATAGTAAATTTTAAATTGAAAATTAAGGAGGGGATAAAAGAATGAGTGAAGAAGAAAAAGAAAGAAAATTAATAGATAAAATTTCAATGCAAATGGATATAGCAGAAAATAGACCACCAACTGACGAGGAAACAATAGAATATATTTTAAAAGGAGGATGTTGTAAATGTGGTAAAAAACCAGCTACACATTTAAGTGCTTTTATGGATGATCCTAAGTGTGATGATTGTTTTAAAAAACCTTACGAAAATAAAGAAGAATATAATACTTGGGATAATTGGTGTCTGAAAAAACTAAAGGAATTAGGGAAATTAACACTAACAGAATGGGCAATAGCTATGGACTATAAATTTTCTAGTAGTATGAATGTTATAGTTAAACGAAATAAAGATAAGCTAAAAATAACAAAATTTACGGGAAGAGTTAAAATTTATGAAATAAGAGAAGATGTTATTTTGTAAATTTTAAAAGTGTGCTCAGGCTTACTAAACACCAATAGAAATGAATTAAAAGAACGTGATAAAATGAATAATAATTATAATATAAAAGTTGGAAAGGTTGGTTTATCAAAATTTAAATTAGATTTTAATAAGATTTGTAAAAAGTGTGGAAAATCATTTTACTCACATGTTATACATGATTATAAATGGGTATGTCCAAATGAAAATAATAGTAGCGGGAATTCTGTACCTAAGGGAGAAACTGTTTCTTTGGAGAAGCCTCCTATGGATATAAAAGAGAATCCCATTGATTCACTTCAGAACTCGAAACTACCAATAACTTCAGAAAGTTTAAATGAAACCTTAGGAGCGGGAGGTAAAATATTAAAATTTCTAAAAATTCATGATCATTATGATATAGAACGTAATAGAAAGTTAGGGAAAATGCTTTTTGAGTCAAATATGCCAAAAACGCGATCTGTTTGTAGCAAGTGTGATATTGAAAATGAATGTTTTTATTCTTTTGAGAAAGATAATATAAAAAATAAGGATTATTTTGATGGTTGTCGTGATTTCAAGATTGATGATTCTATAACTGAAGATGATATATGTAATGAATGTGGTTGTGCAGTAATACATGTAGCATGTTCCAAATCTGTTTTTGATAAAGATGGGTATTATAAAAAATTAAAGAAAAGACCATGTAGATTATCTTATGTAGAGTTTTTAGAGAAAATTAATTCTAATTCTAATGAAAAATGTGAATTATGTGGATATAGTTATTTTGATCATGTGGGAACAGAATTGGATTATATCTGTCCAAAAAAGAAAGGTGATGTCGATGAAAATTAGAAATTATTATCGGTATATTATTAAAAAAGAACAATTGATGAGAGTTGTAGATAAGTATTTAGATAGTATAATTAAACTGACTTTGAAATATATGTTTTTTAGTATTAAAAAATTTTATGAAAAATTGGATAAATGAAAATGATAATAAAAGAGAAGAAGAAAAATAATGTTAGAAACAATATTAATTAGAGAAAATACGGTAGAAGAAGCTTGGTTAGCGAGTTTAGTAGAAGTGATAAATAATGGAAATTTAATCAAAACTGAATATGATAGAAAAGAAAATCCTCCTTCTTTTGATAGTACAGCAATGGTAAATATCAAATATCCATTATCTAATCCAATACAAAGAAATGGAAAAATTTTGAAAATAAAAACCAAATTTGGGAATAAATATGAGGTTTATGGTAGTATTGCAGATACATATTTAATTGGCTCTATTCAGAGTGGGTATATAGAAGAAATAGTAGAGGGGATTAATGATTACTTGATTCAGGAATCAGAAATAAGCTATCCATACTCATATCATGATAGACTATTTAATTATAGTGCTTATAGTGAGGAAGATGTTAAATATGTTTCTCCCTGGTTTAGTAAAATCAATAATATAATGCCAAGAGTTAATCAGATTGAATATATTATTAAAAAATTAAAACAATCTGGATATTCGAGAAGGGCACAAGCAATTACATGGAGGCCATATGCTGATCCTTATAGAGATGATGGTCCCTGCTTACAGAGAATTTGGTGTCGAATTATAGATAATAAATTAACTATGGCTACAACGTGGAGAAGTAGAGATCTATTTAAAGCTTGGCAAGCAAATGTAAATGGTATGATTCAATTACAAAAGATACTAGCAAAAGAATTAGAAGTTGAGGTTGGTAATTATATTGATATTAGTAATTCTCTACATATTTATGGTAGAGATTTAAAAGAACTGATTGATATATTAGAAAGAATACTTAAAAGAGAATTAGATTATAAGAATATGATGAATTTACAATTAGCATTACAAAGATGTAAGATACATTTAAGAAGTAATAAGGTGAAATTATAATAAGTGAAAATAAAAAAGTTAGACTTATAAAAGAAAAAAAAATTAAACAAATAAGAAAAAAGGTATTAACATGTAATTCTTATTCTTGGATGGATGATATGATTCAATCATATCGTCAATTACAAAAAGGACTCAAAAATCCTGTTTATTTTAGAAGGGTGTATGATACTGAGGAATTAAAACCAGAAACAAAGAAAGAAGAAGAAAAGGAGAAAAAATGAAAAATGGAAATTGAATTATTGGTAAATATTAGAGAATTAGAAATTAATAAAAATTCTATTCATATTACCAAAAAAACTGGATTATGGTGTAAACTTCCATATAAAAATCATAAAAAAGGATGTTATCATTATGGTAATAATTTGTTATGTCCTCCAAATTCACCATATTTTAAAGATATTATAAATAATTATAATTATTTTTATTTAATATATGCTATATTTGATTTTAAAAAATATAAGAAAATGAGAAGTTTAGAAAATCCAGAATTTTTTAATTCTAAAGAACGATTAAAATGTGTTATATATTGGCAAAATTCTGTTAAAAGGGTATTAAAAAATTTTGTAAAATATACATATATTGATAATTATAACATTGCAAGTAATTTTTATTTACTTGGATGTGGTTCGGGTTTTAATGATAAATTATTAAATAAATTTCAAAATACAATTTATTCTATGGAATCAGTGGGTATTGATGTTTTTAGAACGCTTAGAAATAATAATATTGATTTTGAGTTAAAGCCAATAAATAAGGTTGTATTAGTGTGTTTATTGTGTTCAAAAGTAAATTTATATAACGAAACTAATTCTAGTGGTGGAGGTTTGTTTTGATGGATGAAGAAGAAAAAAATAATAAATTGATTGTAGATTTAAAGATGGGTGATATTAGAGTTCTTATTACTGGTACTGATGAAAATAAAGATTATGAGTTTGCTGTACAAGGAGGCGCACCTATTAGAGTTGGTATACCGTTTATTAAGGAAATATTAGATGAATTGAAGGAAGGTAAATAGAAATGGAAATGGTAGATGATGCGGTAGTAAAAATAAGAAAGTTAGGAAAAATAGAATCAATAGTTTGTAATGATTGTAAAGAATATCATCATATTAGTAAGGAATTTTTTAGGATTGTAGGGGTAACTGATGAAAATTTTGATATGGTAGCTAATGCTTTAGAAAATGAATTTAGAAGATGTCATAACAATCATGATGTTAAAATTGAAGAAACAACTCCATTTCCAAATGGTTATAATTTATTTGAATATACATTTAAATTTCAGTATTATACATTAACAGAAATTCATACTGGAGATGATTGGGATATTGATAGTGAATTTGATGGAATTTGATGTTTATTTTAATAATGGAAATGGTGTTGTCGTTTTGCCGTGGACAACTAAGGATATAATACGTGGTGTTTAAAAGATGAGTAATAAGGAAATTAAATTATTAGATTATGCTAATTATAAAGATTGTTGTACGTGTAATTCTTATAATTCTGGAAATATAGATAAGTGTAAGAGATGTGTTAATCAATGTTTTTATAAGCCCAAAGAAGGATTAATTAAGTTAGCGAATAACATGTCCCATAAAGATAATATAATAATTCAGAAGTTAAATAATAGATTTGAGAATTATGAATCTATGGATAGAAATATATTAATTGAAGATATTAGTAATCTAAGAGTTAAAATATTTATAATCTCAATTACATTAACAACTGCAATTATAGGTTTATTAATTATATTATCTGCATTATCATTATATATACTTGATATGATTTTAATATTTATATTTATATTTTATCTTTTATTATTATATTTGGCAGTTTCAATTATAACAGATATTATAATTCCCGATAAACTTAAAATATATTACAAGGAAGCATATTTTATATATGGTTATATACAAATTGATTCATCACCATATATAGAAACAATTAATCATGTATTTATGGGACCGATTAATGTTATTAATAAATTTATAACATCAATTACTAGTGATATTACATTAAAAAAGAGAATTTGTTTTAAATGTAAGGAAGAACTAAATTATATTGAATATTGTGGAATTAATATGTATGAAATACCAATAGAGCAATTAGAGAAGGTATGGTTATCTTCACATATTGAAATATTGTGTTGTAAACATAATATAAAAAGATAATATAATTTACGTTTTAGAATATGTTATTATTGCGAGAAATGTGAGGTTAGATTTAGATGATAAAAATTAAAATTAAAAAAATAGGGAAAAATTCAAAATTACCAATAAGACTGAATGATGAAGATGCGGGATTCGATGCTTACATATATGGTTTCCAGAAATATGCAAAACAAAAAATTGATAAAAGTGAGAATCCAATTGATATAAATAAATCAGAATATATTTTAAATCCATTACAAAGAGTTGATTGTAGATTGGGTTTTGCTACAGAAATCCCTAAAGGATATTATGCTCAAATTCTTTCGAGAAGTGGTTTAGCTTTATGGTATGGTATAACAGCTTTAAACTCACCAGCAACAATTGATTCTGGTTTTAGAAATGAATGGATGGTAATAATTGTTAACTTATCTGATAAACCATATAAACTGAAAATAGGAGATAGGATTTGTCAGATAATCATAAGAAAATTAGTTGATTTTGAATTTGAGGAAGTAGAGGAATTAAATCAATCTGAAAGAGGTTTAAATGGTTTAGGAAGTACAGGGAAATGATAAATTATGTTAGAAGAGTTAACAATTGAATTAACAAATTATTGTATGTGGAATTGTAGTTATTGTTCTTCGGATTCTACAAATATTAAAAATGATGCAGTATTTTTGAATATAGAAGGTATACGGACCTTTTTGAAGGATAAACAATATAAACATATAATATTGTCAGGTGGGGAGCCTCTTTCCCATCCTAAATTTTATGATATATATCAATTATGTAAAAAACATACAAAAGATGTAATTGTTTATTCAAATTTAATAACTCATAGAATATATAATGCTAATGTTATAGATGGGGTATATTTGGAAGCTAATCTTACATTACTACCTGAAACAGATAAGGTACATATTTTACGAAGGGTAAAACAAGGTAGGGAATTAAATAGACCTGAAGTGCATTTGAGTGGAAATTATGAAGAGGATTGTAGTTGTGAACACAGAGTTATGAATCCAGAAGGGGTTATTACATCAACACCATGTAATAAAAAAAAATAGGTTGAAATTTTTATTATGCCAAGATATATATGTAATTCTAATTATTGTGGAACAGAATTTAAAAAGCCAAATAAAATGGAAATGGTTTATCAAGGAGAGATTGAGATAGTTGATGTTTGTCCAGGTTGTGATGGTTATTCTTTTAGGGTGTATGGGATGATATATGGATTTGTAGGATCTGGAAAGTTTAAAGATAAGGAATTTGTAATTAAAAAATTAAATGATATAATTAATCCAGAAGTAGATATAATAGTTTCTGGACATAGTCCAAGAAATAAGAAAAATAATGTGGATATTTGGTCTGAGGATTGGGCAAATGAATTCTGCTGGACTAAACCAATTATTCATCCTGCTGATGAAAATAATAAAAAAGAATATTTTAGAAGAAATAAAAAAATTGCTCAAGATTCTGATAAATTGGTATGTTTCATTAATAAAGGTAGGTATAAGTCTGGGACTTGGAATACTATTAAACATTTTGTAAATAAACCAGATTTTAATCTTAATAATTTAATAATTTATAATGAAGAACATAAATTATGGAAAACTGATGATTTACCTAAGTGGATTTTAAGAAAAATGAAATTTATTGAAAATATGAAAAGAGTTAGTGGATTGTTTTGAAATATAGCAAAGAGTGGTTTACAGAGCAAGAAATAAAAAAGCTATTTGAATATCCTAATATAAGTTCTCGAGATTTATTACTTGTTAGGGTTTGTTATTATGGTGCTTTTAGGATATCTGAGGTATTAGTATCTAAACGTGAGGATTATGAGCTTGATGATATATATACATATTTAATTTTACGGAAGCAAAAGACAGATAAGATGAATTGGGAGAGACAACCAATACCTCCTTTTACATATGGAGAGGTTATAAGGTATTGTAATGATAATAATATTAAAACTCAGGATTATGTATTTCAAACTCAAAAATCACATGGAAGTTATATGAGTTATAGTATGGCTTATTTTATTGTGAAAAAATATGTTAAATTAGCAGGAATGGATAAAGAAATAACTACTCATTCATTTAGAAGGTCAAGAGCAACTCATTTACTTGATGATGGGTTAGAATTGTATGATGTATCGAAGTTTCTTCGACATAAATCGATAGTAACTACTATGAAATATTTAAAAATTTCAAAAAAAAAGTTATTTGATAAAGTTTATAAGATAGATAATAAATCCATATTTGATAAAATTTAATTATAAATATTATAAATTTTATAAATGATAAAATTTATAATTATAATGTATATAAAAATAAAAAAAATAATTAAGTAAAATGGTGAAACAATCAATTGAATTTTATAAAAGAATTAGAAAAAGAAGGAAGTGAATAAATTGGGTGAAAATAAAGAAAAGTATAAAACAACTATATTAAGTAGTTTTAGAAATTCTGTTATGCCCTTAACTGAAAGAGACCATGACGTTTGGAATTTCATGAAGAAAGCAAGTATAGAAAGTATGACATATAAAAGTAATTCTAAAGCAATCTGTATCAAATTAAATTCTGTAACGTTTAGAGATAAATAAAGGAAGTGAGTAAAATTGTCGAAATTTATAACAATAAAATATCAACTTAAAGATATATATTGTATTGCATGCGGTAAGATTTTAAATAAATTTGAATGGGAAAATTCCTTTCCTGAACAATTTGATACAACTTGCAAGAATTGTGGTGTAAAGATAACTATTAATATTCACGAAGCAATTGATCCTGAAAGAAAACATACAAATGATTGTTTAATTTATATTAGATAAAAGGAAGTGAGTGAATTGGATAAAGAAAAAGAAGAAGAATTGAGAGCTAAAGTTATTGAATATCTTTCTATAATTGATGAACATTGGGATGAAGAAATCTCACGAAATTTAATGATGAGTCCATTTAATTATGATTCTGCATTTGAGTTTTGCTTAGAAGGATTGGAATTATGGATTAAAGCATTAAAAATATTAGAAAAATTGAGAAAAGGAGGGTGAATAAAAGTGGAAGAGATAATTAAATTTAACATAATAGAACCAACACCAGATACAATTAAATGTATGAAATGTGGAACAATAAATGTAATTCCTGAGAATATTGTATTTAGAATTGATCCAGATGGAGATAGTGTTTTTTATGATATATTTAGTATTCCAAAAAAAGAAAGAAGTGAAGATTTTCCAATTTCAGTTTTAGCTTATTGTTCAACTTGTATAACTCCTTTGTATAAAATAGAAGGAAAACAGAGTGATTTAGAAGATATAGATGAAGAAAAAGCATTTGAAATAGAACGGAAAGAAATAATTAGAGAAAAGATAATAAAAAAAGGAAGTGAATGAAATGACAGGAGAAAGAGTTAAAGTATGTTTTAAATGTGAACTATATATAATAATTTATTCTAATGATTCGATGAATATGAAATTTGAGAATATTTTTAGTATGGTACATTCTGGTCATATGGTACAAATTGTAAATCTGAGTGAAATAGAGAAGGAAGGTTATGTACAAGTATGTAATTCTGAAGATGAGATGAAGAAGTTGGTTAAAGAAGTGGAAGATAGTTTATCGTATATTGATGGGATTGGATATTCATGGTAGAAAATGAGAATTCGGAAGGAATGAAGAAAAAGATATGTTTATATTGCGATGAGGAAATATATTACAAGGATGGATCTGCAAGTTATATTGATAATTATGGAAGAGGTATTTTTTGTGTTTTATGTGGAGCGTTTATAGAAGTCCCAGAAGTATATATAAAATCTGTAAAGACAAGTGTATCACGTTCAAAGAGTCGTTATGCTTATAAAAGAAGAAAAGGAAGGATGATACGAGTTGTAATGATTATATTAGTGGTTATATTAATAATTCCAATATCGTATCTTTTAATTCCCTATGTTGGTTTTGAATTTGAGGATACATCACGAAAAGAATCTACATTTCAACTTATATCTAATGAAACAGGGTATGATATGTCGGCGGAAGTTAGGATGTCAATATGGGAAAGGAAAGTAAATGTTAAATTTGAGGATGAGGATGATTATAATAACCATTCAAGTTATCAATTATTGGTATACTCAGAGTTTCCAGTGAATATAATGATTGATTTACGATCATTTGATTATTTAGAGGTTGAAATTAATACTAATGATTATCCAAATTATACACATTATTATTATGTTATATATGGTGGAATTAATTATAATTATGTTTTTTGGGTAAAATATATAGGAAATGGTGAGTTAAGTGAAGAGACTTTCAATTGAATTTTATATAAAAGTTAGAGATTTTAAATTCTCAGATGAGTTTATATTAAAAGGAACATTTAAATTAAAACAAGAATGGACTAAAGTTCAATTCCAACATTTTATTGATATTTTAGGTTATAGATTAATTAGTCCAAATGAAAGAAAGGTTAAATTTCATTTCAGATTAGTTATGCGACCAGATATGGGAGAAATAAGTTTTGAAGGTGAATGTATTTTGGAATCTCCTGAACAAAATAAGATTAGTTTTATAATTCAAAATACACCTCAATCATTAAGAAAATTTTTAGATAACTTCATCTTAAGAAATTGTTATTATCATACTGAAAAGTTTGCTAAACAAGAAAAGATTTATTTTCCACCTGCAAAAGAAATATTAAAAAGACTCGGAATTAAATAGAGGAAGTGATTAAACTGAATAAAAATTGGAAGGAAACAATAAAAAGAATGTTAATTGCTTTTTTTGTAATTAATATTGGAATAATATTTAATTATATAATATGGTCTAATACTCAGTGGATAATAGTATTTATATTTATTACACAAATAATTCTAAATATCATAGTTATAATATCAGGAATTTTAGGTAAATATTTAAACGATTAATTAGAGTGAATAAATTGAATAAAAAATGGAAAAAAATTGAAAGGAAATTGTTTAAAAAACGGAAAAAGAAATTTCCAGAAGATTTTGGAGAATTAGAAAGAAAAAATTTGGAAGTACCTGAAGAATTTGGAAAAGATTTAGAAAAATTGACAGAAAAATTTGCGGAGGAAATTGCAAAACATGAATCACATAGATTAACCATTCCAAAAGAAGATGAGGAATTAGGACCTTTTACAGGTTATTCTGATATAGGTTAATTAAATAAAAATTTTTAGAAGAGATGAGAGAAATGGAGAATAAGAGAGGTATAATAAAGGAATATAAAACGTTAATAATATTAATGTTGTTTTCGGTAATGGTGGGTTTTGGTATTTTATTATTTTATTTGATGGAACAAAATTCGATAATTTTATTTAGTTTAGGATTTGGACTTGCAGTAGAATTATCTTTTTTATATATGATGGTAGTTTCTTTAAAGAGTAAAGATAAATGGAGTATTGTAATTAAATTTAATGATGTACATGAAGGAATTTTTGAAATATTTTTTATAATTATATTAATTGTAATTGGAGTAATTTCAATTATTATATATTTTATTAATTAATTTATACTGGGAAAGATATATTATGAGTGTATTTCTTATTAATCGTTTTCCAAGGCAAATGGGAAGGCCGTTTAAGGATTTTATAGCGTATGATATGGATGATGTAAATAGTTATATTTTAAAATATGGAGGGTTTTATGGTATTCATATTTCTACTTATGCTTTTTCTACGATTGATAAAGGTGTAGTTGATTATGAATCTGCAGTTATTGATAAGGTTTATGGTGATATTGATTCAATTGATTGGTTGGATCAAATTCGGAGAGTTTTTGAATGGGCAGTATATGATAATAATATAATAAGTCGGTATACAATGTCTGGTAAGGGTACTCATTTTTACATTTTTTGTAAGGAGCAAATTAAACATAAGAGAAATACAATTTTTAATTTTTTAACATTTCTTGAAAGGAAATTAAGAATTGATATAGATTCACAAATTAAAGGAGATTTAGCGAGAAGTTTTAGAGTGCCAGAAACATATAATCACAGAAGGAAAAGATATGCTATATGTTTAGACGAAGATTTAATATTTAATCATACGAAAGAGGATATATATAAAATTGCTGAGAAATTTCCTCCTTATAAACCTGAGAAGGTTTGGTATGGAAATAATCTTGTAGATTTAAGTAGTTTTGATAAAGATAGTTATATGTATGGTATTGATATGCCTACTCGTATAAGTGGTGATTTATTAAGTCTGAAAGAATTAAAGAAATTATATTTACCAATAGATAAATTTCCGCCTTGCATTCAGAGTTGGTTATTAAACGATGATTTAAGACATAAGGGTAGATTTTCATTAATAATTTATTTAAGGGATCAAACTATTACAGATATTCCATTATCATATAAAGAAGTTGTATCAATTTTAAAAAATATTCTTAATGAAAGTAGATGGAAGCATGTTTCTACTGATATGTCTTTACCTGGTTTTGGACTGGGAGAAAATTTAAGGCCTGTTAAAAAGGCATTTTCTAATATAAATTATAAAATGTATTCGTGTTATCAATTAAGAGATTTTGGGCTATGTCCAACCAAATGTGGTCGTTGGCACCCTATTTATATTTGAGCGTAAAAGTTTAAATAGTATTGATATTATTTATAAAATAATAAATTATATTAATAGATAAAAATAATTTGAAAGGTGGATATTATAGCCCCAAAAAAGGAAAATATAAATAGTAGGAATATAAAGTATTTAGAGATTGTAAACCATGAAGCTTATATTATGTCGTATTTTAGAATGCCAAATAATAAATGGTATTTGGTTATGGATGATCATGATGGGGGAACAATTGATAATATAGAAAGATCATCTTTTAGGGATGTTGATAGGCAAATAAGGGAATTGAAGGAAAATGGAGTTCGTATTTTCGAGCCGCATGAAATAAAAAAGTATCTAAAATCACAAATCCCGTATGGTGATGAACATGTATTTTATGATACTAAAGTGACACCATATGCCTTTTATTTTCATGGTAAAGGAAATTTATCTGTAAGGGCTGAACGTGAAGTTCGTGATTTTAAGAGAATAAGGAGCAGGAAATAAATTAGAAAGTATTTTTTTTTTTACTTATTATTTAATAACTAAAACATTTAAAATTTATAATTTTTATAATAATTATATGATTAAAAATTATAATAGATCTATAAGAGCTCTTGAAATTCTTGCGGTTTTTAAATTGTTAAATCGTAAACCTGAGAGAATTTTAGATTTTGGATATGGTGATGGTCAAATAACTAATCTCTTATATAAGAAAGGGTATAATATAATAGGTTTAGATAAGACAATAAGTAATTTTAAAAATGTGACAAAGATATTCCCAGAGGTTGACTTCCGGTTATATGATGGTATAAATATCCCATTTGAAAAAAATTCTTTTGATACTATTATTCTAAATGATATAATGGAACATGTTCCATATAATTTAATGGAAGAACTTATTAAAGGATTAAAAGATATACTAAAACCGAATGGTATAATATATATAAGTGTTTCGAATAAATTTTCAATGATTGAACCCCATACCCAAGTACCTTTTTTAACTTGGTTTCCAAGAGTATTTTGGAAATATATTGAAAGGGTTTTTAGGAAAAAGTTAAATTATAATAAAAAATTTATTTATAATATTGTAAATATATATCCCTACACTTTTAAAATGTTAAGATTATTATGTTTAAAAAATAATTTAAAATTTAGTGATTTTACACCTGTTTACGTTTATCATAAATTTATGAAATTAGATTATATAGGTGGTAAATTTATAAGAGAGATTATTAAATTTTTAAAAAGAATTAAAATTATTAATTTATTCTTTCATTTGGCTTGTAGATGTAGTGAAATTGTTTGCATAATGGCGAATATTTAAATATGTTTAATTAATTAATATAATAATGGAGGAAATTAATATAATGATATCTATTCTTAAGGATTTGGAGAAGAGTTGGAAAGAAATAAAGAAAAAGTATAATCTTGAAAATGTAGATTGTTGTGTTATATTAAAATTTAATGATGATAGAATTACGTTAAGATAAAATTAAAAAAATAGTTGGGATGTATAAAGATGAGTTTGAAAAATAAAGTTAAGGTATTACCTTTGGAATCTGTTTTAATTAGTAGAGTAAATCAACTAGCACGATATACTTTAGTATGGGAATGGATGGAGGAACATGAATTTGGGAATTTTATTAAATATGATGATTTAATTAAGTTAATTAAAGAAGAATTTAGTGATAGTTTGTTAAATGAAGAGCAAAATAAAAGATTTGAGGAGTTAAGAAAACTTATTAATAAAATTTATGAATTAACAAATAGTAATCTTCATTTAGATAGATTAATTGATAAAAGTAGGGTGTTTATAAAAAGTATTACAGGATAAGTTTGTTAATAAAAATTGGAAAAAATAATTTTTTTTTTGCTTATTAATTAATAACTAAAACATTTATTAAGTTATAAAATTTATAATTATTATAAAATGAGAAAAGTTTATGCTATAGATTTTGATGGAATTCTGGTTAATTCTATGGAATTCTGGTTAATTCTATGGAATTCTGGTTAATTCTATGAAAAATCCGATTCAAAAAAATATAGATAAAGTTATAGAATTATTTGATGATAGAAATAATTTTATAGTTATATATACAACACGGAGTAGGTATATAAGGGAAGAAACAAAAGAATTACTCAATAAATTTAATATTCCTTATCATGCTCTTGTAATGGAGAAAATTCGAGCTGATGTATATATTGACGATAAAAATGAAATATGGTAAGTATGAATTTAGTGTGAAAATCAAGGGCTTGTGGAGTAGTCTGGATATCTCACTTGAGAAACGAACTAATATGATGATTGGTGACATGACTCTAAGGGTTTAAAGTACCAGGAGAACGTTGGTTCGAAGCCAACCAAGCCCATAATTAAAAAATAAAAAGGAGGTAAAAAATATGAATAAAATACGAATATATAAAAATACATTTTGGAATTATTGTTTTTTAATTTCTTTGTATGGTTTTCTTGGGTCAATAGCATTATATTTAATTTTTTGGGCTTTAGTTATTTTATTAAATATAACATCATTAATATTGAATATTATTGCAACAATTCTTGGTTTTGTTATGATATTTTCTTTTGTTAGTTTTGTTATAATAACTATCTTAGTTGTTCCACGAGATGTTTGAGAAGGAAATTAAAAAAATAGGTATTAGAAATGGAAAAGGTTGACAGATTGGTATCTATTGTTAAGGATTTAGAGAAAAATTGGAAAGAAATAAAAAAAAAATATAATCTTGAAAATATAGATTGTTGTGTTATATTAGAATTAGAAGAAGATAGAATAACCTTAGGATAATATTGAAAAAATAAATAGGTATTAGAAATGGTAAAAAGTAATATTGAACTTTTAAAAAAAGCTGATTTTTTTATTGATGAATATGCTAAACTCAGAGAAAAAAGGTTAGTTATGGGTATGGATATGTTAGAGTTAGATAAACAAATTGATAAAGTTATCAGGATTAAATTTTTACTTAAATTACCAAACGAAAGAATAATATTAGGATAAAAAATTATGAAATTAGTAAAAACAATTTATTTTGATGCAGCCCATAAATTAAATGACTATTTGGGAAAATGTAGTAATATTCACGGCCACACGTGGAAAGTTGAGATTAGTATTAAAATTCCGAAAATGGATGTTGAAAAAACATCTTTATTTAATGGTATTTTATTGGATTTTACTATTATGAAATCGGTTGAAAATATATTTGATCATAAATATTTAAATGATGTAATTACAATTAATCCTACAGCTGAAAATTTATCGTCTATTATTTGTTTAATGGTAGCAGAGTTTATGAATAAGAGACTGATAAGTTTGGGTTTAGATTATCCCCGTTTACAGTGTGATGTTTATGTTAAGTTATGGGAAAGTAAATCATCATATGTTAAGGTAAATAATAAAGAGGCACAATGTTGGCTTGGACTTGATGCTAGATATACATATAAAAGATTTATGAAGAAGTAAGTTGTAGTATAGATTAAATTTGGTGATAATATGGATTCTACGACAGTTTATTTGGGAAATGTAATTAATGAATATAAGAGTCTGACAATTAAAGAGAGGAAAGGGAATTATCAGACTAATTATAGGGTAGATTGGGATTATCATAAACATCAAGAGTTATTGGATATAGCTAATGTTCATGGTATAAGTTTAAGGCTTTTGATAAAAATAATTTTAGAAAATTTTTTGATATGTAGAAAGAAATATAATGAAGTTAGAATGAAATTAAAATAGAATTATGATAAAAGAAGAAGAAGGTAAAAGAAAATGAGTTGGAAAATTAAGACATATTGGAATTGTTGTTCTTATATTAAATATTCGAAGGGTAAACCAGAGTGTTATCATCCAGATAATAAAGGTCTTACTTGTAATGAAGAGAATTGTCCAATAAAGGTGTAAAAAATGAATTTAAAAGAAAAATTAGAAAATGTTAGACTTCATCTTAACGATGTTTTTTATTCGGTTCAAGGCGAGGGGAGGTACATGGGAGTACCAACCTTATTCTTTCGTTTTAATAAATGTAATATTCCTAAGTGTCAATATTGTGACACTTCCTTCGAGAAATGTGGTATTGAATCAGTTGATGTTATGACTGCTTTAATTAAAAATTTTATACAAAATTATCCAATTCAACATATTTGTTTTACCGGTGGTGAGCCGTTATTATTTAAGGATGATATTGTGTTTTTAGTTAATTTTATTAAAGATAAATTACATTTTAATAATTTTTCAGTTAAAATTGAGACGAATGGAACATTTGATTTGGAACTTGATCTCCCTTTTACTGATATAATATATACTATAACACCTAAACATAAATATATTGACAAATATATTTGTATTCTTGATGTAATTGATAGATTTAATGTATCTTGTGATGAAATTATTTTTAAATATATGGTTGATGTAGATAATGTACTTAGTGATTTAGATTTAATTTATAAGTTTATACAAAAATTTGAATTATTTAGTTTTCCTGTATATCTTTCACCAATAAATAAAAACAATAATTGTGATAATATTTTAACTACATATTCGAGTTTAATAAGACAATTAAATAATTGTGAAAATCATATTTTTTTTAAGGATGTAGAATTAGTTGGTATTACAATACAATTAAATAAGCTTTTGGAGTGGCAATAAATGGATAAAAGAAATATTAAAAATCTATTTCAGAAGATTTTAGAGGAGATTGAAGGTACTAATTTAAGGGATGGACTTAAAGAAACCCCAAAACGAATCGCAAATATGTTTGGAGAAATATTTGAAGGATATAGTAATGATCCGGATCAATATATTAAATTGTTTAAAGGGAAATATGATGAAGTTATTATATCGAAAAATATAGAATTCTATAGTATGTGCATGCATCATATAATCCCATTCTTTGGAACAGTTGATATAGTGTATTTGCCAAATGAAACAATTCTTGGGATTTCTAAATTAGCGAGGATAGTAGATCATTTTGCACATAGGCTTAATATACAGGAGAAAATGACGGTTGATATTGCTAACTTTCTTATGGGTTGTGAGTTAAAACCTTTAGGTGTTATGGTTATTATAAAAGCTACACATTTATGTGAAGTAATGCGTGGTGTGAAGAAAAATAATCCTATAATGATAACGTCCGCAATTAAGGGTATATTTTTTGATAATCCTGTAATACGGAGTGAAGCTTTAGTATTATTAAATATGGAGTAAATGAAGGAGAAAAATTAAATGTTTGATAAAAATGATGTAGAAGGAATGTTAAAGGATGCTTCTATTATTTGTTTGTTTGGTATGGTATTTGGTACATTAATTATGATGTCTATTTTATGGTTTACATTTAGAAATTATACCGAGGTTATACTTGGTATTGCTGCCGGAATTGTTTTTTTATGTGGATTATCTATAGTATTTATAGTTTATTTGGTGTATTATTTGAAAACGTATACAATAATTAGTCGTAAAAATTTGAAACAGTTAAAGAAAAAGGAATAAAAGATGGCTAAGATAAAGATGGAATTTAATGCATTGATTGTAAGTACAAATTATAATGTAGCGGTGGATAGTAGGTGGTTATATGTTTGAAGATTTTTATTATGTAATTGAGGGTGGATCGGTATTTGATGTTAGGGATAATGGTTTTGATGTTAAACCTGAAGAAATTAGTATTTTGCAAAGTATTTTAAGAACATATCATACAGGACATAAATGTTTTGATGAACGCAGGTTTTTACCTGTTTTTAAAAGGGCAAAACAATTAATGATTGATTCTGGTGGTTTTAATATATTACGTCGTTACTCGGACTACCCATTTTCTATTAGTGAATACCATGCACAACTTAGTTCTATAAATCCAGATTATGCTGTTAGTATGGATTATAGTACCATAATGCTTGAAGATGTTATTGGAACCGAATATAAGGATAGATTACCTTATTTAATAAAAACTATAGATAATTATGTTGAGCAATATGATATGGAGCGAAATTATAAACTTTTAATAGGATTGCAAGGTAATAATATAGATGAGAAAATAGGTTTTATGGATATACTTAGCGAGAGAATGAATTTGAATGATGTTGATTATTGGGGTATTGGTGGAATAACGATAACGGGTAGTGTAGAGATGATGAAAACCAATTTAAATTTAAGATCCGAAATTAATAATTATTTAAATAAAAAATTAAACAGTCCAAAAATACATCATTTTGGACTTAGTATTGCACATTTAAAAAAACTTTTTAAATATAATATAAAATTTACTTCTTTAGATTCACGGAGTTGGGAGATGCCTATTCAGTTTGGATATACTTTTGACGATAATGGTAATAATATTAGAATTAAATATACTAAACAATCAACAGAGGAAGTAAGGCAGAGAAGTTTGTTTAATTATATAAAAAAAATTAATAAATTAAAAAATTTATATAAAAAAGAATCTCAAGTAGAAGGATTATTTTAACTTTGTATTTTTTTTATTATTTTTTTCTTTAATTCATCTTTAGAATTTGCATCCATAATTCTAATAAATTGATTTCTTTTATTATTAATATAAAGATCAAATCTATAGTTAAATTTATCTTCGCCGTAATCTCCTTCTTCTCTTATAACATTTTTTAATTCTACACTTAAAGAAAAAGTAATATTATTTATTTTTGTCATTTTTAATTTCTCCTATTTTTAATTTATTTTATTTTTAATAATTAATTTAGTAGTCTACATGTAATGTGCCTGTTTCCATATATTCTTTGAAAATTTCTTTGATAATCTTATATATATGTTTTTCTGATTTTGTTTTTTCTTTCTTTCTTTTTGCTTTTTTAATAATATTATCTGCGTTAATTTCTACCCTTAAAATTATTATTCTTTGATTAAGACTTACCTTAGTTTCTTTTATTTTTCCATATATTGCCATTTTATTTTCCTCCTTATTTTAATTTATTTTTTATAACAGTCTTAATATATAGGCTTTAACAATCTTTTTTAGGTCAATTGTATTTTTTGCCATAACTTCTATTTCCATTTTTCCTTTAATTGGATCCTGAATCTCTCCTACATATAGAAATTTTTTAGTTCCTAAGATTGATCTTCTTCTAATATTTTCGAAATACCACTTCGAATTTTTTATTTTTATTGTAATATATCCTACTGATACCATTTTATTTTCCTCCTTATTTTAGTTTATTTTTTAATTCCAAAAAACACACTTAAATTGGTTTGTGTAGATTTAAGTGAATTTTTAATTGATATTAGTTTATTATAAGACCAGGAATCTTCGAATTCTTGTTTCTGAGGTTTATATGATCCACTATATTCTTTTATTATTTTATTGGTTAAAAGATTTATTTTTTTTATCATTTTAAATATATTAATTGTTATTTCATGTTTATCTGGCGTTTTTCATCTC
>LAZR01000796.1_pt1 | contig 21852 bp, 19 predicted proteins | sample 329461 | NCBI WGS metagenome assembly LAZR01 (sample SAMN03002196, study PRJNA259156) | marine sediment metagenome | biome: sea floor; feature: Hydrothermal impacted sediments; material: marine sediment; isolation source: Loki non-amplified sample from Loki's castle hydrothermal vent sediment ...
TTTTATGGGTAGTGGAGTTAAAACTTTAGTAGGTTTAGAACTAACTAAAGAAACAGCAAACATAATAGGAAAATTTTAAATGAACTTAAAAATACCAAAAGAAGTTAGTGTAAGGATAAGTGCTAGTTTGGATTCTATAAATGGAAAACAAATTCCAAGAGTTAAAGATCAATCAAAAGAAATTGAAGCAAGAAGAAAAATATTTAGTGGGGAGGATTTCAAATTTTAAAATGGCAATAGATATTGATAGAATAATGAAGCAATCTCAAAGAGCAATTTGTGGAGCATTTGAACGTGAAATTGTAGTTGATAAAGATCAAGTAGAGATGGTTAAAAAATTACTAAAGTCAAAAGGTCAAATGATAGTTGGGACAGGTGGGATTGGTTTAAGTAAAACTAAAAAAAAGATTTGGTATAACCCTCAAGGAATGGTGGGACTATGATAAGTCAAAAAACAAAAAACATGATATTGAATTTGGCAAGTAAGAAAGGACACATTATTTATGGGCAGAGAGCAATAAATAAACAATTACCAATGCACCTAAAAAGAACAACACATGACTTTGATATTTATTCAAGTAAACCTGAAAGTGCTGCAAGGGAGTTAGTAAAAAGACTTGGAAAGGAATTTGAAGTAAGAAAAGCAAAATTCGGAAGAACTTGGAGGGTTAAAAAAGATGGAGAAACAATTGTAGATTACACTCAACCTGGAAGAAAACCAAAAACAAAAAACATTTTAGGAGTTAAGTATATAGATTTGAGTGCAGTAAGAAGAAAGATAGGAAAAACATTAAGAGATGAATCGGCAAGTTTTAGACATGATAAAGGTCGTCCAAATAAACGCGACCGTCGACATATTATTAAATTTACCCGTAAAGAGTAAGTGTTTAATTAATGCGCTCATTAATTATTTAAAACGTAAGAACAAATTTTCATGATTAATGTTTTTTTTGATAAATACACACTAAGCATCAATATTGCTCGTTCAGTCGTTGCTCATCAATCTAGTTGAAAATTAATTATTGTGAACCAGTTCACAATTAAAGATAACTACTGTATAAATGCAGATGATTTTTTAATTTTAATGCAAGGATTACCATGAAAAAAGTATTACTAGCGACAGCCCTCCTTGCCACAAGCTTTGGAGCAAGCGCTGCGACAATAAGTTCATTGAACGACAATTTTGACAGCATCTCAAACTCAACGTTAAACATACCATCATCGGGTCTTGCTAATTGGGATGTTTTAAATGGCACAGTAGACGCTATTTCTACACCAAACTCATTTGGTCTTTCATGCAACGGTGGCTGTATTGATCTTGATGGCTCAAGTCGCAATGCTGGCGATCTAGTGAGTAAATCTGGTTTCTCTGCCGGTCTCTATTCATTGTCTTTTGATTTATCAGGCAACCAACGTAGTGGCACAGATAGCCTAACTGTTAGCTTTGGTGATTATTTACAAACATTTACTTTAGCTTCTAACGCAGCATGGACTAATATCCTGATTTCACTAGTTAATGTAAATGAAGGCGATAAGCTTACATTTAGTCATGCTGGTGGCGATAATATTGGCATCTTGTTAGACAATGTATCAGTATCTTCGTCAGTCTCTGCAGTACCTCTTCCAGCTGCTGCATTCTTATTTGCTCCAGCATTATTCGGTTTTATGGGTTTCCGTCGTAAAGCTAAAAAAGCATAACAATAATAAATAGTAGAGTAGTATTTAAAGCCGTGATAGCTTCGCTATCACGGCTTTTTTATGTTTTTTAGTAATAGAATATCCTTGAACAGCCCCCTAACGTTGGCTTGTTCTAACTGAACCTATTGCACAAGTTCAGTGACGACAGGTTGCAACTATAAGCAGTAAACAAGCTCGTAGCTAATTACAGGCCAAAATATTATATAGCCTGGCCAGTATTATTTAATCGTATGAGTTTAAAGTATCACTAATGCATAAAAAAATGACACAAGTGCTGATACAATAAGCCATGAACCCGCCATGTATGCATATCTATTACGTCCTAAAACCATCGCATAGCATGCTTTCATCAGATTATTACTCGCCGTAGCAATAATAATCGCTGTTACTATTTGTTCACTAGTCACCTGAAAATCACCTGCCATCAGTGACAAAATAAACGGATCGATATCCGTTAAACCTACGATAAATGACATTACCGTTAAACCACTATGACCATAGTGCATTAGTACTATCTTGGTTATCGCCGCAAATAAAACAAATAGTAATGCAAAAATGATCGCAGTACGGAATTCCAAAGGATGACGAATAATCATCTTTTTTATTTCTAATACGCCATTTTTATGAGATTGAGAAATGTATATTGTAATCAGTACCGAACTAATTACCAGCAGAGCAAATGGATATATTAATTTTTCTGCTTCAGCACTATGGCCTAAGAACATCGTTAACAATAATAAACGTAAATACATCATCGCTGTAGCGAGAATAATTGCATTAGCATAACGGTGATTAGGCTCAGATGTTCGAGAGCGTCTAGCTAATACGATTGTCGTCGCAGTGCTCGAATATAAGCCTCCTAATAATCCAGAAAACAACACTCCTTTTTCTTTAAAAACATATGACTGAGCCAGATAGCTAAGGTAGGATAAACTAGATACAACTAATAATGACAGCCAAATTTGATAATAAGTCACAGTGATATATGGAGCATAGACTTGTTGATCCGGCAACAAAGGTAACACCACGCCCGTCATGATTAAATACTTAGAAAAGGTAACCATTTCTGCATTATTAAATCTATCTGAAAAATTTCTGATCTCTAGTTTTTCGCTAAGAATTAATAATAAAGTCACCACAAATAAAATACTGAACCATGCAGGAAAGACGTCCAATATCGGAGCGAGTAAAAAGGTCGCTATCGCCAACATTGGACTAATTAACGAATACAACCTCTCGTCACTCCGGCTATGATAATAAACGGCAAGAAAAACGATTAAAGCAATAAAGCCAGCTCCGTAAAATAAGCGCTGTGAGTCTAACGCATATAAAACATAACCCAACATGCCAATTAACGTAAACGTACGCGTTGTACCAAAACCTAAATCTTGATTACTCGCACGCCGATAACTGTGCAGCTCTAATCCAATGGTGAAGCTCAATGCCACGACTAATAAAAAATGGCTCAATAATGGAGGCAATGATATTACTGAAAATAAATCGCTAATTGCAGGCATAAGTTACCCTAGTACAAAGATGGATACTCTTATTCTAGCGCGTAACTTATAGCTATAGTTAACAAGTAATTTTTGGTACAGAGACTATCGTAATTCACAACTCTCAAGCATAAGATGAATCATTGATCAGTGTGCGTCGTGCGACGGGATAATTTTCATGACAATGAGTTGTATAAAGATTTTTCGCCACGATTAAAAAGCAAATTATTAGAAATTAGAAAAAGGATCTATCCGACAAGAAACGATGAAAAGCCTGAGATAGTTAATTTTATAGGAAGGCTTTACTATCCGATAAAGCATCATTCTCATACAGGAGGTGTTTCAGCTGATAAATTTGAGGAGGCGTGTTTTACGGAATTACTGATTGTCTAGTGACAAGATGACAGTTCCACATGCTAAACAACATCATTATCATTTTTTATATTTAGGCCTTATGTTAAACCGACTTTGGTTTAGGTAAAGCAACAAACCACCCAAGTAATGATAAGGCTGCAAACCACATAATAAATGGACCATATAGCTCTAGACATAGCAATACAACGCTTGGCAATAAACACACTGACCAGGCTATAAAATCGAATTTAGGTTTAGTCCAAAGTGGTAACTTAAAAACTCTTCGCCGCTTAGTATCGGTATTTCTCAAATATACTAAAGCTGCCAAACTGACTAATAATGCAAGTAATGTAGCGATTTCAGTGGTCATAGGCACTCCTTTCTGGATTCAAATCTTTTGATTTGGTCTCATCTTTAATAAAGTGAGCATTTGATTTACGACTGACTACCAATAAAATAATACCGCTGATTATTAATGATATATCCAAAGCCACTATACCTACATCACCAATATAAATTTCATGGCTAAAGCCTCGAATAACAGGTAATAAAATAAGTCCTACACCTAAAACACGTTGTAATACCTGCTTACTTTTTTCTGCTGTCCTTAACGACAAACCAATAATAAAACTAATAACGATACCAATTAAAAAACCATCAACCGTCCAGCTTTCAACAAGTTCAGTGGAATGAGAATAAGTCAAAATGAATCCAATGGCTGCACCGACCATAGCGATAGGTAAACCATAACCTACAATAGGAATTAACTTTGCTAGTTCCTGCCAACGTTCTTCTTTTTCTCTGCGTTGCACCCAAAGTTGTAGACCAGTAATTGTTACATAGCACGTAGCCAAACCAAGTGATAACCAAATAATTCGAGAAAATAGTCCCGCAAACCAACCAAAGTGTAAAACACCCATCATGCCAATTAATGCACTACCAGCTGAAGGTTGAGTCCCGACGGCTGATTTCTCACCGATATACTTCCCTGTCGTACCGCTAAACTTATGCGTTGTGTAAAGAATATGATCATCACTTGGTTGATGGATAGTTGAAACCAAAGCATCTGCCCTTCCCCAGTGTTCAATAAAAACAAAAATGGGGTCACTACCAGCGATATTCGCCTGTTTTGATTGTGCAATAATATCTTCAATACCTATAAATTTTTCTGGCGTTGAATCAACCACAGCTGGCTCGCCATAAATTGCAGTTATTGCTTTTTCCTGGTCACCACCAAAAGCGGTCATTGCTATTACAGGGAGGCCTAACGTGGTTGCAAAACTAAAAAAAGCCCCCGTGAATGCAAGAACAATAGAAAAGACTAATCCCCAAGAACCGGCCAAATTGTGACGATCTCTCGTGTTGAGTAAACGTGTATTTAGCCTAGGCGAAATGAAAATATCTTTAATTAAATGACGATGAATAATAAAGCCCGATACCGCTGAAACTAATAGTACCAAGCCTAAAATACCTGTCAAATACAAGCCGATAGGATCTGGAGCATGCAACTGAATATGTAGTTTGACTAAAAATTCTTCCAAAAAACCGCTGGTAACATGAGGAAGTTCGTCATTATACCCTTCCAACTGACTAATAATGGCAAGCGAATTAGGGTCTAAAACAAATCGAGTGCCTTTCTCTTTTATCTTGCCAGCCTCATCCTTAACATGGGTATGAAAAAAGGCGATCAACTCTCCAGATGAGTTTTGCCAAATTCCTACTTCATCTTTATATTCTTCTGGTATGGTGCTTGATAATTCAACAAGACGATGATCTATTTTACCCTGTAAACCATCTCCTAGCTTATGGCCACTCACTGACCATGCGCCAATTTCATGTGAAAACACCACTATCGCACCAGAAAATACTACGATATATAAAGCCAAACCAAACAATACACCCGCCCAACCATGAATGTCGGTCAAACGTCGTCCCGAGATATTAGATAGATTAATCATGACAACCACCCTTTCATTGATGCGATTACTGGAATAGCATTCACCGATAAAACGAGCATTAACACGATCCAAGCACGTTTAATATTTACCTCTAATACCGAATAAAAAAAACTAATCGCCCAAATTAAAGGGAATAAAATCAAGGGAAAAACTAAGTTGTTAACCCCTGCAATACCGGGTGGAAACCAAAGTGACATGGCAGCCATAATAAAAATTGATACCGCTAATGTAACTGGGCCAGCCAACCAAAATCGATGTTTTTTGAAAACGCTAGATTTTGTAGATAGTGGTGTATATTGTGACGTCAAAATGTACCTACACAAGTTTAATAAGTTTAAGGGAATTTAACTCGTGATAATAACACTAAATAGAAATCATTAGTATTTAGATTTAATTAACTACTCTCTTTGACCAAACAATAAATGTTAATTTTATTTTAATGAGTCATCGTATAGTCATTGATACTATTCATGCTCACTATCATTTTGTATAGGAAAAGTAAGAATACGTACACTGCGAGTGGCAAGTCGGACTTCGTGTAAAAAGAAGGCAAGTCCAATGATAAGCGATAATGTTGAGGCCATAAAAAAAGCACCTATCAGCCATTTCAAGCTGAAATTCATTAATGCTTCTATGAACATAACAGATACCACTGAGCATACTAATAAGCATGACCATACACACATGGATATTGCCATACTTGCTGAATGACGACGAAGCTCAAGACAGTCAAACTCATATTTATCTTGGTCAGATAATCCTCTAGCTGTGGAAAAATTTTCAGTGAGATCACGACCTCGATCAATAATGCGGGCGAGTCTGTTGGCCATCACACTCAAAATACCCGCCATTCCCGTTAACAGGAATGCGGGCGTTAGTGCTAATTGAACAGCGTGATTGACATCACCTAAATTAGAGAGAAATGTAAACATGTATATTCATCCGTCAGATCGTTTATATGTTAAAGAGTAAGTGTCTAGCGAAATATGAGAACTCTAAACAGCCTAAAACCATCAACAAACATTATCATTATTATTCAGAAGATATCAATAAATTGATAACGAACTAAAAAATCGATATTTAATGACCATTCATGTCATTACAATTTAATAAATGATGTCTCTAGGTGACGTAATACCAAGCTAAATTATCCTTAGAATTTCCAGTTTAATCTTAGATAAACAGAACGATCTGTTGATTCCGTTGCTTTAGTAAATGAATCTAAATCGCCACTAGCAAGCACTATTTTATCTGTCTGCGTTTGTGATGGCGCTAAAAGGTTAAGCAAGGATAAGCTTAAGGAAACATCCTTGCTCAGATCTGTTTTCGCTGACATATCTAATCTATTCAATGACGTTAAAGTCGTTTTTGTTGATGAATTATCATTGTTCTTAACTGTTTGGTCATAACCGCTTACCCAGTTTGTACTGACACTAAAGGTTGAACGCCAAGAAGATACAAACCAATCCAAACCGAGATTGGCAACAGCATCGTTTTGCTCTAAGAATCGTCTCGATTCACCTGAAGCTGTATCGACTTCAGAATCTATATATGTCGCATTAGCCCATAAGGTCACATTGGGTAACTCAAGTATATCTAAAGGAAGTCGGCCCTCAAGTTCGACACCAAACACTTGTCCATCGCCTATATTTTTGGGTCTAGAAACATAGCGAGTACCTTCAAGCTCCCTAATATTTTCAATTTTATCGGAAAATTTACGTGCAAATACATTAACCGAGGCCAGTCCACTACCATTATAAAAATAGTGATCAATCCCCGTATCCAATCCCCAAATAGATTCTGGACTTAAGGTTGGATTGCCTGCACTATCTGGATCAAATAATGTACCACTTTCATCAGATATCGTTGGTGATAGCTCATTGAGGCCAGGTCGACGTAATGTTCTAGCAACACCTATCCGCAAATCAGTCTGCTCTCCCAATTTATTAACAATATTTAAAGATGGCAGTGCGAAGAGATTTGATTGTGTCTGACTAAGACCATCAACGCCAGTGGTTTTAGTCGATGAATCTTCCAATCGTAATCCACTAGTTAACATTATTTGATCATTGACTTGCCAAATATTTTGTACAAAGCCATTCAATCGGTTTTCTTTTATATCAACAATACTGGTATCAACCGCGACACCATTTGTAACATCGCCTTCTTCACGTTTAGATTGACTAAAATCGCCTCCCCAACTTAGCTCATTATTACCGATGCTATGATTAAATAGAATTGCCGGGCTTATACGTGTAAATTCTTTTTTTTGTGTTTTGAGCTTTTGTGAGTCAAACTCATTGACAGGCTTAAACTTGGTTTCATCACGTTTTGTATTTTCACTGCCCTTTTGTGTATCAAGACTCACGGTAAAATCACTCATTGATGATAACTCATGTTGCCATGACGTGAGTAAACCGACATTCTCGCGAACTCGCTTTCGTTTCTTTATATTAATTTCAGTAGTGGAAAGTTGATCTTTACTTAACTTACTAATAGGGTTGTAACGGATTTCCTCGGTATATAAGTAACTTGGTTCGAAACGAATCATGTTTCTCTCACCTACGTCTAACTCAAAGGCGGGTACTAAATTTAATTGATTGTATTTTCGTTCATTAGGTTTTGTTGATCCACCATCAGGCGTTCCATCACCTTTAAACTCGTAAACGTTTTCATTTTCATTACGACGCTGAACCTGTACACCACCCAATAATGCATAGCGAAAAGCACCAATCTCACCTGCATTTAGAATGGAAACATCACCGACACCTGCGGTGTCCTCTAAATATCCGCCACCAACACCCATTTCAGTTCGTGGTGTAAAATCTGTGTTTTTCCAAACAATGTTTAAGCTTCCAGCAGCACCTTGTCCATCTTGACTTGCTAGCGGTGCATGAATGATATCCACCCGTTCAACGAGTGAGCTTGGAATTCTATCAACCTGAACTGAGCGACTTGAACTACCATCAATTAACGATCTATTATTAACTAAAACCTGTGTGTATTTACTACTTAATGCCCTTAGTTGTACTTCGCGAGCACGGTTGGCATCGCCAAATGTCACGCCAGGTAAACGACGTAATGTATCACCTAGAGGTTGATCACCAAATTGATTAAGTTGTCCTGCTTCTATTGAAGTGATTGCATTAGGTGCATTTCGTTTACGTGAAATTGAATTTTCAGCTGAATGGCCTATTTGATCATCTTCAATCATAATTGCATCGAGATTGATGACACCAAGATCATCGCTTTTGTACCTTACTATCAGAGTATTAGCTTCAGTTAACCGCCATGACAAACCGCTGTCTTTAAATAATATATCTAAACCTTGTTGAATAGTATATTGACCATGCAGGCCTTGGCTTTTTTCATTTTTAATTAATGTTGATTCTGCAGATAACGCTATTCCCGATTCATCGGCAAACTGAGATAAAACCGCTTTAAGCGAGCTTGCAGGAATGTCGTAAATATCCTGTTCCTTTGCTTCAACATTGGCAACAGCCATATTTAAAGTAATGGCTGTCATTATTAACAAACTAGTTTTTATTGCCCCTCTGTGAACATTTTGATCTAATTGATTATTAATATTTTGCATGAACATTTCCTAAGTTTTAATTCATTAGAGCGAACTCCTTAGCTTAGGAAATTTACGGCTCAACAAGATTAAATAGATAATTAATCAATCTTATCCGTGTGTACTTTAAAAATAAGATTGATTCGGCTTTGAATAACTTCCGCGTAGTTTGCCACTACACGACATCAAATGCAAATGATTATCATTACTGTTAATGTGAAAATGAGACTTTTATTAAATTAATTTTAAAGTTTGAAAAACATAGGGCGAGAATATGGTATGTGATGATACCGTAGATAAATTTACACAACGAATATAGAGCATGACGATAATGCACTGGTTTCAGTACTTTATCGCCATGATTTGACTATCGTTATTTCTTCCAAACTAAATCATAAAGATCGGTTCGGCGATCTTTCAGATTATTAACCGAACCTTCACTACGGGTAAACGTCAATTTATCAAGATCTAAGTCTGAAAACATGATCATTTCTGTATTTGGCGTCGTTTCAGCCATCACCGCATCATGAGGATATGAGAAGTCAGACGGTGAAAATACCGCTGCTTGTGAGTATTGAATATCAAGGTTTTCAACCTGCGGTAAATTGCCACAACTTCCACAAATAACCACATAACATTCATTTTCAATGGCGCGAGCTTGAGCACAATGACGCACACGTAAGTAACCATTTTTAGTGTCTGTCCAAAATGGCACAAACAAAATATCCATATCTTGCAACGCTAAAATACGAGCTAATTCAGGAAACTCAACGTCATAACAGATTAATATCCCCACCCTTCCGGCATCAGTATCGAATACACGTAATTCATTACCGCCCTCGATGATCCAATCACGTCGTTCGTGTGGCGTGATATGAATTTTCTTTTGCATTTCAACAGTGCCGTCACGTCGACAAAGATACGTAACGTTATATAGAACATCATCCTCAAAAATAGGCATCGAGCCAGTAATGACATTAATGTTATAACTCAAAGCCATCTTCGACATTTCAACTTTAAAGCGTTCCGTATAACTTGCAAGAAAGCGAATGGCTGCATGTTGATTACGTTGATCAGGACTTAAGCCCATTAAGGGCGCATTAAAAAACTCAGGAAATAAGGCAAAATCGCTTTGATAATCGGATAATGCATCAATGAAGTATTCAACTTGTTGTAACAATTCTTCTACCGATTCAACCTCACGCATTTGCCATTGAATAGCGCCAATTCGCACATCACGTTTACGAGTTTCAATAACGCTACTTTGTGGCTCATAAAAGATATTACGCCACTCAAGTAAAGTCGCAAAACCTTGTGATTTTTCATCTTCAGGTAGATATTTTTTTAATACTCGGGTGACTTGAAAGTCATTTGATAATTGAAACGTTAAAATCGGATCATAAATACGTTTATTTTTAACGGCTTCAAAGTATTCCGCTGGCGACATTTCATCAGCATGTTTGTAGTAGTTAGGTATTCGTCCTCCGGCTAAAATCGCACGCAGGTTGCGTTGCCGACAAAATTCTTTTCGTGCTTCATAAAGGCGACGGCCTAATCTAAAACCCCGATAATCAGGGTGGATCAGCACATCTAAACCATATAAGGCATCACCCTTTTTATTATTGATGATCGTTTCTGCTTTACTAATCAAATCATCATAAGTATGGGGATTGCTAAACCGCTGATAATCGACTTGCACAGATAAGGCGACGCCAACGATTCTGTCATGATCAATAAGACAAATCTGACCTTCTGGTATATCTGTCATTAATTTCAAAATAGTGTGTTCTGGCCATGCACCACCGATGTCATCATAAACACGATCCATCAATTCTTTTAATTGAGGATAATCACTCGGTTCTAAATTACGAATTTTTAAGTGTAAATCTTCAGGCATTATGATTCCTTGTGACATGACTATTACTTCGTTGAGTTATTTATTAATTAAACCAATACGACCTTTAACATGGTTACATCAGGCATGTTAAAAGTCTTATTAATTTTATTTTGGAAAGCTAACCGGTATTACGCAGACCCGTTGAAAGCGCACTAATCGTCCGTAATAAAGGATCACGCCAGCGATCACGTTCAGTATCGCTAAGGTGCTCATTGCGGTAGCGTTTTAATAATACTATTTGTATATGATTAAGGGGATCCAAATAAGGATTTCGACGACTTAACGATAAGGCCAGCACAGGATTATCTTCAATCAACGTCGAAGTGTTCATCACCGTAAAAATCCAAGCCAAAGTACGTTTGTATTCCGTTAAAATCGTTTCATATACATGTTGAGCCGATACTGGGTCTAAACACAACGCGGCATATTCTCGCGCGATCCCCATATCTGCTTTCGATAAGGCCATTTCAGTATTACTCAGTAATGCTTTGAAAAAAGGCCAGCGCTGATACATTTGTTGTAAATCAGCTAAGCGCTCCGGCCTATCGGCACACCAAGATTCTAATGCACTTCCGATACCATACCAACCAGGCAAAGTCTGCCTAGATTGTGCCCAAGCAAATACCCAACCTATTGCTCGAACCGAATTTTTAGACCGATCGCCTTTTTTACGATGTGAAGGACGCGAACCTATATTCATCATGCCAATTTCAGAGACTGGACACGCTTCATAAAAATAATCTAAAAAGCCTGGCGACTGTTCAGTGAGTTCTCGGTAATGCTTTTCGCCCTCTGCGACTAGATGTTCCATAACTAAATGGCAATCAATAGCATTTTCTTCTTTTACTTTTTGTGCTTGGCTGATAAAAGCTCGGCTTGCTTTCATTAAACCAGAGACCCCCATACCTAACTCATAGGCAGCAGTTTCAATATTGCCGTATTTGTGTGACAACACTTCGCCTTGCTCGGTAAACTTAATTTGGCCGTGAACCGTACCTGATGGCTGTGACAGAATCGCTTCGTGCGTTGGGCCACCACCTCGACCAACCGTACCGCCTCGACCATGAAACATACGACATTTAATGTTACGTTCTGTTGTCAGGTTAGAAACAATGCGTTGTGCTTTATACAAATTCCAGCCTGAGGCTAAAATACCGCCATCTTTACAGGAGTCAGAGTAACCTAACATCACTTCTTGTAAGTTACCGGAAGCACTTAATAAACCTCGATAAATACTGCTTTCTAACAAGGTATTCATCACATGTTCAATACGAGACAAGTCACCAATAGTTTCGAATAACGGCGCTACCTTAATGTGGCAAAACCATTGATTATGCTCATCATAACCACATAAACCGGCAAAACGAGCAAGTAACATCACTTCTAATATATGACTGGCTTCATGTGTCATTGAAATAACGTAACTGCCAAATACTTTATCGCTAATCTCAGTACGCAAGCGGTTCATCAACATAAATACAGCGAACGTTTCTGCCGTGTTTTTGGTTAAATCTTCCGTGCCACGTATATCAGGCAAGGTTTGTTCGGTCAATAATTGACTGAGCAATGAAAAACGTTGAGATTCATCGCGTAAGGTGTAATTGCGTGCAATTCCAAGTTGTTCAAGTAATTCACCTACCGTTTCAGTATGGCGTGTTGATTCTTGACGTAAATCCAGTTGAAATAAGTAAAAACCAAACGTGCCCACTAAACGAATCAGATCCAATAACTCGCCATTGGCAATATCAAAATCACCCGTCGCCAATAAAGAATCCTGAATCAATCTTAAATCAGCCATCAGCTCATCTTCTGACTTATAAAACACACCATAAGGTGCTGGACTAGCATCAGGTGTGAAATATTGCTGGCTAACACGTAAATTGTCTTCTAAACGATAACGCATCATATAAAGCTTACGGCGATAAGGTTCAGTGATAAAGCGTTGAGGCTTTACACCAAACGCTGCCATATACGTTTTTTCATCGCTGGCAATATTATCTGCTAGCGCATTGCTAATTTTACTTAACGGCGTGGAATGGGTGAGTATATGGCTCAGCTTAGTAATCGTTTCCAAATAACGTCGTAATACGGTACGTTTTTGTAGTCTCACTGCCATTTCAGTAGTATCGGCAGTAACAAATGGATTACCATCTCTATCGCCACCAATCCACGATCCAAACGTTAGGAAATTAGGCACATTAATCGTTTGCCCTTGTTCTAACTCATCGCCATATAATCGATTAATCGACAATTCCATGTTGCGGTAGGTTTTAGGTACAGCATCAAAGAGACTGATATTAAAGTAAAATAAACCATTTTTCACTTCATCACGTACAGTGGGTTTTATTGCTCTTACTTCATCGGTTGCCCATAAGATTTCGATTTGGGTTTTGATCTTCGCTCTAAGCTGTTTTTTATCGTAAGGCGTGAGTGGCAAATTAACCAGCTTTTCATCCAACACAAATATACGACGCAAACCTTCCATCACCGCCCGACGTTTCGACTCAGTTGGATGAGCTGTAAATACCGGCGTATAGTTCAGCTCATTTAGCAATTCTTGCAATTGCGGTAAAGACACGCCTTGATTTTTAAACTGCTCTATCGTATCGTTGAATGAACCGCGCCATAGCTTGTCATCATTACGCAATTGAATCATTCGATTATGGTGCTGATGTGCTTCTTCTGCGGTATTAACAAGACTAAAATACAAGTTAAAAGCACGAATGACTTCGGTTAGCTGCGCTTCATCTACCAGCGCAATATGGTTCATTAATTTAGCTCGTAGTTCAGGATCATCCTGTTTACGCAAACTAATAAAGCCTTTGCGTAATAATTCTACAGTTTCATAAACTTCAATTGGACAATGGCTTTTAATGACTTCACCCAATAACACACCGAATAGTCTGACGTGACGGCGTAAATCGGCATCCGTAAGTAAAATTAGATCGGGTACAGTATCATCTTGGGGCATATATATCCTTGAACGTTGAGAATGAAAAAAATACTTTGTTATAAAGTGTATTTTAATATTTTTAGTGAATGGATCTAGAACAATTAACTTGTGAGATTAATCCACAAAAACATTATGAGCGACGTCTTAATAAGATCTAATTTATCAGTAAATAACCTTTCGTATAGGTAATAAATTTAAACATCATCAAAGCATCCTGAAATTGGTAACAACTATGACGTTTAATTAAATAGATTAAGATGCGTTCACAACAAGTATTGGCCGCACAGTATAACATCCACGGCGACTTCAATATTAGCTATATCTAATATTGAAGTCATAAATCTAATTCGTTTTACGCATTTTCCATAAGCCAATCATAAATAATAATAAGGCAAACCAAATAATACAAAATGTCACCATTCTTTGTGGCGGGTAAGCTTCATTAAGCACAAATACGGCGATTAAAAACTGTATTGTTGGGTTGATATACATAATAAAACCAACAATTGACAAATCAGCACGGCGGGCAGCCATCGCAAATAAAACTAATGGTAAGGCAGTTACAAAACCTGAACTAATCAGCAATAGTGTGATCTTAGGCGTGCTACCAAAAGCAACAGCATTATGCAGGCCAAAAACTTGCCAACCAATCCAAGTTAATCCCAGTGGCAATAGCCAAAACATTTCTACTGTTAAACCGCTAATGCCGTCTATATTGCAATATTTTCTAACCACGCCATAAAAGGCAAAAGCCATCGAAAGCACAAGGCTGATCCAAGGTATGGCGCCAAGACTAATAAACTCCCAAACAATAGCGACAGTGGCAAAAAGTCCAGCCCATGCTTGTAGCGGGTGAAGTTGTTCTTTAAAGAATAGTCTGGCTAACATCAAGCTGACAACCGGCGTCATAAAATAGCCTAAACTAGATTCTAATACACGGTGATTTGTCACTGCCCAAATATAGGTCATCCAGTTGATACCAATGAGCAATGCAGATAATCCCATCCACGCGAGAAGCTTTTTATCTTGTAACGCAGCTAATAATTTTCCCCAACGTCTCAATACTAAACCAAGTAAAAGCATTGCCACTAATGACCAAATAATACGATGCGTTACCACTTCTACAGGTGAAATATCACTCAGATAGCTGAAAAAAAGAGGAAAAAGTCCCCAAAGACTATAAGCCGCAATGGCCAGTATGATTCCCTGCATTCTTCCTCACTATTTATAATTAAGCTTTCTGTAGTGCATATTGGCAGGCTGATCGTTGATACATTCTATATGTATATTCTTTTAAATTATCTGGCACGCTAAATTTAGCATTTTCAGCCCAATGTAATGTATGTGAAATTAAAATATCGGCCATTGTGAAATGATTGTTTATTGCAAACTCTTTGTCGTTTAAATAGTACTGTAAAGCCTTAATTGATTTAGCAAACTCATATTCTATCGTTAGCTTTATTTCTGACAGTCTTAATTCTTTAGGCAATAAAAAACGATGTTTGGAATGAGTCCATAAAGCTTGTTCTAACTCGGCTAGCACAAAAAAACACATTTCGTCATATTGTGCTTTCAAATAAATATCATCTACAGGCATAAGATTTTTATTTGGTGCTCGTGCGGCGATGTAATTTAATATTGCTGCACTTTCTGTAATAGTAAATTGCTCATCGACTAATGTGGGTATTTTCCCTTGCGGATTAATGCGCTTATATTCGTCAGTCCTACTACCATTTATTTGATCGCTACCTAGTTTGATTTTTATATAATTGTAAGGAAGTTCAGCTTCTTCTAAAGCCCATAATGCACGGAAGGATCTGGTCAGTTTAGCGCCATAAAGTGTTATCATTTAGCTTTCCTTTTACGCTTGGTTCTAAACCAAAAACTATTATCTATGACCGATATACTTGATGAAATAATTTGTGATTGTAGTGGCACGACTAAAGCCAAAATCAATCAGTTAATTGATGACGGTAAAGACAGTTTTGAGAAAATCGCTTCTGCAACAGGTGCAGGCACTGGCTGTGGTTCGTGTGACGTATTAATTATGGATATACTTGCTGAAAAAAGTATTGAGGCACCAATAAAAAATTAATTTTTCTGGTGCCTCATCGATAATTAAGTTGTAGCTTATTTTTCTTGGTGACGTTCAGCACGACGCTCACGCAATTTAATCAGGGTTAGCACTGGTCCAGATAATGCGTACAAAGCAAAACCGCCGAATAAGATAAGCGGTGGATCAATGGCTACTAAAGCGAAGATCAACACTAATACCAACATCACAACAAAAGGTACCTTGCCATGTAAATCAAGCTCTTTGAAGCTTGAATATCGCACTGTACTGACCATTAATAAACCAATTACAAAAGTAAGCGGCAGAGCAATAAACGTCATTAATGCAGGATTAAGATCATTACTCGCTCCTGCCCATACCCAACCTGCTAAACATGCAGCAGCAGCAGGACTCGGTAAACCTTGAAAATAACGTTTATCGGCTATACCGAGCTGAGTATTAAACCTAGCTAAACGTAAAGCACCACAAGCGGCATAAATAAAGGCGACCATCCATCCAAACTTGCCCATATCCAACAATGCCCATTGAAAAATGACTAAGGCCGGTGCTAAACAAAATGAAACCATATCGGCCAAACTGTCATATTCGGCACCAAAATCACTCTGCGTATTAGTCATTCGAGCAATACGACCATCAAGCCCGTCCATTATCATTGCAATGAATATAGCGATAGCTGCGGACTCAAAATCACCACGAATAGCAGCAACAATGGCATAGAAGCCAGCAAACAACCCTGCTGTTGTGAATAAATTAGGTAATAAATAAATACCGCGATTTTGTTGTTTTTCTTTTTCTACCATAATTAAATTTCCATAGCCGTTAGTAAATATTCATACATAATGATAGCAGACAACGTCAATGCTGAGATTATCTCATCAGTTATTTTGTAACATTTTGGCTTTTCAATAGTCTTACAGTTATAAGCCTAAAGAACGCTTACCGTATTTAATTATTAAAGGTCAATAATATGAGACACATACCTATCATCGCACTTTCTACTTGTCTGTTATCCTCTATTGCATCGGCAAACTCGCCTATTCAACCAACCACTAATTCTTTGTCTCAAGCGGTATTAGAAATAAACGCGATGCATGCACCAGCTCAAACAAATATGACACCAGCTAAACCTTATACCAATGAAAGCGAAAAAAACAATTCACTTTCACGCGCAGCACTCGCGATGCAAGAAGCACACATGAAAACGCATAAGCCTAATGATCAAGTGGTTCAGTCAGCAACGACATCAACCACTACTCAGCAAAGTTCATTTTACGGTGCAGTATTAGATAAACAATTTAATCGTTATAAATAACACATAAAATCTTATGTTGATTAAACAAAACGGGGGGCTGACATTTACACATCAGCCCCCCGTTTTACTTCAAATTATTGATAATTAGTTTTTATCTTTATCAACAATTTTTTGGATCCAAGGCATCAATTCACGTAATTTAGCACCTGTTTTTTCAATTGGGTGTTCTGCGTTAATGTGGCGCATTGATGTCATTTCTGGGTAGCCAGATTGACCTTCAAGGATAAATTGTTTTGCATATTTACCTTCTTGAATGTTTTTCAATGCTTCACGCATCGCCCAACGACTTTCTTCGTTGATAATTTTCGGGCCAGTTACATATTCGCCGTATTCCGCATTGTTAGAAATTGAGTAGTTCATGTTAGCGATACCGCCTTCATACATAAGATCTACAATCAATTTTAATTCATGTAAACATTCGAAGTATGCCATTTCAGGCGCATAACCTGCTTCTGTTAATGTTTCGAAACCTGCTTTAACTAATTCAACTGCACCACCACATAAAACAGCTTGTTCGCCGAATAAGTCAGTTTCAGTTTCATCACGGAATGTTGTTTCGATGATACCTGTACGACCACCACCTACACCAGAAGCGTAAGATAAAGCGATTGCTTTAGCATTACCTGATGCATCTTGTTCAACGGCGATCAAATCAGGAATACCACCACCACGAACAAATTCACTACGTACTGTGTGACCAGGTGCTTTAGGTGCAATCATGATAACGTCTAGATCAGCACGTGGTAATACTTGTTTGTAGATAATCGCAAAACCATGAGCAAACGCTAAAACCGCACCTTTTTTCAAGTTAGGTTCGATTTCTTCTTTATATAGTTGTGATTGAAATTCATCAGGCGTCAAGATCATAACCAAATCAGCATTTGCTACAGCTGTTGCTGTATCAGTTACTTTTAAGCCGTGTGCTTCTGCTTTAGCAATAGAAGATGAACCTGCACGAAGTGCAACCGTTACATCAACACCAGAATCTTTTAAGTTGCAAGCGTGTGCGTGACCTTGTGAACCATAACCCACAATCGTAACTTTCATCCCTTTGATGATTGATAAGTCACAATCTTTATCGTAATACATGTTCAAACTCATTATTTGATTCCTTAAAATACTTTTAAAATTTAATTAAGAGGTTGCAGTTTATACCTGCAAACTTTTCTCGCCGCGTGCGATGCCCGACACGCCAGACCGTACTGTTTCAATAATCTTATGTTCAGCCAAAGCTTCAATAAAAGAATCTATTTTTTGACCTGACCCTGTCAGTTCAATCGTAAATGTCGTTGGCGTAACATCAATGATATTGCCTCGGAAAATATCAGATAAACGTTTCACATCTTCTCGTTGTGCCATCGTTGCTGCTTTAACTTTTATCAGCATCATTTCACGTTCGATATGCGGACCTTCAGACAAATCTAATAACTTAACAACATCAATTAACTTATTGAGTTGCTTAGTAATTTGCTCAACTATCCTGTCCGTTCCTTCCGTCACAATGGTCATGCGTGACAAGGTTGGATCTTCAGTCGGTGCAACCGTTAATGACTCGATATTGTAAGCACGCGCCGAAAATAAACCTGCTACGCGTGATAAAGCCCCTGCTTCGTTTTCAATTAGAATTGAAATAATATGACGCATTATGACAACTCCCTATGTGGATCTTGTGGCAACTCGCCGCCGTGTGGCGATAAATGCATTTCGTTATGTGCCATACCCGCTCTAATCATTGGATAAACGTTTTCTGTTTGATCGGTCACGATATCAAAAAAGACTAAACGATCTTTCATTGCAAAACCTCGTTCAAGTTCTGCTTTCAAATCCTTAGGATCTTCAATTCGAATCCCGACATGGCCATAGCTTTCTGCCAACTTCACAAAATCAGGCAATGATTCCATATATGAAGACGAATAGCGGTTTTCATAGAAGAATTCCTGCCATTGGCGGACCATACCTAAATAACGGTTATTCAAAGCAATAATTTTAATCGGCAAGCCATATTGCAAACAGGTTGATAGCTCCTGAATACACATTTGAATACTGCCTTCCCCCGTCACACAAGCAACGGTTGCTTCTGGATAAGCGAGTTGTACGCCCATCGCGGCAGGTAAACCAAAGCCCATCGTGCCGAGGCCGCCAGAGTTTATCCAACGATTCGGTTTTTCAAAGCCGTAATATTGAGCGGCCCACATTTGATGCTGGCCTACGTCAGACGTTATATAGGCATCACCACCTGTTATTTCATGGACTAGTTCAATTGCATGCTGAGGTTTTATTTGATCGCTACTACGATCAAAATTCATGCAGTTAGTTGCACGCCAGCTATTAATTGTTTTCCACCATTCAGCTAATGCTTTTTTCTTCGGCTCTTTTTTACCGGTTTGCAACAAATGATTCATCTCTTGCAATACGCCAGCAACGTCACCGACGATCGGAATATCTACGGTAATTGTTTTTGAGATCGAAGAAGGATCAATATCAATATGAATGATCTGTGCCTCAGGACAAAATTCAGCAATTTTTCCAGTAACACGATCGTCAAATCGAGCACCAATAGCGATCAATACATCACAACCATGCATTGCCATATTGGCTTCATAAGTACCGTGCATACCTAACATGCCAAGATTTTGCTTATCACTTGCAGGATAAGCACCTAAACCCATTAATGTTTGAGTAATCGGATAACCAAGATGGCGCACAAAAGTACCTAGTTCTTCTGAAGCATTACCTAAAACAACACCACCACCAGAATAAATCATTGGTTTTTTGGCATTTAATAATAAATCAACGGCACGTTTAATTTGGCCTGAATGACCTTTAACCGTTGGTTGATATGAACGCATCGTGACTTTATCAGGATAATGATATGGAATTTTAATCGCAGGATCAGTCATATCTTTAGGCACGTCAATAACAACTGGACCCGGACGACCAGTGGTTGCCACATAAAATGCTTTTTTAATCGTTTCAGCTAATTTAGTAACGTCCTTAACCAAAAAATTATGTTTAACACATGGACGAGTAATACCCACCGCATCAACTTCTTGAAACGCATCACTACCAATTACTGCAGACGGAACTTGGCCCGTAATAACAACCATTGGAATAGAATCCATATATGCTGTAGCAATACCGGTTACCGCATTCGTTGCGCCTGGGCCAGATGTGACTAAAACAACACCAGGTTTACCTGTCGCGCGCGCATAACCATCAGCCGCATGAGTTGCAGCTTGTTCGTGGCGTACTAGAATATGTTTTACGTCATCTTGTCGATAAAGTGCATCATATATATGAAGCACTGAACCACCGGGATAACCAAACAAAAATTCAACACCTTCGTCTTTTAAACTACGAACCAGAATTTCGGCACCGCTTAATTCCACGTGTTCCCCTTTGAGTCGCCGTAACGATAAATATGAACAAAAAATATAAAACGTGTAAATGTACTTGGAATGCCACTTTCGGTCAAGAAGAACCGAGGAAAAAGCCATTTACAAAGCATGGCTTTATAAGTATAAATATCCGCTAATTATATAGCTATGGCATAATTGGCGTCTATGACTAAATCACACACTACACAGTTAACTCTCACCCAGCCAGACGATTGGCATCTTCATTTGCGCGATAATGCGGCATTGAAACGCACCGTGCCTGATACAGCACGTTATTTTAATCGTGCTGTCATCATGCCTAATTTACGGCCCCCCGTTACCACAACTGTATTAGCCATTGAATATCGTGATCGTATTTTAGATGCCTGTCCTACTGACAATAATTTCATGCCGTTAATGACGTTGTATCTAACTGACAATACTTCTGAAGAAGAAGTTCAGCGTGCTTATGACAGTGGTATTGTTCATGGTTTTAAACTTTATCCTGCTGGTGCTACAACTAATTCAGATGCGGGTGTAACCGATTTGAATCTCTGTGCAGCAGCGCTGACGGCTATGCAACGCTTGCAAATACCTCTACTCGTTCACGGTGAAGTAACCAGTCCTGAAATCGATATTTTTGATCGTGAAAAAGTGTTTATTGATCAGATTTTAAAACCTCTACATCAACAATATCCAACATTAAAAATCATTCTAGAACACATCACAACCGCTGATGCCGTAGAGTTTGTATTAGCAACGGATGAGCATATTGCGGCAACCATCACACCACATCATTTGTTATTAAATCGAAATGATCTGTTAGTGGGTGGTATACATCCGCATAATTATTGTCTGCCTGTATTAAAACGTAATACCCATCAACAAGCGCTAATTAAAGCGGCAACCAGTGCTAATCCTAAATTTTTCCTTGGTACCGATAGCGCGCCCCATGCCCAAAATTTAAAAGAAAGTGCCTGTGGATGTGCAGGTATTTACAGTAGTCATGCTGCAATTGAGTTGTATGCTGAAGCGTTTGAAGCGGCTAATGCACTCGATAAATTAGAAGGCTTTGCTAGTCATTTTGGTGCCGATTTTTACGGTTTACCAAGAAATACCGGCAAAATTACACTGATAAAAGAATCATGGCGTGTACCCA
>LAZR01000797.1_pt1 | contig 21822 bp, 17 predicted proteins | sample 329461 | NCBI WGS metagenome assembly LAZR01 (sample SAMN03002196, study PRJNA259156) | marine sediment metagenome | biome: sea floor; feature: Hydrothermal impacted sediments; material: marine sediment; isolation source: Loki non-amplified sample from Loki's castle hydrothermal vent sediment ...
CTATTGCTTATTGTTTTGTTTCCTTTAGAAACGGATGCTCAGGTAGAACCTCGGCAAAATAAAACATTTGATAAAATCGTCAAGGCGGTTGCTGAAAAATACGATTTGGAAGCCTCTTTAATTCATTCCATAATTCGCGCCGAGTCAAATTATGATCCACACTGTATCTCTTCCAAAGGAGCTTTGGGGCTTATGCAATTAATGCCTGAAACAGCAAAAATATATGGTGTAGGAAATCCGTTTGAACCTCGAGATAATATCGAAGGAGGAGTAAGATATATCAAGGATTTGATTAACCTTTATAACGGAAGAACAAGGTTTGTCCTGGCAGCTTATAACGCCGGTCAAACAGCAGTAAAAAAGTATAATGGAATTCCTCCTTATCCGGAAACTAAAAATTATATTGAAAAAGTAATGACTTCATACCCAAAATCATTCATAAAAACAAGAACGAAAGTTTATAAATATCAAGATTCTTCAGGAAGAGTAGTTTTTACAAACTGTCATTATCTTTACTCTTCAACCAAAACAACGGATAAATCTGATAAATAAAAGGGGTCTAGCTACTTTTTTTGCAAAAAAGGGATAGCTGTATTTTTCCTTATCATTTGGATTTGATTTATAAAATACAGTCATTTATTTATTCCAAAATGTGGGCTTGATAAATCAAGCCCCTACAAAATACAAATTAAATTCCCCACAAAGATCAAAAAGGCAAGTCTGATAAATCAAGCCCCTACAAAATACAAATTAAATTCCCCACAAAGATCAAAAAGACAAGTCTGATAAATCAAGCCCCTACAATAAAGAATAAAACAGCGGTCAAGCTACTTCTTTACAGATAGCCTTTAACATGGATACTTCGCGGAATAATTTCAAACGTCGCCGGTAATATACCTACTTGTTCTCCGTCAATTTCTATAAGGACATCACTCTTTTCATCTTCAGCAAAAGCCTCTATTTTCCTGCCGCGAATCAGCGATATCTTAGGATGAGACAGGTGGGTTCCTGCATAGATTTTCCAGGCATTCATGAAAAATTCTAACATCTTCATCTCTTTTATCAAAACAACATCAAAAAGCCCGTCATCCAGCTTAGCACTGGGGGCTATTTTCATCCCTTTGCCAAAAATCCTTCCGTTTGAAATTGCTCCGATCATATATTCACCAAGAGGCAGTTCCTCATCATCAATCTTTATCCTCACCATTTTGTTTTTGTAAGTGACGAATGTGGAGATTAGACATCTCATGTAAGAGGACGCTTTTCGTTTCATTCTGCTCTGGTTAACCTTTTTGACCACTTCACCACCTATCCCAAAATCAGCAACATTAATAAAAAATCTTTCTTCCTCTTTTCCTGAATAACTCTTGAACTTCGCTCTTCCTACATCTATCAAGGAGGAGGGAGCTTGAGTTATGACTTCCAAAGCATTCTTAAACCCAGGAGGAATATTAAGACTTTTGGTAAAATCACAACCGCTCCCTGAGGGCACGATTCCCAGAGATACTACTGGATTTATAATTTCCTGGTTTTCATAAAAGCCATTGGCTATTTCATTCATGGTGCCATCGCCTCCGACTCCAACAATCAGTTCTGTGCCTTCTTTGATGGCCACTCTTGATATTTCAGTTGCCTGTAAAGGCTTTTCCGTAAATTCGTATTTAAATTCTTTCAGAAAACTATCCAGACCTTCCTTGATATACTTCCAGCGTTTTCTTGTCTTGCCCTTATCAGATTCAGGGTTGACTATCACCTGTGTCTTTAGGAACATCAATGACTCCTTCAGTTTTACCTGGTAAGAATTTTTTCCCGAAAAGAGAGATCCCGATGATCCCGCCTAAAGCTCCCAAAGCAGAAAAAACGATAGCTGAGACCAGGATTCCGATTAAAAACGCTGGAACGGATGCTTGAGTGGATCCACCTTCAAAAAAACCTTCAAATCCAGGAGGCATTTCTTCCGCGTACTCGGAGAGCCTTTCCATCATTCTCCGGAAAAATTCTCTGTTAACAGGACGAAACAGAAAGCTGATAATTGCTTGCACCACAACAGCCACGATTCCTGTAAAAACACCCACAATCGCTCCATCCCCAGCAGTTAAAACAACAGGAGAATCTTTAGCAAGGAGATAGGCAGCGAGCATAGCTCCTCCTATGATCCAGAGGCAGCAAAGACAACTAACAAACGGGATGCCGGAGAGAATGCCTGCGCCAGCACCACCTATCAAAGCTGCGGAAAACATTGCTGATTTTTGATTATCCATCCTTTCTCCTTCTCATTTTGTTCTTCCTATTCTATTTTGATTCATGTTTTACTTTCAAGAAATATTTTAAGCTGCAAAATCTTCTGTTCGATTCTCTCTCGCAAAATAATCTGTTAGGCCAATGATAAAATAAAAAGGCAGGATAGCCCCCCAGATGAATCCTGTTGCAAAGCGCGGCCAGTTTGAAGTCATCCAGATGCGGAAGAAATTTCCTGCAGCATCAATCACTATGGGCAGTGACATCAAGATAAAAATTCGAGTTTTAGGCAAAGTAAGATTAGAGAACTTGTTCAAGAAGGGATAGAGTCCAGTTCCTGCTAAAAATCCAAAATAGATACCAAGACAACGAGCGCACACGCCCAGCGGATAACCTAAGAGGAAAAAAGAGCGAGATGGCTTTTGATGACAAATAGGGGAGAAAATACCATAGCAAAATGCTTGTAAACCCGAAGATTGGCTTTTCAAATAAGGGGCCAAAAAAATGACTCCTAACCAGATGATAATACCGCAGAGGGTCAGTAAATATACGAGGAGAATTTTGCTTTTCTTTTTCATTTCATAAAAGCTACAGAAGCACGAAAGGAAAAACAGGACTGGATAGCAGAATAATTATATCTATCATGATCATCAGTTATTTCAGCTTTTCAGGCTACCCGAGTGTTAAAATTTTGTCAATTCTTCAGATAAGATTTGACAGAATATTCCTCAATGTGTAAATTTATCTTTTACTTTTTACTTTCATATAAAAATGCTCATGATTTCAACAAGGAGGTCATAGTGAGGGGAAATAAAATAAGATGGCTAATTTTATTTATTTTAATCTTTTTTCCGTCTGCTCTTATCTTTTCTCAAACTGAACAAACCCAGGAAATACTTGAAAAAAATCAAAGAGGAGTAGTTCATCTCACAGTCCTCGGGGATGAAAAAGAAACCGTCGCCGAAGGCTCCGGATTCGTTGTGGAACAGGGAGTTATGGCAACTAGTTATCTACTGGTCAGTCAAGCTAAATCTATGGCAGGAAAAAACTTTAAAGGGAAGAAAGTAAAAATTGAAGGAATTTTGGCAGTTGATAAAAACTTGAATTTAGCTCTATTAAAGATCAAAGGAAAGACTCCTGCTCTCAGTATGGGGAATTCAGACGAACTGAACATGGGGAAAAAAGTCTATGCGGTTGGAAGTAATGAATTAGGAGAGATAGGAGCTTCAGAAGGAACAGTCAAAAATATTCTTGAGATTGAAATCACAAAAAGGTTCATAGAAACTTCTCTCTCTGTACCCCTGAATTTTAACGGAGCGCCGCTTATGGATGTGAATGGGAAAGTCCTGGGTATGGTCGTTTTTCTAGAAAGGACGCTGAAATTCATCCTCCCTTCTAACTTGATGAAAACGGTGCAGAAAAAAAGCCTAGTCAAATTCAAAGATTATCAACATGAGGATTACCTGGCAACTTTTGAAGGAGCCTTTCTTGCCGGAAAAGTCGCTTCCTTGCTCGATGAGACGGGAAAAGCTCAAAAATATCTGGAAAAAGTTGTTAAGTTAAGCCCTATGAATATTGAATCCATCTCTCTTTTAGCATCTGTCTACAACAGGCAACGAAATTATAGAGAAGCAGCAACAGCCTACCAGAAAGTCATTGAATTAGATAACAACAGGGATGATGCTTACTATCAATTAGGAATTGTTAATCTAAGGCTAGGGAAATATCGCGATTCTATCGCTCCACTGCAAAAGGCAGTCGAACTCAATCCTGACTTAAAAGATGCTTATTTTTATGTGGGAAATGCCTATAAAGAGCTTAAGGAACCTGCCAAGGCTGTGGAAGCCTATGAAAACTATCTCAATCTAAAACCTGAAGATCCCTGGGAAGGGTATCTTCGCCTTGGCTTAAGCAGAATAGAGCTTAAACAGTTTGAAGAAGCCTCAACGGCCTTGAACGAAGCCGCAAAAGAGAAGCCTCAGGATATAAAGACAAATTATCATTTAGCCCAGGCATATGACCAAGCAAATCAATATGAAAAAGCAGAGGAAACCTATAAACTGCTCGCCAAGCTAAGCCCTGAAGAAGCAGACAAATATTATAAAGCCATTCTATTTATGCACGATAAGGCGGGTAATCACGAAAAGGCTATTGAAGCTGCAAGAAGCATAATCGAATTGAAACCCGACAGCATGGGAGATATTTACAACCTTGGTCTGATGTACCAGAAGCTCAAAAAATATGATGAAGCCATAAAGACTTTCAACGAAGTTTTGGCTATAAATCCTGCCGACCAATATTCTCATTCTAATATTGGGTATATCTACTACATACAAAAAAAATACAGTAAATCTATAGCGGCGTTTAAAAAGTTTTTAGAATTATCCCCTGATAATGCTGACGGCTGGTTTTATATCGGCATTTGTAATATGCAACTCAAAAAATATGAATCCGCTATCAAACCTCTACAGAAAACCTTAGAACTTCGATTTGACTACAGTAACGGTAATGCAATCTATAATCTGGCCATCTGCTACTTGAATCTTCACGACAACTATAGCGCTAAAGAACTGTATAATAAACTGACGCCTCTAAATCCTCAACTAGCCCAAAAGCTGAAGCAACATCTTAGATAACAACAGGAATCCCAATAACTGTAGCCTTGTAGAATAATTTATTTTCTCAATGGCAATTCCTACCCCCCATAAAAGCAATGAATAGAGCCTTGAGGCAATTGACAAAAGGAACATCAATATGTTATAAAAATGTATCAGGTTAGTCCTTCATTTTTAAAGATAAATCTTATTTCTCTAAAACAAAGAGATTCGCATCGAAAGCTATTGTATTTTAATACCTTTACCTATAATCAGGAGAAACCTTAAAGGGCAGGTGGCGAAATTGGTATACGCGCTAGGTTTAGGACCTAGTTCCTGATAAGGGAGTGCGGGTTCGAGTCCCGCTCTGCCCATTACTGCTATATTCAATAAGAGAGATTTTTGACCGACTAAAGGCTAATGAAAAGTAATATCAAAATCTTAAGTGGATGCAAAAGAGAAATTGAACTTGATATTGAAGCTGATGAAGTTACGAAGGAATTTGAAAGGATTGTGACCCAGTTTTCGTCAAGAGCAAAGATTCCAGGTTTCAGGCCCGGGAAAACTCCCAGAGACATCATTAAGCAGAGGTTCTATCCTGAAATAAAGGAATCGCTTTTTAATTCTCTTATTCCCAAGACCTTGAGCGAGGAACTCAAGACTCAAAACCTCGATCCTGTAGGAATGCCTGTCGTTGATGACCTTCACTTCAAGGAAGGCCAACCGCTTCATCTAAAAGCACAATTTGAAGTGTGGCCGGAGTTTAACCTTCCTGTATATAAGAAAATCAAGGTCAAGAATAAAAAGGTTTCTGTAACAGATCAAGAAATAAACCAATCTCTAGAAGAACTCCGCCTAAGATCCGCCCAGTACATGCCCGTGGAGGGTAGGGGAGTGCGCGAGGAAGATTATGTCGTAGCCGAAATGAAAGGGAAAGACTTGAAAACAAAAAAGTTTTTGCCCCAGGAAAAAGTAGTCATCCTTGCTGGTCACGCTGAAAACGAAGAACTCCTGAACAAGAAATTAATAGGATCAATGCCCGGTGAAGAAAAAAAATTCACCCTCGACTATGATGAAAATCACCAAAATAAAAAGCTAGCAGGAAAAAAAATCGAACATAGCTTAAAAGTCATCTCCATCAAAGAAAAAAAGATTTCTGCGCTTGATGACGAATTTGCAAAAGAGCTTGGAGAATTCGAAAATTTGAAAGACTTAAAAGAAAAAATAAAAAAAGAAATAATTTCTTCAAAAGAAAAGGCAACAAAACAAGATATGGCAGAGGAAATTATAAAAAAAATATCTAACAAGTTAAGTATTGGGCTCCCAGAAGTTCTCGTAGAACAGGAGTACATGGCTATCATGAGACGTCTTCTCTCTTCCCGTACCCAACAAGATATAAAAAAAGAAGATCTAGAACAATTAAAAAGTGAAGGAAAGAAAAAAGCAGAGCAATCCCTCAAAAATCATTTAATCCTAAAGAAAATAGCTGAAAAAGAAAACCTGAAGGTGTCTGATCAGGAAATGCACGAACATTTCAAAGAAATTGCAAAAGCGAATAACCTCCCCCTGGCACAAATTGTAGATAGTGTAAATAAAGAAGGGAAAAGAGAAGAGCTTAGAAGCAGTATTCTCTTCAACAAGACAGTTGACTTTTTAGTTGAACACGCTATAATAGAATGATCAGTATGTCATGATTTGAATCCCCCGATACTCAATCAAATAAAGAATGAATTAAATTTTCACAGCTTGAAAAAAATACTGGAGTATAAAAATGCAAGATTCCCGCAGCGACTCTGAAGTTTTGAAAAATATTGCCTTGATCCCCTTAAGAGATGTCGTGGTTTTCCCGTCGACTTTAGTTCCTTTCATCATCGGTCGCAGTTCATCCATCCAAGCACTGGAAGCAGCAATGGAAAAAAATAAGATGGTTTTCTTATCTGCCCAGATGGATGCGTCTTTAGATAATCCAGGCCCGAGCAGTATCTATTCTCTAGGCGTAATAGCTAAAATTATCAGGGCGATCAAAATGGACGATGAAAATGTCAAGGTTATCGTTGAGGGAAAGACAAGAGGAAGAATCATTGAATACTTAAGCACTACGCCCTATTATCAGGTTCTGGCTAAAGAAATAAAAGAAATCCATGGAGACAGCACTGAGACTAAAGAACTTCTAAAAAGAGTTTTGACACTTTTCGAAGATTATTTGAAACTCAGCCAGAATGCAAATTTTGAATCCATCATTCCCGCTTTTAGGGACAACAGTCCTGATAGGATTGCTGATATTATATCCTCCCACCTCTATCTTCATTTAGAAGAAAAACAAAATCTGCTGGAGACCATCAACAGCTTAGAAAGGATAAGAAGGCTTAATTTCATTTTAGAAAACGAAATTTTAAAAATTCATTCGAGATTAAAAAAAGATGGAAAAAAATACAGCCGGCGGAAAACTCCTTTCTCGGATCCAAACCAAAAAATTTTTCCTACTGGATTAGGTTATAAAAAAGAAGAGCAACCAAACGAAATCGAGGAACTGAGACAGAAGATCGCCAAGGCCAATATGCCCAAAGATGCAGAAGAGAAGGCTTCCAAGGAACTAGAAAGGCTGGAGGCAATGCCCCCGATGTCAGCAGAAGCCACAGTCTGTCGAAATTACCTGGACTGGCTCATATCTCTGCCCTGGACGAAAAAATCAAGAGAGAAAAGAAACCTAAAAGAGGCTGAGAAAATATTACATGAAGACCATTTTGGATTAGATAAAGTCAAAGAAAGGATATTAGAGTACCTTTCCATTCGTCAACTTGTGAAAAATCCGAAGGGTATAATTCTAGGCTTCATTGGCCCTCCTGGAGTAGGGAAGAGCTCCCTTGGCCGTTCAATCGCCAGATCAACAGGAAGAAAATTTGTTCGTCTTTCGTTGGGAGGAGTCAGAGACGAGGCTGAAATTCGAGGACATAGAAGGACATACATAGGAGCTTATCCCGGAAGAATTATCCAGATGCTCAAAAGAGCTAAAACAAAGAATCCAGTTTTTTTACTTGATGAAGTTGATAAGATGAGCATGGACTTCAGGGGAGATCCTGCATCTGCGTTGATGGAAGTCTTGGATCCTGAACAAAACGACACTTTCTTAGATCACTATATAGATACTGATTTTGATCTCTCCCAGGTTATGTTTATCGTGACGGCAAACATGCTCGAGCCTATCCCCCGTCCTTTGCTTGATAGGATGGAAATCATCCGGCTTCCCGGTTATACAGAGGATGAAAAGCTCCAGATAGCCAAACGTTTCTTATTACCCAGGCAAATAAAAATTCACGGTCTTAAAAAGCAGAACATCAAAATTACTGATAAGGCTATTGTGAATCTCATTCGTAATTACACCAGAGAAGCCGGAGTGAGAAATATAGAACGTGAAATAACTTCAATCTGTCGGAAAGTGGTGAAAAAAGTCGTATCAAAAGGTAGAACTCACGAAGAAAAAGTAACTTCAAAAAATTTAGAAACATATCTGGGAATACCAAGGTTTAGACGAGCAGAGATAGATAAAAAAGATGAGATTGGAGTGGCTATAGGAATGGCCTGGACAGAATTTGGAGGAGAGCTTTTAACGTTTGAGGTCACAAAGGTTTATGGAAAAGGAAACTTTACTCTAACCGGACATCTCGGAGAAATCATGCAGGAGAGCGCTCAAGCTGCTTTTAGTTATGTCCGGGGAAAAATGTTTGAGCATAACATCGCTAAGGATCTACACAAAAACTACGATATTCATATTCACGTTCCAGAAGTCGCAACTCCAAAAGAAGGCCCCTCTGCCGGGATAACTGTCGCCACTTCCATAATATCTCTCCTCACGGAAATTCCAGTACGAAAAAAAGTGGCTATGAGCGGAGAGATCACTCTAAGAGGAAGAGTTCTTCCTGTTGGCGGCATAAAAGAAAAACTACTGGCAGCTCACAGAGAAAGAATAAAAGAAGCCATTATTCCTCTCGATAACAAGCCTGATTTAAAAGATTTACCAAAAAACGTAAAAGATGATATTAAGATCCATTTTGTAGAGAACATGGACGAAGTCTTAGAGATAGCCTTAACCAGAGAATTGCCAATAATACCAAAAAAGAGAAAAATTGCCGCTTCCTCTGAAATTCCTGAAGGTGAAGAGGAAGGGGGAGGCTCTCAAGAGCCCTCTATAGCTCATTAATACTTAATAATTAAATTTTTTACCATTAATTCAATATAACATTACTATCTAAAAATTAATCACAAGAGAGGTAAGTAAAATGACAGAGTTCAATTTAGCTGAGCTTGAAGAAAAGAAAACTTCAGATTTATTTAAAATTGCTGGAGAAGTAGGCCTTACAGATTTTAAAAAAGAAGATTCAAACAAGCACACCCTCGTTTTCAGAATCTTGGAAGCCCAAGCTAAAAAAAATGGCATGCTTTTCTCCGAGGGAGTACTTGAATGTCTCGACGACGGATTTGGCTTCCTAAGAGCACCTGAATTCAGTTATTTACCCAGCCATGATGACATCTATGTTTCTCCTTCTCAGATTCGAAAATTCCAGCTCCGAACAGGCGATACGGTCTCAGGAATTGTCCGCCCACCCAAAAATGGAGAGAAATATTTCGCCCTTATCAAAATCGAAGCCATTAATTTTGCTCATCCTGACACGATTCTTGAAACAAGAAGGAATGTGAAGTTTGACACTCTCACTCCTCTTTACCCTTTTGAAAAAATCAAGTTAGAAGATGGTGACAAAAAAAATCTCAACGCCAGAGTGATGGATCTCCTGACTCCGCTGGGAAAAGGACAGAGAGGATTGATTGTCTCTCCACCTCGAGCCGGAAAAACGACGCTTTTAAAAACAATTGCCAAATCGATTGAAAAAAATCATCCGGAGATGCATCTTGTTGTTCTTCTAATTGCAGAACGTCCTGAAGAGGTTACAGATTTTCAGAGAAGCATTAACGCAGAAGTTGTCGCTTCGACCTTTGACGAACCGCCAGTACGAAATGCTCAGGTTGCTCATATAGTGCTTGAAAAATCAAAAAGGCTTGTGGAAATTGGAAAAGATGTGATCATTTTGCTTGACAGCATAACACGTTTAGCAAGAGCTCATAATGCGATTATTCCCCCTTCAGGGAAGGTTCTTTCCGGAGGAATAGATGCCAATGCGCTAAATAAACCAAAGAAGTTCTTTGGTTCAGCAAGAAAAGTTGAGGAAGGCGGAAGTTTAACAATAGTTGCAACAGCCCTGGTTGACACTGGAAGCCGAATGGATGATGTAATATTTGAAGAATTCAAGGGAACGGGCAACATGGAGATTAATCTAGACAGAAGGCTTGTAGACAAAAGGTTGTTCCCAGCTATTGATATTACCCGCTCAGGAACGAGAAAAGAAGAACTCCTTATCAAAGAGAAAGATCTAGGCAGAATATGGATATTAAGGAAAGTTCTAAGTTCGCTCGGCGAGATTGAAGCTATGGAGTTACTTCAAGATAAAATGTCAAGAACAAAGACCAATAATGAATTTTTAGATGCCATGAGCAAAGGTTAATATGAAAATGGACGGCTAAAAGTCAGCCTCCATCAAAGCATATTAGCTAAATCCCCCTGAAATTCTCAAACATCTTTTAAAATCTAAATTTTTATACATTCCTTGATCTTGCTATTCTGAGCCAGATCATCATTTATCAGATTTCTACCACACACTAGGGAAGAGGTATATTTGAATAAAACCTCACTTCTTATTACGACACCTGCAGCACATTTAAATTGCTGTAATTAAATAACTTAAACCCTCATTACGAAGAGAAAACAGAGAAGCGGATGCGATATTCGCTTAAACTTTTTGTTGAAATATATCGTCAAATCTAAATAATAATGAAGTATAAAAATACGATAACAAACCTTCTTCCTCTGTTTAAACAGACCTTGGAATCGTATTTTTTTTCTAGGAGGTCCTAAATGAGAAAAAACGTTAAACTACTTAGGAATATTCATATCCATCTCGCACTGGTAATAATCGGCCTGGTTTTTCTAACCCAGATCACCATTGCCCAAAAAAAGATCACGTCCCCCACAGAATTCTTTGGATTCGAGCTAGGCAGCGATAGAAAAATCGCACGCTGGGACAAAATCGTCGACTACTTTAAAGTCCTGGAAAAAGAAACCAACAAGCTCCAGGTCATTAATATGGGCAAGTCCACCATGGGCCATCCCTTTTTGCTGGTCATCATATCCTCTCCGGAGAATCTGGCTAACCTTGATCGGTTGCGGGAAGTTAATGCCAGGATCAGCAACCCGCGTGGCATCCCCGAGAATGATATCAAGAAACTCGTCAGGGAAGGCAAGGCGGTTATCTGCCAGTCCATGAGCCTTCACGCCACAGAGATCGGGGGCACTCAGATGACCCCTGAGCTGACCTATGACCTCATAACACGGAGTGATGAAGAAACGCAGCGGATCCTGAACAATGTGATCTTCTTTTTGATACCGAGCTTTAATCCGGACGGCCAGATCATGGTCACTGACTGGTATCGCAAGACAGTTGGTACGGAGTTCGAGGGCGCTAGCCTCCCCTGGCTGTACCACAAATATGCAGGCCATGATAACAACCGGGACGGCGATTATATCAATCTGGCCGAGTCAGTGTATGCGGCCAAGATAATGTTCAGGGACTGGGTTCCCCAGGCATACATCGACCATCATCACATGGGAAGTTATGGTGCCCGGTTCTACGTTCCACCTTACTGCGAACCCATCCGTCCTTACGCCGATCCTCTCATCTGGAGGGAGATCAGTTGGTATGGCTCCCACATCGCCTACAAGCTGGAAGAGGCTGGAAAATCGGGCATCCTCAACGCTGCCCAGTATCCTGGATGGGGCCATTTTGGATGGCACTGGATCACTCCCTTCCACAACATCGCCGGGATGCTCACCGAGTCAGCCAGTGCGCGGGTGGCATCACCCCTGTTTATCCATCCTGAGCAGCTCCGGGGAGGTTCCAGGCAGTTTCCTGACTATGAGGCCCAATCTACCTTTCCCAATCCCTGGCCTGGCGGCTGGTGGAGGCTCCGGGATATCGTCGAACAGAAGAAAATCTCAGCCTGGGCACTTCTGGACCTTGCAGCCAGGAACAAGGAGACTGTGCTCTGGAACGCCTACCTCAAGGCCAAACGGCAGGCAGACCGTGGCGCGCAAGGCAAGCCTAAAGCCTATGTCATCCCGGTTGCTCAACACGATTCTCTTACCGCTCTGAAGATGGTCAACACATTGTTATTGTCTGGCATTGAAATCCGTCAGTCCCGAAAAGATTTTACAGCCGGCGGTGTGACCTATCCGAAAGGCTCATACCTCATATCTCTGGCACAACCCAAAATGGGCTTGATCCGGAATTTGCTCGGCCAGACTCATTACGCTGACAACAAGTGGACCAGAGACAAAGACGGTTCTCCGCTCCGGCCTTACGACCTGGCAACGCACACCATGAACGAGTTCATGGGTGTCCGTGTCGATCCGGTTAACGAGGCTGTCAGCGGCGATTTCCAGACACTGACAGGCCAAACGCGAGTCTCAGGGAGGGTTAGCATAGGTGGCTCAGGTTTCGTGCTCGACGGACGGCTAAATGCAAGCTTCAAAGCCGTAAACCTGCTGCTTGATAAAAAGATTCCGGTCCAGCGGATTGAAAAGGCGACCTCAGGACTCCGCCCCGGAGACTTCATCGTCTCTGGTGGACCTGAATCTGTCCTCAAGAATGTGGCAGAGCAGACGGGCGTCCACTTTAAGGCTCTTGAGAGTAAGCCTAAGGGAGGAACCCACCAGGTCAAACGGATGCGTGTCGGCATGTATCAGCGCTACTATGGCGGAAATATGGACGAAGGCTGGACCAGGCTTGTTCTTGAAAAATTCTCGTTTCCCTATACATCCCTCATGGACGCAGAGATAAAAAAGGGAAATCTTGTCAAAAAGTATGACGTTATCATCCTTCCCTCAGATTCGACAGAAATGATAACCGGTGATATACCCCCAGACTCAAGATACGGGAGGCGCATTTCGGAAATCCCACCCGATTATCGAAGTGGAATCGGCAAAGAGGGCGTTGAAGCACTTAAAGCGTTCGTGAAGAGGGGAGGAACCTTGGTCACACTGGGTGAAGCCTGCAGCTTTGCGATCGAAAAGTTTGGGCTGAGTGTCAGTGATACAGTGGACGATCTGAGCTCTAAGGAGTTCTTCTGTCCGGGATCTACGCTCAAGGCTACGTTCGATAATAACCACCCCTTGGCCTATGGGATGCCGTCAGAGGGATTGGTACTCTTCTGGAGCAGCCAGTCCTTTGTCATTACACCTGGCCAGCACAATGAAGACTACGAGACTGTTGTCCGCTACATCGACAGCGATATCCTTCAAAGCGGTTGGCTGATAGGGGAGGAGCATTTATCCAAGAAAGCAGCGATGGTCGCTGCTAAACATGGTAAAGGCCAGGTGGTTCTCATCGGGTTCAGGACTCAGCATCGGTGCCAGACTCACGGCACATTCAAGCTTCTCTTCAATGCCCTGATACGCTGAGGATAAAAATAGCGGTCGCTGAAGTAATCCAGTCGGTCAAAAAGATAAGTTGTTTTAAAAATTATTGCCGGCTTGATATGGGGAATATTGGATGCATTAGGGAATTGAAGAAACGCGATGCCGTTATACAAGACAAAAAAAATAAAATAGAAAGGAGGTTTTTCATGCATAACCGGAATAAATATAAGCTTCTTTTAATAATCTTAATAGGTCTATCATGTATATTCAGCACAAAATGTGGTGTGGCAAAATTAAGAATTCTAATCCTATATGAGATAGTTGCTGCACAGTTTGAAGTTAATGGAGAAGAAAAAGTACCTGTCTACTCATTTGATCCAAGGAAGGAAATTCAGAAAAGCCTAAAGGGAGCTGGTTTCAAAGTTGTTTTACGAGAGGATCAGGATTATGATTATCTATTGCGAGTGATTCAAAAGGAATATGCTTATAAGCATCGCCTATCAAAAGATGAACTTCTGCTTGGAGTCAAGCTTTTCACTTATAAGCTCTCTGATAGTCAGGGCGCTGTGCTATTAAATGAGAGACGTAATCCTTACCCGGGAACAAAAGCTCAGATACAGGCAGTGATTCGAGAGCTGACTCAGCTTGTTCAACTCAGAACACAGGTTGCTGATGATGCGTCTTTCTGGCTTAAAATTGTCAAGTTGAAAGGTAAAGATGCGCGTCCAGAGGAAATATTAAAAATTGGAAAACTCAAAGGTAATCAAAAGAAGCAACAAGTTGCCCTGTTGGAACCCTATCTGAGAAGCCATCAATCACCGCAAAGATTTTTTGCGTATGGTGCTCTCAAACTAGTGGGATATTCGCCAGATACACCATTAAAAAAGGCGGCGTTCTATATAGCAAACAACTATATATTTGGTAGGTGGAGCGCTCAAAGCGGAGAAAGTTCAAAAAAAGCATGGGCAGCCAGACAAGGGATCATCTCCATCATTAAATACGACACAGCAGCCATTTCTCTCCTTGTTGAAGACCTAAAAGCCGACTGGACAATCGCCCCAAAGGCCAAAGCAGCACTTAAAAGACTAACGGAAAAGAATTGGAGCCGATTCGGTTCATGGGGGCTTTCTTTCGCCAAGCGTACTGATAATCGTAACGTGAAAATGATGGATACCAGTGAACGGGATAATGATTTCTGGCGGGTTATATATAAATATTCTCTTAATCCTCTCGTCGGAGAAGTGGAAGTCGTTAATCCAAAAAAAGCTATTCAAGTTTACTCGAGACTTTGGGATCCTCGGTGGAATGTATATGGAGTAGAACGATTAACCAAGATTCTTGAAAACGTAAAAACAATTACGATAGATAAAGATTACTTTAAAGGAAATGACATTGAAAATGAAAAATTCTTTCAGGATGTGATAGAGTTATTGGGAGAAATAGGCGATACAAGTACAGTACAAACATTAAATAGTTACGTGGACCATCCTAAACTGGGAAAATTTGCTGAAAAAGCGATTGATAAAATTATTAAACGAGTGTGAAGACTAGGTTAATCGGCCAATATTGATAGATCCAATAAAATAAGGGAGGGCATTCATAATGGAATATAAACTGAGTCCATCTGATCTCACCTTTCTATATGATGGGTGTAAGCACTGTTTCGTATTAAAGGTCAAACATGGAATATTTCAACCATCAATTCCGATTCCAGCAGTTTTTACTGTAATTTCTGAGATCCAAAAAAACTATTATTCAGAGATGCGAACTGAGAAATTTTGTCCCGAACTTCCCCCTGGGACTGTGACATATGGAGAGAAACGGGTTAAATCGGGACCTGTTAAACTGGAGGAGTGCAAGAGTACCTGTTATATCAGTGGCCGCTTTGACATAGTCGCATCGCTAGATGACGGTTCTTACGCTGTCATAGACTTTAAAACAGGAAATCCTGCTGACCAGAAGACTAAAATGTATAGTCGCCAGCTTCATGCATATGCTCTTGCCCTAGAAAATCCAGCTGAAGGAGCATTTGGACTAAAGCCAATATCGAAGCTTGGACTTCTTTACTTCTCACCTGACAGCTGTGAGTTGATTTCACAAACCCGTCAGGCTCTCCAAGGTAACCTTGACTGGATCGAAATTCCTCGAGATGATGAATCTTTCCACAGTTTCTTACAAGAAGTAGTTCAACTTTTGGATGGCCCCTTGCCACCTTCAGATCCAGATAATTGCAACTGGTGTGCATTCATAGAAAAAACAGAAAAGCCTGGAAACAAGACTCAAGACACTAAGGAATCTACAGAACCAGCCATCCAAGCGCCAAGTTGCCCACAATGTAGTGGACCTATGCAACTGAGAACTGGTAAGTTTGGTGAGTTCTGGTCATGTGTAAAATTTCCTGATTGTAGGGGCACAAAAAATAAATAAGCTTAGTTTTTATCGGTTAAAGAACTGTTACATTAAGTTGAGAATTGAGAGCATGATGAGCTCTTCTTTACGCGTTAGACTTTTCATCTTTTCCCTCACAGTTTGATTTCTTTTTAATATTTAGAAACATATTATTTATTTAGACACAGAAAAACAGAAAAACTTTGCATAAATTTTAAAATTAGATTTTAAACATCAAAACTGGGGTAGGGGAGAGGTCACTTTTTCCGTAATATTGGCTTAGAAGCCCGAATTAAGGGGAAAAATAAGGCTTTAAATTTTATTTCGCATTGTATTTAGCTTATTTCATTTAGTATAAGCAAAATTGCTTGGTCTGATCCCATCTTTACCAATCTTTACTGACCTCAATAAATCATACAATTAATTCCCTAATTGGGAACTTTTACCTTGACATTTATTTGGGAACTCTTTATATTATTTATGTGCGTGTAATGACTAGAAAGGCTATTAATGATTATTGCAATACATACAAAGAAACAAGCACTCAATTACAAGCATGGTATCATGAGGTAAAAAATGCACAATGGAACAATCCTCAAGATGTTAGGGCAAGATATAGTAATGCAAGCATAATTAAAGGAAATAGAATTGTATTTAATATTAAAGGAAACAAATATAGGCTCGTTACAAAAGTAAATTATCAAATGAACGTTGTTTATATTCGATTTTTTGGTACTCACAATGAGTATACTAAAATCAATGTGGAGGAAATTTAATGACTTACAAAGTAATTAAAACAGAGGAAGATTACCAAAAGGCATTATCCCGCATTGATGTGCTTATGGATGCTCTTCCAAACACTCCAGAAGGTGATGAATTAGAACTTTTAGTGACTCTTATAGAGCTATTTGAAGATAAAAAATACATAATTAGTATGCCTGATGCTATCGAGGCAATTAAGTTTAGGATGGAACAATTGAACTTAAACCAACAGGCTCTTGTGCCTTTCATTGGCAACAAGAGCAAAGTATCTGAAATTTTAAACAAAAAAAGGCCAATTTCGCTTTCCATGATGCGAGCACTGCATAAAGGATTAGGTATTCCAGCAGAGATATTGCTTCAAGAACAAGGCCAAGCTTTTCCTGAAGAAATCCCGGAAATTGACTGGCATCTTTTTCCCATACATGAAATGGTAAAAGAAGGATGGATTCAAACAAAAAAAGAAATAATAGGTAATGAAGAAGAAATCATGAGAGAGTATATTGTGGATGCTGGAGGCATGGAAAGATTTTCCCAATTTTTGTTTCGTCAAAGCAGCAATCCTTGGAAAAGCTTGAGAACGAATAGATATGCTTTGATGGCTTGGTGTCTTAGAGTTCTGGAACTCTCTATAAAATACCCTTTGGAGAATAAATATAAACAAGGTTCAATAGATTTATCAGAAATATCAAAACTTAGTTATTTTGATCAAGGACCTTTACTTGCAAAAGAATATCTTGAAAAGCATGGGATTCAATTTTTTGTAGTCCCTCATCTGAAAAAAACCTTCCTGGATGGGGCAGCAATGATTTTAGAGGAAGATTCTCCAATCGTGGCTTTAACATTAAGATACGATCGAATTGATAATTTTTGGTTTTGCCTCCTCCATGAGCTAGCGCACATAACTAAACATCTCTCAATAAATGCAATAAATATTATTATAGATGAACTTGAACAGCAGCGAGTAATCACTGGAGGGGAGGATGAAAAGGAAGCTGATAAAATTGCCCAGAATGCATTAATCCCAGCAAAATTTTGGGAAAAAGTAAACCTAGAAAAAAAAGATCTTTCAAAGGAAGTGATTCGATTATCAGAGAAACTAAAGATCCATCCGGCAATTATTGCGGGAAGAATAAGGTTTGAATTAAACAATTATAGAATATTGTCACAATTTATTGGCACTGACAAAGTAGGTAATTTTTTTATGAATACATCATTAAATTAAGGAGAGAATGTATGGGAACAAAAAAAGTAAATTACAACAAAAAAGGAATTGACCAATTACCGAACAATAAGCCTGTGCTTTATAAGATTGAAACAGATGCAGGCAATCAAAATTATGTTGGAATTGCTAAAAGAGGCAGAGTTAGAGAAAGAATTGGAGAGCATCTAGGAAATCTTCCAGGTTCTACGGTTCGAATTGAACAATTTAAAAACGTTACTGATGCAAGAAAAAAAGAAGCAAATATAATTAGCAGGAACAAACCAAAATATAATAAACAAGGTAAATAGTACCTAAAATTTAAGCTACAAATTTTTTAGATAGCTTGTAAAATTCATGGGACATCAAATTTAGCATTACTTTAATAGATTTGAGTAATTTGTTCCAAGAACTTAAGGAGTGTTCATATGGCACAACGTATTTCCACATCCCAATTACGTAGTAAGTTACGACAAGCACAACAAAAACATAAGCAAGCCGTCAACAAATTTAATCAAAATGTTAGGCTATATAATCAAAATGTTCGCCTAACTATAACTAAATATAATCAAGCGGTGCGTTCGCATAATGCACGAATTCGCGCCAATCGTTCACGTCTCAAAAGTGAACTTAACCGACTCAGCTATCAAACAACTTCGACGAAATACGTTGTTTATTCAACCTCTGTACACACCTTACATCAAACTTATAACCGTATGGAGAACCAAGCTGAAACACAACATTGGGATTCCAGCTATAATCGTATGCTCGATCTGTCCGAGCGAGAAGTAGCAAACAGTCTCGAAGTTACTAACTACCTTCTTGGAACAGAACCTAAAACTAAAGAACATTATGACGAACTACAAGATGCGACGCTTGTTAACCAACTACGCGAGATTTCTGAAGATCTTGATGATCGCTGGAAGGGAGCTGTTTTTTCACTTAGCCCTCAGAATCCTGATGCCTCAAGACATTTCTGTACAAGCACTAGGGAGATAATAAATAAAATACTTGAAATAAAAGCTCCAGACACAGAAGTGCTTAGACAGGTTCCGGACTGCACTAAAACCGAACATGGAAAACCAACGCGTCGGTCCAAAATTAAATACCTTCTTCAAAGAAAAGGCATGTCAGAGGAGACACTAGAGGAATTTATTGAACAAGATATGGGAAACATCATTCAACTCGTTCATGTCCTCAGCTCTGGAACTCATGGTCTAGCTGGAAAATTTGATTTAAATCAACTTTCTTCTTTAAAAAAACGTGTTGAGGATGGAATCTTTTTTCTATTTGAAATTGTTTAGGGTTTAGAGCCGCTTCCTTAAGGGTGCGCCTAATTCTAATCGTTTTTCTATCAATGTTAAACAATAGATCTGTTATATGAGTTGTTTTAATCTACTATAGAGTAGGGGGGAGGTGGCTTTTGCACCTTTGGAAGTAATTATGTTCTAGTTTTATAGGAAAAGATGGGGATATAAAACACCAGAATGGTGATTTAGATAAGAATATTTAAATCAATTATTGTGTATTTGACAATCACAAGCAATCAGGGAAATGGAAAAATTATTAGCGACATTTTATTAGCATCTTTGAAACTCGGTATTAAAATTTTACATTTATAAAAAAATAAATAATAGGAGATTAACAATTGAACTACGTACAAATAGAGGAAAAGAATAAGGAATTTCTGAAAGAATATATAAAAGAAACTTTAAATATTATGAAATTTACCAAGAATGGGCATTTACCTATAAATACTTTATTTCCTCTTGATGTAAGAAAAGTAATAATTTCTTCAAAAATTTCAATTCAAGGAGCAGATCTTGCAAAAGAAGAAATTCGTCTATTAATATTTAAGTCATTGAAAAACTTGAAAACTAAAGGAACTACTTCATTGTTCTTGGAAGAATTTAATAAAGATTTGAATAGTGAAATTGCATTGTATTTAAGTCTTCCAGAAAATGAATATTGCCTAATTTTTCCATTATACAATAACAGTGATGAAATTAGTCGAAAAAGGAAATATAAAGTCCGAGAAATGGAATTCAAAAAAAAGAGTTGGGATGAAATTAAAAAATTCTCAGGTTGGAAAGATTTTACAAAACGAGTTAGCCAACTAATAAATCTTCCATATAACCCAGATGAGCTGATGAAAATCATGATAAATAAGTTTATACCTCTCATAATATTTACAAAGGGACGATCAGCTGATCATGCTTTTCAAAATGCGTACATTAAATATGATCTTTTTTGTTCAATTTTAAATTTAAGTGATAATTTAAGCGCCAGAACTTACTTCTTCGGTGGTCCCCCAACTCATTTGGAGGCAATTTTTCCCTCACCTTATTATATTGTTTTTAAATCAGGTGGTGATTACGAAACTTTATATATAACTTATGAAAAGTATAAATATGATAAAAAAGGCCAAATAAAAAGAAAAAATCTAATATTTATGGAAAAGATCATGAATCATTTAGAAAGAAAAGATGAAAAATTACGTTTTCTAATAGAAGATTCAATACTTAAATATGGACAAGCTTTAAATACATTAGATTGGAGATACGCTTTTCTTGATCTTTGGCAAATTCTAGAAAATTTATCTCTTTGTAGATTGGAAAATTATTTCAAAATGGAGACAGTAATTAATAGAATAAATGCTCTGTTAGGCGAAAATAATTCCTCTGCTGCAATTTTATTGGAAGAATTGAAGGATACTCGGAATAAACTAGTTCATGATGGAGAATTTTCTAAAGAAGGACTTCTTACGTTTAATTTACTGAAAATTATAGTTGATAGATCTTTATTAAAAATATTCTCTTCTCAAAAGAAATTTAGTAATACAAATTCTCTTAAACTTTTCTTTCAGCATATCTCACAAAGTGACTCCAATTTAAAAGAAACTAAAAGAATTATAAATATGATTCAACGTTCAAGAAGCAAGCTCTAGCAAACATGCGTTTTTAGTAAGGGATTTTTGGTGGAAATATTTTCCTATTGAGGAAAAATTACCTAACATTGAGATTCAATAGGGTTTACTAAGGGTAGACTTTTAAGGATAATGTTCAGATAAGAATGTTATTTGAGGAGGATTGATGTCAAATTATTTTCCAATAGAAAAAATAATTGATCTTGGAAAAAATGATGATAAGATTTATTTATATAATTTATTATCATCCATAAATGAATTTTCTTTAAAAATAAAAAAAATTGAATCTTTTATTGAGATATTTGAGGATAAACTAGCAGAAGATTACTTAGAGATATATCCTCCCGGTTATATATCTTTAAATGTTGGAAAAAGAGCAAATGCTGGACTAAATTTGATTGATGATATATTTCCTCTGGGTTTTTCTCTTATCTCTTTAAAAAACGAAGACGGATATGAACGATTAATCTCTAAGCTAAATAAAACATCTCACGAAAGACTCAGCGCAATTATCGAAGCATGTTTTGCTTCAAAATACAAAGAGAATGGATTTCATATCTGCTGTAAAAAAGAATGATGAATGGATATTTTTTGAATGCAAAGTAGAAAATTTATATGAATCCGATTATCTGAAAACTAGAAATAGTTTTTTCTTAGAATTGAAATCACAAATAAATAACAATTTTAGCAATTTAAGGATTGACTTCTGGAATAAAACAGAATTAGAGGAAAAAGATATTCATAATATTGTGGATGGAGTAAAACAAAAGTTTAAAGAGAAGGTATTTGGATGCCAAATTGATATTTATGGAAATACATTTATTCTTAATCAGTTGTCTGATGATATAAAGCTTAAAAATGTTATTCGAGTTTACCCAAGTTATTTAGGGGTGAGCGAAAAAAAAAGAATTTCAAATCTAATTAATAAGGCAAATAAGCAAATACCATCAACAAATAAAGGTATTATAATTATTAAATCATATAAATTTGAATTTGCTGAATCCGTAGCAAGAGAAAAAATAAATCGTGCTAATTTTAATAACATTATTGCCATTGTAATTATAGCAATGGGGAAAGGAAAAATATTTATAAATCCTAATAATCAAGATTTTCCAAGGGAATTTTTAAACATCACAATTTCAAAGCCAATCCCAGCCTTTTTTTGCTAAACAATAAACTCTACATTTTAAGT
>LAZR01000798.1_pt1 | contig 21814 bp, 42 predicted proteins | sample 329461 | NCBI WGS metagenome assembly LAZR01 (sample SAMN03002196, study PRJNA259156) | marine sediment metagenome | biome: sea floor; feature: Hydrothermal impacted sediments; material: marine sediment; isolation source: Loki non-amplified sample from Loki's castle hydrothermal vent sediment ...
GCCATGAATGTAGCCCTTGCGCCATTAAATGCACCAGCACTGGTAAACTTGGTTGATGCGTTCCAGAACGGGCGGGATACATCCCCCGCAACCGTGGCTGGCATAAGCGGAAAGCCAACGGCTGGGACACCCGTACCCGAACTTTTAACCTTGCACGGTGCTATTCCCCACGTCTGTAGCCAGAAATGCTGGTTAGCGGCTACTCCCCGTGGTGTGATACCTACCGGAATGCCCGTCATCGTAGCAGGAAATTCGATTACATCATCGTATGGGTTTTTGATGAGACCAAGTTCCGCAGCGGTATCACCTGTGCTGACCACGGCGGTAAATTCCCCGTAGTCCATAAACTGTACGGTGCTATTCCCACCAGCACCAGCGGTAGTCGCTACTTCGTGAGTCCTGATTTGTACCATCTGTCCTTCGCCAGTACCGTCGTTTACGAATAAGTAGCCTTCCTTGAACTCGTCTACGGGAGAGGCTACGGTGGAACCCGTGGAAAACTTAATCAGTACTGAGGTGGAACCAGATGTAACGGCTTCTCCCGTCACAAGTAATTGGTCGTCGCTGTATCCGCCAGGTGCTTCCGCCTGAATAAGGCTACCAACAGTTAGTGCCGTGCCACCGTTCTTCGTATACCTGAATACTCGCCCATCATTCGTGTAGGCACGTGTGCCCAGTGGATAGATTTGGTCAGAAGTAGTCCTGTATTGGTCACCCCCTCTTAGGGCAACACTTCCTGGAAATGCCATATTACTCCTCCATCAGAGTTTATTTTTGATGTGAACGCATATGCCCCACAAGGGCTCTGCGTTTGGGAAAGGGTTTCTCGCAGACTTGGCAGGTAAAACCCTCCTGTGATTTCTCAACCGCCTGCGATAAATCCTCTTTGGTTAGTTTGAAGCCCCTTCCAAGGTAGCGTTGCAGCGAGTAAGGATCACAGGGCATATTCGGATGTTCCACTACCTTTCCAGACTTTGTGTCTTTGTGATAGTAAGTCACCCTGTTTTGCTGGTAGATACTTGGAGTGAACTCCCAGCCAATGCCCCCCTTCCTTATTACCTCAACCTGCGCTTTGTTCATGCTACCTCCTAAGTGGATGTGGTATTCATGGTGCCTATCTCGTAGAGCATCGGTGCACCGTAAGCGTCGTCTAACTCGAACACGCCGTAGTCGGCAACCATTACGATTTCCCAACCTCGCAGAGATGCGTCACGCTCTCGCTCAACACCAGCCGCCTTCGACTCGATTATGCACATGGCGTTCTTGGAAAAGATTGCGCCGTAGCCACTGTCGTTGCTGGCCTTGTCGATGTTTGCATCCCAGTAGACATCTACGCCGTTAATGGTGGCAGTGTAGAACCGCTCCATGTATTTCTCGGCGGCAGTCTGCATACCCATCTGTGCGCTGGCGAATTTCTTGTGAGCGCCAGTGATGTTCCGGTTTAGCTCAACCATAGCGTTCGGATGATGTACGATGTGAATTGGTTTGGGATACAACTTCGATTCGGAGAACCCCACGCAGCCCATTATGGCGAAAAGGTTCAGAAGGGCGTTGTCAACACCCAGCGTGACTCCACCATTAAGCGAGGAAAAGAGGGCTATGATGTCCCTATCTACCTTCCTTGCCATAGCTTCACCCATCTGGCGACCAGTGACCTTGAACACGTCCTCATTGAACTGACGGATAAGTTTGTCGGTAAGAACGAACTTGAGTCCGACTTCAGCGGTTGTCAGGTCAACGGTGGAGATGCCCAAATCTTCCTCGTCCACCATATCGACGCCATCGGTCAACTGTTGTGCGGTGGCCTGTGCGACCTTGGGTACGGTTATCGACTTCTCCCCCTGACCCAGTGTGAAGTGCTCGATAAGCTGTCGACAGGGTGCGGCAGACTCAGCGGTGTAGCGTACCTGCGAGATTACGATGTTCTGACAGGCAACAATGCCAGCGGTTAAACTAGCAGTCTGTATTGCCATTATTTTACTCCTATTTTAGATTGCCCTCTAAAACTTCAAACCAGCTTTCTCCGCCTCTTCGGTGGTTATTTCACCAGCGGCGTGCTTGGCCCTCAGTTCATCTCGTGTCCGACTTCTGCCAGAGGGTTCGGCAGATTCAGTGTGTAGCAGGCCATCTTCTTCCAACTTGGCGTTGTACTTCTCAGTAACAAGGCGCTCGATGCGGTCGTCTTCGGATTCCTTCGGGGTTTCTTTGGTTTCGGGTTTACCCTCCAGTCTCTTGATTATCCGCTCCGCCTTGTAGGATTTTCCGTCAACCAGTGCGTCGTAGATGTCGGCAACGTCATCATTGTCCTGATACGTGCCGAATACCTGCGCCCTAGTCCACAGCCCATCCGCAACACGAACGTTCTCTTCTTGGGCGAGTTTGGTCTTCTCAGCCTCCCTTTCTTGCTTCGTCCTTTCTTTCAACTGGGCGAACTCCTGCTTGAGGTTGACTTTCTCCCCCTCTTCCATTTCGCCAGTCGTCAGGCGTCTGTCAAGTAAGGTAGCGACGATTTCCAATCTCTCCTCGATGCCGTCCATGCGAGCGTTGGAACCAGCCTGCTCTTTTAGTTTCTGGTCTTTATCGGTCAGTGTCTGGTGAGCAGTTTTAAGACCCTTGGTCTTACTCTCCAACTCCGCCGTGACTCTTGTGATTTCTTCCCGAGCAGTCTTTAGCTGCTCTTCCGGGGTAGGAGTCTCTTCCTTGGTCTCTTCGACTTCGGTAGTCTCCTTCTCTTCTTCTGACATTATTCCTCCAATAAAAAATGGCCGTCCCGATTGGTCGGCCTTAAATAGAAAAAACACCTTCTTTAGGTGTCTATATATATTATAACCTATGTGTCAAGCCCTAGCGTCTCTTGGGTCTCTCGCGGGTGCGTTCGGGCCTTTCTCTGCCTGGTGTTGGGCGAATACGCCCTTCTTCCTGGTTCATCTCTTGCCGTTCAAGATACATAAAGAGCGATAGTATATCAGCCTTGCCCTCGGCGATGTCTTCAAGTTGTTTGATTATCTGTATGAACTTATCGGGGCGTATATCATTCCAGCCTTCCTTGAGTTGCCGCTCATCACCAGTCATCGCACCACCGACAATATTAAATATACCCGCCGGTAGCTGTAGGGCGGGCAAATCCCCACCCAAGATTCTCCCCAGACCGCTTATTGATGTCCAACCAGTGTATTCCACCGCCCGTAATGCCGTAGCACCCTCGGTAACATAGGCACCAGTCAGTATTGCCATATAGGTATACAGCGATTTCATGTCCCTCTTGGGGGCGACAACTTGCTTTCCGGTTGCCTTGGCGTACTGTTGTAATACTATGGACTGTCTCCCCTGCCCCCACTTGGCAAGTAACTCTATAAAGTTCCGTGTCCACGACGTAAACGGGGACAATAATCTACCCGCAGTAGTATCCTCGAATAGCGACCTCGACATTTTGGTATAAAGGTATTGCGTGTTCATGGCGACCTCATCACCATAGCGTATCGCCCACTCCCTCGGTAGGCCAAGAGTCTTCGCCCGCGAGTAACCCGCAAGAAACGCATCAGACACATTCTGTTTATCTGCAAACTTGAACATAGCGAGTGCTGTCCTTTGCAACCGTTGAGGCATCCTTGACAGAACTTCATCCTCCAACCCAGCCACGGGCTGCCCAAGCTTCCTGCTTTGTAACACAAGTGATTCTTTGAGTGCCGACTTGCCCTCGGCGGTGAACCTCAAGCCAATCCCCTTGCCCAAACTAGCAAATCCAATATCGGCAGCGGTGAGTAATTGCTGTGACAAGTTTCTGATAGCCGATACTGGCCTGAACCCAAGCCAAGACATATAATAGATTGACGCTAAATTATGCGCCACTAGAGCACCGATATTCCCCCTCTTGGCAAGTTCCTCTAGGCGAAGTCCGCCCTTATCCCTGAAGCCAGGGATTTTTGCCATTGTCCTAGCAAATGTTCCGATACTCTCATTTATCAGTAAATCTTCCTTCGTCGGCCTACCCGATATACGCCTCGCCATATCTTTTAGATAATTAGCAGAGGTCATCTTACCCCGTGCCTCAAACATACTGACATAGGCTGATATTTTCTGTAGCAACGGCTGGTAATACTTGTTTTTCAGCGCGTAGGATTCGTACACTTGCATGGCCGCGAAGGGGTCTTTCTTTAATCCTATACTTGCCCCAAATCTCTCCTTCAGGAAAGGCATATAAGTCTTCTTGGGGTAATTGAACTCCAACGCTTTAAGCACATCTAGGGGTAGCGTCTTCTTCTGCGCATCATCCAGTGCGAACTGCCTATCGAATATATGTGTTATGTAGTTTTTCCGCCTATCCTTGGCGGGTATCTTTAGCGCATCCGCCCACTGGTCGAAGAACCTACGTGCGAAAATAAATATCTTCTGCTCGTCGGGGTCTAGCAAGTGAGTCTCCAGTGGGTTCTCCAATGCGTCGAATACCCGCGCTCCCCTCGTAGCTGAGTTTCTACCAAGCGATTGTTTGAGAATGGATAACTCCTCAAGAAACGCCTGCTTCTCCGTCATTAGGGCAACCTCTTCTTTCAACAGGTCGTCAGCGACATCATCTATACCCAACATCCGTAAAATCTGGGGGCGTTGTCTAACATAATCAACGAACCCTACATCTTTGAGATAGGGTATATTATCCCAGAACTCCTTAGACATCAGCGCCGTAACCTTCGGTATCTTAGGCGGTTTCGTACCTACAACCTCAAGTTGCCCAAATGCTTCAATAAGCCTGTCGGCGTCAGCCCGTGTTAAATCTTTTCGACTGGTCTTACCCGTATACAATTCCATCAGATTGCGGAAGCTCTTTGTCGGTTGCCTCTTTCTTGGGCCAGACTTAACCAATAGGTTTTTCTTACGGGCTAAACTCATGTACTGTCCCCATTGTTCAATGGATGCCGTAACTGTCTTTTCGGGAAGTTGCAGTCTTCTTTCAACCAATGCCCTGATAGGACTAGCCGCAGCCCTAGCTGCTAAGGGAATAACCCTTTCAGCCGCCGCAAGTGGAGCGATGGCCGCCTGACCCGTTCTTAAAATAGCCTGTTCTGCCAGTGGCACACCCTTCGCCGCTTTGCCCAACGCCCTAAAAGCACTCACTCCGCTGGGCGCACCTGCTAAAGCTACAACATCGGGAATAAACTCAGCCGCACCCTTCGTGCCTAGCCTGGCCTGCTCGCCCGTGAATGGAGATTTGAACGGCAACCCGATAGACGCCTCTGGTAAGTCCTCATAAGCAGGTGCTTCGCCAGGTGCGTATGGCGCTCCAAATCTCTTGGGATCGTGGATGATAGAGCTTATCCCTACGCCAAGTCCCTCCCACTGCTCGAATGGATTCCATAAATCCTGCCCAGCAAGACTCTGCGCCCGGAACCTAGACAGGTTCTCCCACTCTTCAGATAAGTCCCCTTGTAAGCGGTCAGCTTTCGGCTGCCAAACAAATTGCCTAACCATTATACTGTAAACCCTCTTTGACTAGCTGGAGTCCACCTAGCACCTGTGCGCCTTTGAGTAAACTGAGGTAGTATTTCACCAGGTTCCATCCCCTGAAACTCAGCGAATCCAAGTAAACCTTGTTGCTGTGATGGCAAGAGTCTACCGAACGCCTGCCCACTAACCCTACCTATGTTTGCCCTTGTTATGGTTCCCGCCTGCGATGGAAACAACTTAGATATGAAGGCCGGAGTGGGTGGGGCGGTGGGTCTTGCTGGCTCTTCTCCGCCACCAAAACCACCGAGTTCAAGGGCAGTTCGGGTTAGTGCCTGATGCTCTTCCATAGTCAAGTTAGCAAACTGGGGGGCTTCGGGATTACCCGCATATTGAACTGCGAGTCCACCAATCCTTGACGGGTCTGTACCCGTAACTTCGGCTGCCTCTGCCCCAGTCGGGGATGGAGCGATAAATTCAAGCAGTTTATTTTCCGCAGTGCGCAGGTTTCGCATTATCCCAATAGCATAAGTTTGTTCTGGCGTAGTCGGCATTTCGGGTCTATCCACGTTGACGAACAATGGGTCGCCGGGGTCTTTCTGCCTCTTCTGAATAATACTAGCAGCTTCCTTTAATTCCTTTACCTCTTGCCTGGTCTGGTCTATGGCATCCTGTGGGTCTTTGTCTGCACCCGCATAGCGATTAGGTCTATTCTGCGCTTCCCATTGTCTAATCCAATCTTGCGGGCCAGTCAGACCCCTCAATATCTCCGCGCGCGCCCCTTCAAATATCCGCGCTCGCTCTTCGTCTTGTATCCCCTGCGGTGGGCGCTGACCTTGCAGAGCTAATCGTTGCTGTTGGAGATTAAATTGCTCACCGAGCGCCCCCTGCCTAGCCCTTTCCCCAGCCCACAGTTCCCCCTGTGCTTCCCTTCGAGCGGTAAAATCGAACTGCCGTTGCTCTTCGGCCAATCGTGCGCCGAATTGTGCCTGAGACACCCCAAACTGTTGCTGCTGAAGCCCAAACCTCGCTGCGGCTAACTGCTGGTCATAAGACTTTGCGACTAACTTGGTTACGTCTTCAGCCCATCTCTCTACGTTGCCTTGATATGTTTTCTCCCATTCATACGAAGCCCTGTTCTGAAGAGTTGTGCCGAAGACATTCGCGGCGTCGGGGGGTAGTATACGTGCCACCTCGGGAGACAACCCGTACAAATCGACGGCATCCATAATCTCCCCGTAAATTCGGTCGTACTTTTCCCCGATATTTTCCGTCCCTGGTATTAACCAACTGGGAGATATTACCTTAGCCACTTTCTGCCAGGCGGGTGTTCCCGCCTTCTCGTCCCTCTCCAACCTCGCCAGATACGCTTGGAGGGCTGTGTCGAAGTCCTTAATGCTTATATCCGTATATTCAAAATCTGGCATTTGGGTTCCTCCGAGTTATAAGTTCCTGCATATCGGTGTGCATCTTGTCTACACCCTCGTTACCGAACTCCTGCCTTAGTTGCTGTTCCATCTGCGGGTCGTTAGCCCACTGCATATAATCCCTTATCCTGTCTTCATCTGACTTCGGTTCTTGCCTGTAGGGTCTAGCCCCTTTGAACATCTTGGTTATCAGTAGGTTAGCGTTACCCATCCGTTCCTTCAGTATATCGGTTGCCGTATCAAATACGTTCTGTCTCATTGGGTGGGTTGCCTCCGCCCTGGTCTCTGCGTGAGATTAACGTCAGCCTCTTCTCTGCCACGTTCGGTCTCTACCTCACTCGGTCTGTTCCGTGGTTCACCTGTCTGCCCGCCAGCCTGTTGCTGTGCCTGAATGATTGCCTGATACTGCTCTTCCATCCCCGCTTCCCTGACTGCCTGCATACCAAGTATCTGGGCGACTACCGGACTGTTGATGGTTGCGTTGTCTACCAGCCGTTTCGCTATTATCTTATCAGCCTCACCCTGAGTGTAGCCCTGATACATCGTCAGATTGGTCTCAAGGTCGATAGAACCCTGCCCCATATTCCACAACTTCTCACCGAGATTTCGCAGTCTGTCTTGCTCCAGCGGGTCAGTAGCTTTCAGTTCCACCTCGCACCCGTAGAACCCGCCTATGTCACTCTTACTTAATCCCTTCGGCATCATGTTGGGTATCTTCTCGCAAATCCTGAGCCCCATACCAAACGCCTTGGCAAATGAGTGGGCGGTGTTCTCAACCACCGTAGCGTACCTGCGCAGCGCCCCCTCTTCAGCCATGCCCTGCTGCCTTCCAGATGTTCCTAGAGCCTGACCAGTCAGACCCAGCGGGTCTTCCTTGTCTATCTGCCCCTCTATGTTATATAGATGCTGGAATAACTCTTGGCTGGGAAGTTGGTCTATTTCACTTTCCCTGAATGACGCACCTTGTGGTAATCCAATCGTATTGAAGGCGTTCAAGCCCCTGTCATAATTCTTTCCGATATCCCCCGTTGGCGCTGGCCCCTCACCAGGATAAATCAAGTCAACTGGCTTATGGGCGAACTTGTGTATCAGCGTGTTCATCGTGCTCCTGATAGCGCACTGCTCACCAAGTAAGTCTCGGACATTCCTCAACCTTCCCACCGCCAACTCGGACGGGTCTCCGTCTGCCGACCCAGAACCGAACCCAGAGTAGGCGTGCATAAAGGGTACAAACCCGTAGATGTTCTCCTGTATCCCATCTCCGTTAGATAAGTTGCCCGCCTTATCGGTTAATAGCCCTTCCTTGTCTGCCTCAAGGTATCTTATGTCCTTATCGTAATACATAAGGAATGGAATCTTATCGCTCCAATCTCTCGAACGTCGCTCTTTCCACGTCCACCACGGGTAGGCTCTTTTTATATTATCTGCCGTCCTTAGATAGTAGAGTAAAATCCTGCCCGGAACACCATCGTCTTCCCCACCTATAGGGTCTACAAATACAATCGTCGGGTAATGTAATATAAACTTGATGGGCATTGAATTGGGATCGTCCCGATTGAACATCTCGTTGTGGATTACATAAATCCAACTCTCCCCCGGCCCCAATAGGTGCTTTACGAACTGCTTGTAGGGTTGGGGACTTTGCCACAATAGTTTATTCGCCCACCTGTTGAGTTCCTTCCCAACCTTTTCCTGCGCTTCGGTAGCACCTTTCCTATGGGGTTCTCGGAATACCTGCGGGTTGGAGGTCAGGATATGCTCGGCGGGCGCGTCCACCATTCTTCCACCCTTACCAGTCCGCACAATCCAGTACTCATCCTGAATAAACGGAACGTCGAAGGTGTCCTTCCTGTATTTCTCATCTATCTCCTGCTCTCGTACCCTGTTAGCGTGGTAGGTGTCTACTAGATATGCTCGCAAATCCTGTATGTCTTTTACATTCATATTTAGTCCTTATACTTAGAACTTGTTATCTTAAAAGCGTCGGTTGGGGGCATGAACTTCTCCAACTGCCCCAGACCAACCATCATCATTACCCAGTCATACGTCTGCTTCTTGTCCATTATCGGTTTCTCATTCTCACGCTGTACCATCTTCGCCTGCCGCATGAATTCTCTGTCGTGAATAACGTACTTGCGCTTGGCTATACCGAATGCCAGATGCCCGAAGTTTCTTTCTTTATGCTCGCTGGAAACCCACTGCCCCTTCTTGCCCTCATCTATCTTCCCGTCTGGTTTCCTTCTGGGGGCTTGGTTTGGGGTTTTCAGGTCGTCCAGGACCTTCCACATCGTCCCGCCAACACTTCCCGTATACTCGAACGTGTTTGAGGCGTTGCCGTATTCTCTCACCAGATAGTCGTGTATCTCGGCAACCCTGTCCACCTTCTCTTTCCCCGTAGCCGAGGCGACCAATTCTCCAGTGACGTAATCCATGCAACCCGTAACAAACGGGTCTCCCACGCCATCTGACGGGTCGGTGAAGATAATGTACCTTCTACCCACTATCGGTAACTTATATACCCTGATAACATTGTTGTAGGTATTGATGGTATCCTGTCTCATGGGTGGGCATATATCGTATCCCATATCATCCAGTGCGGAGAACTCGAAGTAAGCCCTTGTTATAGAAGCCTTGAATACATCCTCTATTTTCTCGGGGAACTGTTCCTCTATTTCTTCTGCTGTATACCTGGGGAGTATTCGACTGTCCCACCACTCATCAAGCGTCATGCCCTCTACCCGTGTGGGTCTCAGTTTCCACGAAAGGAACACGAGGCAGACGCCGGGTTTCTTTTCATTGGTGTATAATTCCAGACCCGATGGATAGACCCTCTTTTCAGTCAGTGGGTCCAGCCAGAACTCTTCGGTCTTTTCCCCGAAGTAATTGGTGGGGTCTTTCTTGTTGGCGGTGGAGAGTTCGACTAGCTTCGCCCCCGACCTCGCTACCGCCCTATAGTTCTCTCTAGCATTCTCGTGTCTTGCCAATTCGTCCCTGACAACCAGAGACCCCTGAAAGCCGTGGCCAGCCTTCTCAGTGGAGGGTAGCGCCCGTATCTCGGCGTGATTACCCTTAAGGGCGAACATCTCCCTGTTATCTTTGTCTATCGGCAATCTGAGATAAGCAGGCAGGTTCTCGTGGACGAAACTCAACTTTGACAGTAAATCCTGCGCCTCGGTCTGCCCCTGCGATAATAGCAGACACTTGGCAGTTTCCCCAAAGTTGGCGTACCAGTCGCTGATAATCGCCATCAACCACGATACGCCCAACTGAGACGCCTTCACAATATAAGTTACATCGTACTCAAGGATAATATCAATCAGGTCCAGGAGATACTGCCAGTCTTGCCACTTCTCTATCTTCTGATTGTTCTGGTTCTGGATTATCGCGTGTTTCGATGCGAAATGCTTCAGGTCGGCTGCACACAGGGCAGAATCCACCGTTTCGCTTATAGTTCTCTCGGAGTCCGTTGACCGTTTCTCTGGCGATTGTAATTCTATCGTTTGCGGTGAGTTCAAGTTTTACTGTGTCCTCCCGTTTTTCTACTAAATCACCCGTTAATTGGGCGAATAACTTTAATGCCGTAGCGTTTGTTCGTGGGTTCTTGGCGGCCAGTAATAGGGCGTCTGCCAATAGTCTCTTATTATCGGTCAAAAAGGTCTGGAGATTAAAGTTGCCGTTGGTGCGCTGACCTCTCCACTTGATGAGGGTCGGCCTGGAGACACCCACAACTTCAGAGTATGTATCTTCCGTCAGGGGCATATTAGCAGAAGACCTCTCGTTTTCTGAGAGGTCTAGCCATTTATAATACTCGGCTTTTTCAGCCGTCTTTTCTTCAGCCATGTTTCTTCTTCCGCGCGAAGTCCCTTAATTGCTTTTCACTCATGCCAGTTCGGGTTTTCTTGCCAGCACGCTTACGACCCAACTCAGCACCCATGAACTTCCTTTGCTTCTCTGATTTCGCAGGCATTATTTCTTGTGCCCCTTCTTTTCTTTGTAGGGTTTCTTTCCTTTATGTGGCATTCTCAAACCTCCATTTAGTTCGACGGGACTAGGGATTTACACCCTAATGGTCACAGAGGGTGCCTCTCGTCCAACCGGAGTAATAATCATAAACTGCTTTCCCTCTAGCTTTACGTTTTGCCATAGTTATAGGTTCACCCTTTTCTGTTACGAAATTTGGCTCACCGTATTCCTTGGCCCTACATAACCGGCTGTTGAAGCAATTGCCAGCATAGCATTTACCATCTTTTTCAAATTCACATTCTTCCATTTACGTCTACCTATTCCGCCTACCCGCTAAGTAGTTGTTTGCCTCTCTGTCTCAAACCTCTCATTCTCAAAGTAACCTAGTTCTGGCCAATTCTCCTCATCCACGCCCCGAAGACACACAGGCTCGCCAGATTGTTCCCCATCACATCCGTCAGTTCTAAACGCACACCCAATGCCTTCCGTGTCTCCATCACACAACTCCATAGCATTGCCCATCCCTCAGCCATGATATGTGCTTCCAGTAAATCGTTATCGTATCCGGTGGTATTCCGGTCAATCCACGTGTGGTTCATTCCTCAATCACCGCCACTCCGTAAACATATCTGGGATTGTATCTCTTCTTAGTCCTTTTAATATCCTGAACGAACGCCTCTCTCGACGTCCCTTCCAATCGGTTAAAACAAGGTGAAGTATCAATCCCCCTTAATCTCCAGTGTCCAGCGTGACTATCTATTTCCTTCTGGAACTCATCGTCAAGATACTTTATCGTTCTCTCAACTTCTTCCTCAGAGAGTCTTTTAGGACCGGGCATACGGAGATGAGCCGTTCCGTTCTCAATCGCCTGAAACCAGTCTTCCATGACCTCGATGACTTTATCGACGCATTTACTCATACTTTCTTCCCTTATAGTTAATCGGCGTTCATAATTTCCAGCAACCCATCTACCAGTGACTGTGCCTGCCGCAACCCACAATGAGTCATCCGCAGAACCTCAGCCACCATCTTATCCCGTACACTAGAGTCAATAAGTACTTTCATATCCCCCTCACTATCCGTTCCTTCTGGTTTGGGCAGAGGCGTCGAGGATTAAGGCGTCTATCGGGGTCAACTGTTGGGCTCGGCGCAACTTTCGGCGTTGTCTTGGTCGGTGCTTCCTTCGACATCAGACCCCTCCCATATACTTCTTAGTGTTCTCAGCGGAACGTAAGATTCATTGGTCATTTCCAAAAGACATTCATAGATTCTCTTGATTAAATCCATCCCTGTATGCTCTTCAGCCTTACAATGGGGTTGTATCCTGTCCCTAAGGAACCACAGGTCGCTCTCAGTTATCTCTAACAGCCCATTACCCTCTCCGATAAGGCAAGTCCCTATCTCTAAGATTAAGTCGTGGTGATTGACAATCTCCTTATCTTCCACGCCTCTTAAAGACATTTCAAGTATCTGAGCTTCGCAGTAGTTGATCTGAAAATCCATTACGTTACTTCCCACTAATTTATAAAGGGTGGGGCTGGCACATTATCGTTACCATACAGCTAAGTCGGTCAGGATGTTTCACCGTCACCACTTCGCTTACCCCACCTGCCCTTCGCACGGCTGGCTTGGTGACTACCACCAAATTACATATATATAATCAACCTCTGGCAACAAATAGTAAACATAGAACGTAACTGCAATTGTCATCATTCACCCCCAACAGAACATCTGCGTTAGGCCAATCAACGAACTTAATCTATACCCAATATCGCCGCAACGTCGTCTAATTTAAGCCCCGTCAGGCCAAGCCAGACATACTTCCTCATAAGAACGGGCTTGCCCTCTACGGTTGACTCAAACGTCCTCTTGGGGTCAAACTTCGCTAATATCTTCTCGAATGTCGGCTTCCTCTCAATGAGGCGGTTCAGGTATTTATTATCGTAATATTCTGCGGGGTATTCTTTCACCCTAGACACTCAGGTACGGTGTAATGCCAATAATGGTTAATTTGCCACGCTCCGCCATGTCTACTGACAAGGATTTCGCCTCCTCTATATTGATTGCCTTGACAAGGTAGAACGCATTCGGAGTATCCCCATCAGTGAACCATATCTGCCACGTAGTCATTCCAGTACAAGCCATATTATCCCCCTATATTCAGTATAACCCATGTGTCAAGTAGTCTCTATCAGTGGCTCCGTGGCTGTTTCGTAGAAATTATGCCCGTGGTCATCTTGCCCGATACACCTTTCATATCTGATTACTACACCTTCTCGGTGGAGATATACCACGATGTCCTCAACAACGCCATTTCGTTTCCCATAATTTCCCTCAAATGGGCGTAAAATATCGCCCAGCCCTTCCCGTATCTCTTCCCTCTTCTTCGCTATCTCAGACTTCGTCTTATCTATATCAGTCATAGAAACCTTACAATAATTGCTGTCAGCCACATGGTGAAAGCTACTGTAATTAGACCACTCAACCAACCTAGCGCAAATACAGTTCCTTTAGTCATTCTTTCTCTCCATCACTATCGTTCTGTCCTTCGGCATCTATCAGTTTGGTAGGAGCATAGAACATCATGTGGTCTTTCTCGCCCCTCTCCTTATACCCCATTATACCACTAGAATAAAGAACCAAGACTCTTCCTCATTTCATTAACTCTTTTCTCGGCGGCTTCCGTGATTTTCTCATATTTTCGGATGGAGCCCTTCTTGTAATCACACCTCTTGCAGACAGTTTGCCCATACAAGTGATGGGATTGTCGGTCGTCGTCCCTCAGACACCTCGGGCATATCCAGATACTCATATCTAACCTCCATATACATTATACCACCCTTACATACCTTTGTAAATACTTAGTCATTGGGGATGAATACCCAACGCCCCTTACAGGCTTTACCCTCTTCCGTAGCCAGCCAGTCCTGATGTTCTTGCGAGAAAAGATGATGCAATAGCGCATCCGCACCAGCTTCAACTAAGGCTACCTCGTAATCTGCCGACCATTGATTTGCTGCCAGCATTTGCACCCTCTTGCGAATTACGCTTGCATTAAAGTCTTTCGGTCTATACATCTTTCCACTTATCTCCATCCCATGTCTTTGAGTGAAGTTCGTGCATACAGAACGCTAACCAGAGTTGTTCCATTGAGGTGAACTGATATGCGCCGGGTGTCCATTTTCTAAAACCCCTGGCATCTTCGGTGTAGCACCATGAAGTGAAGCAACCCAATAGCTCAACTGACGCCCTTTCCGTTGCCTCCGGCAAGTCACCAACCATCTCCTGTAACTGGTCTTGTCGGGGGAGCCATGTAGCATTATCGAGTTTCCCGTTGTAATAGTAACCCTCCTCATCAGCAGCTTTCTCGTAAACACCGTTCTCTTTGGTATCCCAGCGATAGAAGAAATCACCCGGTATCCAATTTCCGTAGTAAACCTCGGGCCGTGCAGCGAATATACCCTGTATCTCAGGGCAATTACACATCTTTATGTATTGTTCCGATGTATCCATATCTCACCTCCACCCCTATTCTAACACACCACAACACCGAATGTCAACACCCATTTAATACCCCCCTAATACCCGGAATGTTCTATTTTATCCCTTGTTGGGAATGGGTTAAATCATAAGAATCACGCCGAACCTGATACACTCCTTCGTATCTGAGCATACGGCACACACGTAAGGACGCACTATAATAGTTATGTAACACTATCCAGGCTCAATATGACATAATATAGCTGTAATCCCTATTGTTGACCATTTTAGTCAACATTAACCTTGATAGTGAGTGATGAGGAGGGAGTGTTTAACCACCGGCGTAGCGGCAGACACAACAAATAGTATGCTTATGTCAACCAAACCCCTTGACAGGCGTATGGTATGGGTGTATTGTAAAAGGAAACGGAGGTACGACATGAAGGCACGAACACTAATTGACAAGAACTGGAATCTCTTCACGGCTATGACTCAAGAAGATGGCAGGGACATTGTATTCCGACTACTAGGATACTTAGAAGTGGCTAAGGATTGGCAAATGACAAAACCAAAGCTAGTCGAGTTCATAGCTAAGCAAGCATCAGAATTGCAGGCAAGCCGGAGCTAACTGGTAATAAGATATTGGAGGTTGACATGACACAGGCATACAGCGACAAGACACGAGAGAATATTGACACGGCATTACCAAACATCGAAATATTCCCGGTAACACAAATGGAATGTAATTACAATCTTGAAAACCTAGACCATGCCGATGAGTACACGATAACAGAGCCTGGATGGTATTGGTGGTCTTGCTTTCCCGGATGCCTGCCAGATAGTGAGGCGTTTGGGCCATTTGATACTAAAGAGAAAGCTCTAGAAGATGCCAGAGACTTCTAGCGGGGGCAAATAGTCTGATAGTAGGAGGATTAAGGTTATGAAAACTAATAGTCAAGAATACAGGGACTTAATGAAGAAATGGAGTGACGAGAGTTTTATTGAAGAGGTAGAAAGAGATTACGAAGAGTATAAAGAGCGTCAAGACAGTAGGTAGGTATTAAATATGGAGGTATGGACGAATGAAAGGGCTAACATCAGACGGAATTGAATTTGAGGTAATACCGAGGGGGAGCAAGGTGCGCCACAAAGAACACCCTGAATTGACTGGCACGATACGCACACACGAATATTGCAAGGGTAAGTACAGCGCGTTACCCTATACGGTAAAATGGGATAATGACAGAAAGTCTCACGAGTTGCTCGGTATGTTGCCTCTGTGGCCTCGCCTGGAAAGTATCGAGATTATAAGTTGAAGATGGCAAAGCATAAGGCTATCTAATATTCCCGTCAATCCCCTAGCCCCGTCTTTATGGCGGGGCTCTCCTATTATGTGATACCCTGGAACTAGTTCTCATCGATTGTATGGCGGTAGGTAATAGCCTGGCGATCGCTTACAGATGGTTATGAAGTAGGTGAGCTTTAAGTGTTAAGACAGTCACGAAATAAACTTGGGAAAAACCCTAAAATCTATTGACAAGTGATTATAAATAGTTTATTGTGATAGTAGGAATAACAAATGGAGGTAAGGACATGACAGAGAGAACAGTGAAAATCGAGGACGACTTGGACGAGATAATCGAGGGACTGAAAGAGGAAATACTGGACAACTTCAAAGAATACTTTAACGACAATACAGGTATGAGCGACTTCGACCAGTATTACCAGGCACAGGGTTGCGACCTTGCGCATGAGGCATCGGATAGTTGGACGCCGATATACTACTCACACATTGATGGCCTATATTATCTATACGGCAACGAGTTTGATGAGGCGTACAGTAACGCTGGTATCGGAGACGGCAACGAGGACAATCACCGGCAGGTGGCTATTTATTGCTACATATCAGACAAGGGCTTTGAGTACCAGAAGGAAATAGAGACGGCGTTTGATGAATGGCTGGCCGATGGTGAGACAGAAGAGGGAAGCGGTAAAATGCCCTGGGACTATCTCGGCTAACCAAACCGTATATTGTGATAGTATCAATGGTTAATGGAGGTTAGAGAGATGACTGACACGATTAGGACGCTGAATAAATTACTCAAGGAAAAGGGCGTGAGCGATAATACCGAGATCACGCGCTATAAGGGGAAATACCACCTACTGCATATCTGCAAGAACGGTGTACCCGTCCCCTTAATTATCAGCAAGGACATCACGAAGATTAAAGACCACATAGAGATTTATTGTACGGCCTAACCCCATATATTGATACCAGGTAATAAATAATAGGAGGGAAACAAAATGAAAGCTAAAGTAAGATGCAACTGGTGCTACAATGTTTACATCGACCAAGATACACCTATCCCGGAGTGTCCCGTCTGCGGGTGTACATCAGTCACCTTTATATCATTCGAGGAAGAGGAAATGGTGGAAGACTAACCCATTATAGATATTATATATGGAGGTAAGGAAATGACTACAAAAGAACGAATTGACCTTTACAGCAGGATTAACCAATTATGGTGCTCAAAGTGTCTACGGGATTTGACGCCGGACAATACATGGGTTCCAGATGACTCTCAGGACGGGCGGCTGTTCTGTTATGACTGCGCCCCAGATGACGCCATAAGAGTTAAGGATTTAAGCTAATGAAACGTGGCGTGAAAAGAGTTTACCCTAAAAGACTTGAGGCACAAAAAGAACAAGTGCAAGCAGTTGATACTGTAATGAGTATGAAGGAAATAAATCACATACGCAATTCTACCGTGGCTCGTGATATGGCGGAAAACGCCATGAATGCAGGTTATGAGGCAGGGATTAGGGAGGTCGTGGCTAAAGGACTAAAGGTTACTAACATTAGTCCAGAAGGTAAGGGCAAAGGGATTGTTCTCTTTATCTCAGATAATCAGTTAAGGGAATGGGGAGTCTAACACTCATAGATATTATATAGGAGGTATGGACATGAAAATACAGATGCAGTTCATTGACAACAAGGGGTTTATCCACTTCGGAACGTGCAATGGTAAAAAGAAGGCGCTGGCAAGCCTGAAAACCCTAAAGGAAGGCACGGAAATACGCTGGACAAGCCCTAACGAGGTTATCGTTAGCCAGCAATATCTGAAAGCATAAGGCTATCTAATAAGTAAGGGACCAGAATACATTATAGGAGGATATGGGACAATGAACAGAGGAAGGGTAAAAATAATCAGGGAACTTGAGGGGAACCGAGCTACTTGCAGGGTTTTCTCGCTAACATTTGCACCATTACCGCAAGAATACAAACGTGAGCTTGAATCACACTTACAGCATAGGTGGGAGCTTTGGTGGGATACTTGGGTTGCTCCGCTCCTTGATGAATTAAAGAAAAAAGAACGATAACCCATAACCATTTTAACAGTAGGGAGGCTAATCATGGAGAAATGGAAAATCAGGGAGAATACCCCGCGACACATTGCGGACAATAACACAGAGATAATCATTGAAGGAAGCGGGGCTGCAATCGCCAGAATGAACGATGGGTGGGATAACCCCACAATACAAGCCAACGCCGAGCGTATCGTCAAGGCGGTAAACTCCTTTGATGATATGTATGAGGCATTGAAAGCCATAGACGGTTATCTTTCAGCATCGTTTCCTGCGAACTTAACAAGGAAAAAGTCCGCAGTTGAATTGCTGGATAAAGCCCTGGCCAAAGCGGAGGGGAAGTGAAACTCGGGGATAAGCTAATAATGACGGTCAAGGGACACCTGTTAATTCAGTACCTGGCCGAAGAAACCAGGGCATATAACCACAGAGAGGAATTAAGGGAGTTGATTAAACGCTTGACAGTGAGTAGGAATTAGTTTAGAATGGAGGGGATATGGCAAGTGTATATGTTCGGGATTTTGAGACACGAAGCGTAGTCAAGGAAATTAAGGTGGACAATATGGTGGGTACATCTAATTACGACCGCTTCTTGATGGGCTTGCTCCACAATATGAACCTTGACAAATATTACGTAGATGAAAGCGAGGTTGAGGATGATGACTGAAAGATTATCAGGATTACCGCCAGGGTTACTGAGTTTCGCACGGGAAATCAGGCACATTCGCCGCGATCAACGCTTCCACAAGTATATTGCGTGGCTTGAAGAGTTTAGACCCAGGGACTATCAGCGCTATATTGATTTACATATTCCACGAGGTTAAGGGAGGAGATATGAAAATAGACTGGCTGGAGATAGACGGCGATTCGGGCAGCCAATATTTAGAACTGGCAAAGATTGAAGCGTTAAGGGAAATAGCCGAACAACTAGAGAAAATATCGAGGCAGGGTATAAATGTGAGGGTATCACAATGAATAATAGGGACTGTTTAAGCCACCGCAATACCATGTTCTTTAACGCCTTTGATAGACTGATGCAGGGTAAGGAGACACCCGAGTACGTCCACTACCGAGCCCAGAAAAGGAAGCGCATGATTAAGAAACTAAGGCGTAGCACGTAAGGGGGAAATGATGAGACTTACTAAAAAGAAAGCACTGGAAATAGCCATTGAGTTGTGGGAGTGGATTGTTGATAATCCGGGGAAAGAAAAGAGGGAGTGGCCGGAATGGAAAAAGTATGGGAATATGGTATTCTACTGCCCATTTTGCCAGTATGGTATGAGTGCTTACCATGAGAACTGTAACTGCCCGCTCAGTAAAGAATACGGAGATTGCGATGACTCAGCCTATGGCTCATGGGATTATGACGACGAAGACGGTGGACACGCGGCAGCAGTAGAATTTCTAGCACAATTAAAGGAGTTGAAATGATGGAAGTAAATAAATCACTACGGTACAGGGTAAATGTCAGCACATCGGTCAAGGGGATTAAAACCTTTGATTGCACGGTTGACGCAGAGAACTTTACAATGGACGAGATACTGGCAGAAAGCGACAGGCTGGTAGCCGAACTTATGAAGCGGTACCCCGCACCACTTGATTAAATGATTGATAAGGGTTATAATGTAATGGGGGTGAAAGTATGTTAGAAAAGATTTGGAATATAAAGAATGTAGAGGAAAAGGTGGCATCCAATGGTAATGCCTACCTATCAGTGACGGTGTTGGGAGATGATGGCAAGGACCACAAGAGCACGGTGTTCGATGCCTCGATGTTCCCAATATTCAAGAACAATAAGGCCGTCAAGGTACAACTAGAGAAGCCGGACGGGAAAACACAATGGCAAGTCAGGTCGGTGGTAAGCGTTGCGGAGCAATTGCAGCCAGCCGTCAACCCCAACGATACGCCGATACCACAACAGGGGGAGGTGGCAGCGGTAGTAAACACGGATAGTCTTGTAAGAACAGCAGGAGCTAACGTACCAGACGCCAGAACGCTCGATATACACCGTCAGGTAGCGGTAAAGGAGATCGGCGAACTCTGGCGGTGCGGACACATTACCGAGAATGAAGCAGTAAACAAGAAGCTGATAGCCTGGTACATGAACTGGATATACAGAACCGTTGGTATAGACGTACATTATGAGTAGAATATGGGGTGGGATGGAAGTCCTTAAATGGCGTGCTGGGGCATACGGCGAGTCTGTAAAGTCTTGCTAGAGCCACTGGATACACCAGCCCCACTCTACCACTAAGGAGAATGATGGAGGGATATGATGAGTAAAATATTCTGGTTTGCGATAAGCTTTTGCTGTGGCGGGTTGACTGGTATCCTTGTCCATGCGTATTTGACGGGAACCCTCTTTGTGAATTAAATGGCAGAACTAACACTTAAAGACGTATCGGAGAGAGAATGATGAGAGGTATACGACCGGATACACTAGAGGAAGTAAAAGACTTGCTAATGAAGCAGGACACAATCATAAGTGAACTCGTCCTGGCAGTGGTTGGTTTGCTGCACGACACCTATCCACTGGCATCGCGGGTAGACGACACTGAAGCAACCCTGTCAGAATTCGCCTCGAAATGGCGTAAACACTTCGAGTACCATGCTGATAAGAAAACTCGCACAAAAGAGACGTTTGAATTAGAGGATAGGGTTTAGGGGTGGGGAGGGGTTGGGTATATATATAGATTTGTTACGCACGATTGATACGAAAGTTGAGGCTAGGTGATACGAGAATGATACGGAAACGATACGAACTGATACGGAGTGATACGTAGTGATACGAGATGATACGGAGGGCATAAGTTACAAGCAGGTTCACGAGGAGATTGACCAGTTTTTAGACCTCGTGGATGGGCATACCTTTACTAAACCGAAGCTTGATAGGGAGTTTAATTATGCGAGCAGGAAAGCCAAGAGGTATAGCTGGCAGGTCTTGGATGTCTACGTTAAGGACGGCACGCTTGAGAGGGTGGGGGCTGACAAGTTCAGGCAAGTGGATAACTCGGTTGCTGAGGTTGACTGGCAGAAAGCGGATACCGAGAACCTAATCAAATTGGTGTGGCCTATGGACTTGCAGAAGTATATTAAGATTTATCCCCGAACGATTGCCATTATCGCGGGGGTGCCAGGGAGTGGCAAGACAGCCTTTATGGAGAACTTTGCCGTGAGGAATATGGAACATCCGATGGGATTGACGTTATTCAATAATGATATGTCGCCGGAAGAGATTAAGGAACGGCTGGACAATACGGGCGTGTTCATACCCAACCCGCCACCGTTCAAGATATTCGATAGGGACTGCAACTTTGGGGACGTGGTTATTCCAACGGGTATAAACGTGATTGATTACCTTGACCTTAACAGTGACCTTTATCGAATAGGCGATGAGATAGAGACTATTTACCGCAAGTTGACAACGGGCATGGCGCTGATAGGGATACAAAAGAAGGCGGGGCAACAGATAGGACTCGGTGGTGTGTTCTCGCTCAAGCGGTCGAAGTTATATCTTACACTCGATACCGTCACTGATAGCGGGGAACTCATGCACAAACTCACGATTGTTAAGGCTAGGGGGCGTGCCAATCCACGCATGAACCCCAACGGCCTGGAGATACGGTTCAAACTAATACAGGGCATTAAGTTCTGGGTAAAACAAGTCGGGTAAGGAGGAACGGGAATGAGCAAGCATATAGAAAATGCCACCTGCTCGCTAACATACGCTTGCAGCAATAAGAAATGTCCTCACAAAACCCCTCACTTCACTTGGGGCATGAAGTGTAACAAATATAGATTCTGTGAGAGCATAGAGAAATCCGTCAAGTGCAGCAGGTAACCCCACACTAGGATAGTAATGTCAAGGGAGGGATAGAAAATGCCAAAGTTTAGGAAGAAACCAGTTATGATTGAGGCGGTACAGTTCGATGGTTCCCATGAATGTGCCGAGAAGATTGTAGCTTGGGTGAACAGGTCTACTGGATATACCCCCACAGCCGGTACAAATCCACCAATACTTTTTTATTACGGGGAAATGCGTATAAGAACTCTTGGGGGCGAGATAACTGGTAATAAGGGTGACTGGATTATCAAGGGCGTTAAAGGTGAGTTCTATCCATGCAAGCCAGATATATTTGAAC
>LAZR01000799.1_pt1 | contig 21798 bp, 25 predicted proteins | sample 329461 | NCBI WGS metagenome assembly LAZR01 (sample SAMN03002196, study PRJNA259156) | marine sediment metagenome | biome: sea floor; feature: Hydrothermal impacted sediments; material: marine sediment; isolation source: Loki non-amplified sample from Loki's castle hydrothermal vent sediment ...
CCATTCCATGTATCTACCAGACTGCATTTCAAAGTATTTGCATTCGTGCCATTCTGAATAGTTAAGCGAACCGATCTAATCACTCTACCAGCCGTGTTGTCCCCAACCAAATCCGGTTTTAAGGTGACAAAATCTCCACCATCTGTATAGGTCATTCCTGCTCCGGTTCGCAGTACCCCGTCACCGGAAGCAACACCAAGATAGCCGGGTGCTGCTGCTGCATCTATTCCGACTTTCTCGTCACCACCACCAACCCCCGTATGTTCGGCCTCTGTAAGATGATAATATTCATCTGTGGTTCCACCCTGTAGTCCTGATGTATTATTATGTTCGGTGGCAACAGCACCTACAAACTTTGTTTGGAATGCAGACTCTACTTGAGTAAAAGCAACGGCACTTTCTTTGATGATGATCTTGCCTGCAAGTATTCCCACCATTTGAAGATGTTGTGGTAATGCTGAAGGTGGTTGTGCGTTCTCGGCTTGAGATAATGTGTAGTCACCTATCCCATAAACAACTGAAACACGTTCATCATCGGCTTGAAGATAAACCCAATGAACGCCATATTTATTATTTGATAGCGTGTCCAATCCGGTTCCGAAGTCATTCCAATTAGTCTGATGAATGGTGGACTGAGCAGCCACCTTCTGCCAGCTACCATTGTTGTAATAATAATCAAACGTCGGGGCACCGCTTGTATTCACGGCGGACGTAGCAAATGGTGTTAGTCCTCGCCAGAACGATCCGGCAGTAAGGTCAATATTCCTAGTACCAGTCTCACTAAGAATTCCACCAGAAACATGGCCATAAGGCATGGTTCCCTTCAATCTTCGGATCATGGAATTGGCGTGGTCGCCAACAGTGTGTTGATCTGTCTGATTGATATGTATATCAGTGCCTTCTCGGCTCACGACTGCAAGCAGCACATTCGTATTGAAATCGGTGCGTTCTGTTATTGTTGCAATCGCTCTCGGACTACCAGCGAAGTATTCCACATAAACATAGCTAATGTCGTTATCAGCAACAGCAACGTTGGTGCCCGACTCGGCAGCCCAGTCCATAAACAATATTTCAGCCACGGCAGTGTCAGTTGCCCTGATAAGGCCAGTGCCTAAAGCAACTGTAATAGTACCATCACCATCGTCTGTGACTGCACCACCCGATACCCATCCTGCTGAATGAAATATATCCTGAAGGTGCTGCACTGTGGAATAAGTAGAGCCAGCTACTCTAGCCAACACTGTTTCAGGCGGCACAAGAATCCAACGCTTAGTGCCTGGATTGGTGTCAGGTGAAATTACGTCGGGTATGGACTCAGAAGCACCAGAAGAATCATTGAGAGTGTAAGTATAACTCTTTCCTGATGTAACAACAAAAGCACCGTCACCATCAGCAAGTCCGGCCCCATCTATAAAATCAAGATCGCCGTCAACACCACCCGTTAAACCTAAAGCTCCATAGAAGTTCTTAGCCATATTATTCTCCGTTCTTATGCAGCAGTTATGTCTATCTCACCGGCTTCAAGTCTAAACGTATCACCGACATCGACCTGTTTGTTGCTATCCAGGGGCATCCAGAAGATCATATTGCCACCACTAATAGCATCCCAAATACCAATACCTACGATCAGGCCCCATGCGGCACCCGTTGCCTCGGCAAAGGTAAGGTCGTTTCCATTCTGGATCGCTCCAGCAGCAGCAGCTTCCCAATCAGCCCCAGCAGTTATAATGCGTGCATAGTTGCCGAGAGAAGCCTCTGTCCCACCTGCACCATCTTCATCGGGTATTACGGTGAACAAGCCAATATAAGTGGTAGGTGTGGCGAAGGCAGTTTTACCAACCAACAGTTCAAGAGTTTTGTTCTCTGCATACAATGCTAAATTTGAAGCCATGATTCATTCCTTAAAGAGGACTATATTGTGTAATCACTAACGTGATGTTCCAATAGAAATTTGTACCGTCAGAACCTCCGCAGGTGTATCGGGGCGGAGAAGCAAAGATAACTTCATACGTGTTGCTGTCCTGTGGATTAAGCCAGTCAAAAGGCACGTCCTTATTGTTCCCATAAAATGTCTCTAGGGTGTCTTTATCTGTGGAGGTTACTAATTTCAAAACATACTTCCAGGTTGGTCCGTCAAATGTAAACAGTTTGTTGACCACTGGCAGACCAGACGCCGCACTTGCCACCTTGACCGCATTTTTGTTGGGAGTCTGCAACCAACCGGATTTACTACCCTTACGTGTAAGTGTCGGGAAAGTGGCCATGTTAACCTCTCACTGAATTCACTGCTCTTCTAAGTGGTCCATCACCCGTTAAAGCATTGATGACTACGTTGACAGTTCTTTCATCTGGATTTTCTTCAACATCCACGGAGACTTGGGCATTGTTAATTACGTTCACTGTTGTGCCACCACTACCTTCCGGGAGGATGTTTTCCCCCTTGTGTACCTTGGCAATGCCTGTTTCCAATACGTGCCCACCCGATGCGAAGCCTGTAGAGAGTGCTGGGGCACCGAACACTGCTTGCGGATTAGCGAAGGAAGAACCAGAAATACCGACGTTCCCGGCTTGTGATGCACTCCCACCTACCCCACCGAGAATAGATTTCAAGGCGACCGCAATGTACAGTTTCATTATCATTGACAGAAGCTCTTTGATGAACATCGCACCGAAGGCTTTCCAATCAACCTTTTGCTGCATGAGCATATCAGCGAATGAATCAGCAGCCCGGTCAAACGAACTGGTCAAGACATCTCCAAGGTTTTTACCCCAGTTCATTGCATCGTTGAAATAGGTACTGACCGTTCTACGCAGAGCTTCCCAACCAGAGATTCTTAAATCCATATAACTCTGACGTTCATCATTCAGGGCTTCCATAGCATCAGATTCTTCACTCCACGCCTCTCGTTTTCGGGCCATCTCATTATCAATAGCGGAAATCTTTTCTTCAAGTGTCAACCAATTTTGTTGTCTCACAAAATTGATATGGTTCTTTGCAAGAGCCTTTTGGTCTATCACAAGTTTCTTTGCTAATTCTAACGACTCTTCGGTAAATTTTGCTTCTTCAACATGCCTAAACTCCATAGCTGCAAGTGTATCTCCTTCACCAGCCATTATTGAACGTTGCATATTTTCAAGATGAGTATCCATCATACTTTTTTGTTTAACAAGTTGATCTGCAAGACGTTGATTCTCTTGCCCCTGTCTAGGACTTACAGTAGGTCCACCAATAAAAGCATGAACAGGATCGGGTTTTCTTAGAAACAAACTCGTGTCGTTAGGAATAGCTTTTGCCATAGCGGTTCCTATACCCTTCCACGCCATAGTTATTAGTTCTAGTACGCTGGCTTCTTTAGTTAGCTCTCTGACTCTTTCGCTGGTAACTTGTAGGGCTGCTTTTTTCCAAAGAACTTCATCTTTTGGCACCCATACTGGGACTACCATGCCGCCACCAAGAATTTGTCCTTCCCCACCCAACGCCTTATACTTAGCCTTTATGTTTACACGATTCTTACCGAAGAAATCAATCCGATTAGTAAAACCATCCCAGAAGGATTTAGCAGCCTGTATACCCAAGATCATAAATGTATCAATAAGGGGTGTGACGAGCAACAACAGTTCCTTCTTTATGACACCAAACCCCTCCCTGAACCCTTCATCCCGAAACACTGCCCACAAGTCACCCATCTTCTCGATAACAAATTCAATCTTGTCAATTATGGTTTTAGACCACTCCTCTATTTCCTCCTGATTATCTTTCAACCAATCCCGCATCTTAATAGCAACTTTAGTCACAGCTGGGAGTAGTTTGTTACCAATACCGATAGCGACTTCCTGAATACGACTCCACAGTGACCTGAACACGTTAGTAGTGGAATCGAGCGTCCGGGCCATATCACCCTGGGCCATTGTGGTTTGCTGCATAATTAGACCATACCGGGCCAGAACTTTCTCCTGCTCCGTTAGCTTGCCCGTGGCATCACCGATACCGTTTTTCAGGGCAAACATTTTAGTGGTCGTTTCGTTGACCAGAATACCCAACCGCTTCAAAGGCTCTGATTCCCCGGTGATACCGGCCTGTAATTTCTGGAAAGCCTCCGCAGGTTTAAGGTTGAAGAACGACGCCATATCCTGCGTCAGCGTAGTCAGCCCTTGAGCCATGTCACGGGCACCTTTGGCATTAAGACCCATTGAAGTGAACATGACATTGAAAGTACCCACGGTCTTCCTAACTTCAAATGCGTTCAAACCCAAAGCGTCTGACATATCATCAGACCACGCTCGGGTTGCAGCAGCCATATTACCCATTGAGACCTCAAATAGGTTTTCGCTTTCTTCAGCATCCATAGCCATCTTGATAGACGCGACACCGACTGCGACAATGGCAGCAGCAGCTAATTTTGCAACACGGGTGACAGTCCTGAATGCACTATGTGCGGCCCGGCTCATCACCTTGAAAGCCCCTGTAACAATACGGGTCATACTCTTGTAGTTGCGTTTGATTGCAGCGACCATCCGCTTATGGGCAAGCATTGTCGCCTTAGCTGAAGCCTTCGCAGCCTTGATTGCCCGGTTCTTGTTGTCTTCGATGGCTCGCCCATGAGCCATATCGAAAATCTTCCTGTTGCGGTCCCTGTGGGCATAGGCTTGTTTCTCAGCGACCTCGATCTTTTTGACAGATTTTAGAGCAAGTTTTTCAACCCGTATTCGATCCTTCTCAACCAAGGTCATCTTGATCGTGACCTCTGCCGTCATAAAATTAAGGGCCATTACTCATCTCCCTGTTCAATAGACCAACAGAACAAAATCTCTTCAAACATCTTTGTATTATACTCTCCATACAACTTCAATATCTCGATCACAGCTTTACAGTCCAGGCCGACAATTGTGCCGTCCATTCCGGTCCGCAACACCTGTCCCCGGCACAGAGAGTACAACCTCCATGTTGTATAATTCTCTGTGTCAAGTTCGACATGACATTCCTTGCAAGGAGGGTCTACCCCAATAGGTTGACACGAGATACAGGTTTCACAATTTACTTTGTCGGTTCCACACTTCCATTTGATAAACCTTTTGAGTTTCCCAGTCGAGCCTCATCCAGAGCAGAGGTCTTTTCAGTGAGTTCTTCCAGGCAATCAGCTACCCAACTCAGGAACTCCATACTCTTACACATTTCAACCTTATTGGCGTTGTCACAGGGAACCTCCACGCCATTGAGTTGAAGATTATTCCAGTCAACAATACAATCACGCCAACGCAGCTTACTGGCAAGAGTTTCATCAGTCGTGATCTCATCATAAGCCACGCCCTTTTTGACCTTCTTTTTGACCTTGGTCGTTATCTTCTCAATACTGAGGTACTGTTCAATAGACAAGACTCGTAAACAGATACCACCAGACTCCTTATCATCCTTGACAGCATAAAACCAGGTGCCTTCATTTTTGTTTTCAAAACTAATCATGTCGAATCTCCTTGAATGTTATACCCCTACCGAACCATTTTCCGGCAGGGGTTGTCATTGTCTCATGGTTACAGAGTCGTGAAACTCTTCGTAACACCATAAACTTTACTGGTGTCGGGGAGTTCACAGACTGCACGGTAGTAATAGAGCGTTGCTGTGGTCAAGAGAGTCTCTTCCACATCATACGTGCCCACATTCGGCGTAGTGAAGACTGTTTCGTCAACCTTACTGTCAGTACCGAAACTCTCAGTCTCGCCATACTCGAAGTAACAGTCGAGAGCACCGGCTTCCCCGCCACGATGGAGCAATTCTCCCCACATTGTGACAGTAGTTGCAGCAATATCAACTTCTCCAAGAGTGGCAACAGCGACAGCCGTAGTACTACCGATCTGCTCCAGTTCCCCATTGACATGGAATGTAGCAGTATAGGTGCCAACACCAGCTTTATCAACGCCGACGTTGTTTACATTTGTCACTATGACATGACTCCCGGCTTTCGGAGTCATATAAATGCTGTTGGCAAAATCAGTGTACAGCTTCAAATCAGTGATCTCTGTAGCTGCATCGAAGGCAGTCTTGAGAGCCTTCTGCCCGGCGTCTGTGTCCAACTTGTAATGGCCGGTAACATTGACATCACCCCCAACAATCTGCAATGGAACCTGTTTGACAATAGGGTCAAGGAACTCGTCAATGTCCCCCATATTGCGGGTCTCCCCGCTAAATGTCCAGGTTCCTATCCCGGAAATCTTGATTGCCCCGTAGTATGCGGCGGCTAAATAACCTGCTTTTGGAACTGCCATAATAAAAACTCCTTAATCTTTCTGAATGTTAATCATGTACGTAACAATATACTGCCACTTTTTGTCTACACGAATGAGGTTGGCATTACCTCGTTCAAAACTCACGGTCTCGTATCCCACAATAGTCAGATCGTGTTTATCAAACGCTACCTTCAATGCCGTAAAGGCGGCACCCACTTCTGTACAGGCCGGAGTCTCAGAGAACAGGTTGAACTGTATCAACACATCCTCAAAGTCTTCAGTGAACGTCCAATCTGCTACACCCCCAACAATCGACACGGTGGCGTAAGGAAACACGGCTTCATCATCGCCCTCGGTGTTATACAGAGTTCTACCCGCCATTGTAGCAGTCCACCTTGTGAATATGGCATCAAATAACACGTTCATAAGAGTTTCCTGATAAGCCGTTTGATATTACCAATGTTTTCCATCAACGCGGGGCGGAGGTAAGGCTGTGCAGCCATTTTAGGTGTCCCAGCTTCCACATACGCGGCGTAGTGAATATCCGAACCTACTTTTGCAGTTAGGCCCCCCTGCTTGGTGTCGATGGAGTTTAGCAAATCACCAGTATCTACAGGCACCAGCAGACGGGCCGAACTCTTCACCAGGATTACTGCTGAGGTCAAGATACTCTCGGCACGCTCTATCACGGCTTTCTGTAAGGCGTCTGAGTTGTTTGTGATCTTTACCATCAACTATCTTTCTTGATCGTGATCTTTAACAATACCCCAAGATTTCGGACATCCTCGACATCAACGATCTGATAGGTGTCACCATTATACACGATCCGATCAGACTCAACAATAGTAACACCCGCAGGCACCCGGCAATGGAGAACACCATCCAACATGTGTGTCTCTTTGTTGAATTTAAGGGCCTCTTTACCTTTAAGCCATACGATGTCACCCTGCATAGCAGTAACCACGGTTGTCAACACCTCAGTCTGGCCGCGTGATGTAACAGTCTTTGCGGCCCGGACTACATCCACTGTGAGGTTATAAACGGCTACGCCCGGAGTGCTGGACGTAGCCGTTATTTCACTGTCACCAACAATAATAGTGTAACCACTCATGGTTAAGCCGATCCGTAAATCCTGATGAGGGTTCTAGGCTGAGTGCAGATGTTTAACGGGTTCGACTGGGTGTTGATGTTGATACCCCTATCGAAGGCCATCCGCTCTTGCTTTGCATAGAACGGCAAACCAACCGTATTCACGGTTTCAATGTAATCTGCTGGAGCGTTGATGGTCTGGAACAAACCAGGTGCCCCAACCGGGAAAACCCGGCCTTCTGTAGCGGCAACGAAACTGGTCGATCCGACCTTACCGCGATAGTTCTCGAAATAGATACCACCGAAGAAGAACCCCAGACGCATATCACTACGAAGGAATCCCCCAGGCTGTCCATCAAGTCCACCGGCCCAACGTTCGTAGGCTGTCTTGACAGAGGTATTGACGATAAACTTATCCCATACGTCATCGCCCATAAGACAATGGATATGGTCGTAAGGCATAGCACCGAGGGCCTCTTCGATCAAACGAATCGCGGTGGTACACTTGGGAGCCTGCTCAGTACCAACGGTGTGCATATCCCAATCCTGATCGGCCTGTTTGCTAACCCCAAATTCGTTGAAGAGGTTATGCAAAACCGTTGTGGTGTCACCATCGAACACTACGCCCTTAATAGCACCCATCCGAAGCCACTCTAAAGTCACTTCGTGAGATTGTCGCATAGAAGCGATCTTTTGAGTGACGACCTGAGCAACACCTTCGGTCTCCGACTGACTACCGAAAGCTCGGATACCCTGAACCTCCTCCGCAAGGACAGTATCGTCCAACGGGAAGTGGGGAACGACGAAGTTACGAGCCCTACGGTCCTGGGGTTTTTGGACATCAGCCGGGGCACCATAAGGTTTGGATACCAGCAACTGTATAACCCCATCTCGTTCCTCCAATATAACCGAACGACTGGTCACGCCCTTGTTTGAAAACAGGCCCAATTGACCAATCCTGCCCGGCTTATGGGGGATTTTATTTATGGCATCGGTCAATGATGTAACATTGAATGCGTTGCCTGTGAAGACATCTAAAACTGACATATTTTATCCTTTCAAATAGTTAATTGTTTCGTTTGTTATGCTGTCGGTGGGCCACTCTGATAGATTGTCGGCTCAGTTCGGAACTGTATCCCCAATGCGATCAACGCAGTCAAAGCAGCAGCCTTTTGTGCAGCCAGAACAGCCAACTGATCGCTGTCAACAATAGCCGCACCACGCACCAGACAGGCACGTTCGATGTTATTACCATCGTTCAGTTCGGCTACCGTTACCTTCTCAAGTAGAATGCTTGTAGCGTTACTTCCGGTGGCAATAATGACCCTGGATGCGACCAACGAACCGATAGTGCTGACTGCGGTAGTCATGGTCATAACAACAACACCATCAAGCAACAGACGAGAATCAACTTCGATCTCATCCTTGGGACCAGCAGTTGCCCAGGTGCAAGTCGTGCCTGTAACGGCAGGGGCCGCACTGAAGGTCACTGTATCTGTGACCGTGCTGAGTAACTCGAATGCTGTCTTGGCCGTTGCCAGGGTAGCATTCCATGCCAGAGCCGTAGTCCACTGGCCCTTGTAGCCGAGCCTGTAGGTTCCACCGTCTGCGGTGGGGGCACCAGCGACATTGGCGGTAGTATGAATCTGAGCAACGGCTGTGTCAGGCTCAAGGCATTCACCAACTGCCAAACCCACTGTAGCAGTGAGATTACGGCTGATGACCAGGTTGGAACGGCAATACTCGTGAGGCTGCTCCCATTTCACCACGTCACCGAGGACGGTTTCTTTCGTTTGTGTACTCATAGTTATTTCTCCAAATACTTATTTGTTTTTGTTTCGTTAGTCCGTTTGTTAGTCCTTCAAGCCAGCTTCCTTGCGGGCCTTTGCAACGGAAAGTTCCATAGCGTTGGGAGTTTCGAGGCCCTTGTTTGCCAACTCCACAGACTGAATACCAGTCACTTCCCCCAGCTTTGCGGGACGATTTGAGACTAATATTTCACATAGAATATCAAAGCCGTCGTCTACTTTGTTGGCCAGAGACAACGCCACCACATCGATCTTGACAAACTTAGTCTCAATAACTTCCTTGACTGCGGGAGTGAGTAGCCCGGCCTTAACCAACTGAGCCAGTTTCAAAGCCCGGCCCTCACTGACCAGCTTCACCAGAGGATCAATGACCTCCGCAGACTTTGTTACTACTTTCTCGACTTTCTTGTGGGCTTCGAGGGCCATTATAATAGCATCCTCTGTCGGCTCGGTATCCTTCGCCAGTCCCAACTTTTCGGCAAGTTTCTTCAAAAAGTCCATGCTTGTTTCTCCAATGCTTAACGATAGTTTCATAAAATTATCCAAGCCACCAACCACAGGTGATGTAGTCAGGGCAACATGAGTCAATACGTTCTTATATTTGATCCCCTTGCCGTCAACAAACTCTGAAACAATGCAAACAGATACATCGGTTGTCAGAGCCAACTCAGGATCACTAAGTTCCATAATAGCAAACAAAGAGTCCCCCTCTCGAAACAAACTCTCGACCCAACCTTTGTTGGCTTCCGGCAAACCGGCTCTCTCATGTCCGAGAGGTACACTGACCTTGTTACCGTTCCCCACCCATACGCCAAAAGTCTCAATCAAATGCTCTAGGGTTTTGCGAGTAATATCAAACTCCTGGCCAGTAGAATCCTTGATATAGTGACCAACCCTCAGAATCTCCTTTCTATATTTGTTTAGTCCAACATGACTGGCCGGAAACGTTTGTAATTCTAAAACCATCTGGGGTTTCATTATCTTTTCTTGGCCTCCTTTGCTTTTACTACCGCAAGGGACATCTTCCTTGCGTGTTCAACTGCGTTAGTGACTGCCTTCTTTGCTTCTGTCAGATTACCTAAAGCCTCTAAATACGCATCGGGTTTAATTGGGGGCTTTGTAAAGCCCTTCGCTTCTTTACTCTTCATCGTTTTCCTCCGCTGATTTATTGGATTCTGGTTTTGGTGTGAGGTTTCCGCCTTCCTTTGTAGGCAAATCAAGCCGATTGCGAAGAACTTCAACATCAAGATTTTGATCGGACAACGTTTCATAAACTTTTCGCAGGAAGGTCACTTGGACATCAACCAACGGCAAGGCGACTACCCTCACCTTACCCACATTTTTAGGCCCGAAGTTCAACTCAACAAGTTGGTCAGTTACCTGCACATTGAACATTGTAGCTATATTTCGATCAGTAGCTTCCAGATTAAGAGTGGCCCAATTGCCTTGTATTTCAGATTCGGCTTTTGTACCGAAGTTACCCTCAAGAATAGCTCGCTCGGGCAGGCCCAAACCTCGGACCTTTTGTTTGTCGAGATAATTCAACCGATCATTAAAACTGGACTGCTTGCCCTTCTGCTCCGAAATCAACTCCACTTTCCAGGCATACAGATCGGCAATAGATTGATTGAGAATTTCTTGTAGAACAGTTGCCGAAGTTGTGGGGATCGCGGCACTGCCGCTACTTTCCATAGCAGCCAGAACCAACGCGGCCACTTCCCCATTATCCGTACTCACATCGTCTATGATGCTGGTTCCAGGGGGATAGTAAACAACCCAATGAGACCCGGCCAGTTTTGTATCATATCTTTTCGCCCCGTCGTTGCACTCTGTCCATGAATCCATCGTGGCTCTTACGTGTTCAAGCAGAGGGACCCCATATAAGTTCCCTGCTTCTACCTCAAAGGCTGTATGCAGACACTTCCGAGCAGGCACGTCAACCTTGTCCCCGGAAAGCGGCCTCTGCCGATAGCCGTCAAACATACCCTTCGGTGTAACCAAAATGGTTGTTATGTCGTGAAGCAACGGTTTCAATTTGTCAATAACTAACCTACCGTCTTCACGCACTTTGAATATCTTCTCAAACCCCTGCCAACCATAATCCACTTGTCCAAACGCCACACTGTTGTAAACAAGCCAATCCCGCAATGGAAGAACATGCTCCATATACTCAACAATTTCCTCCGGTACGCCCTCGTCAGCCTCGATGTTCCACGACCCCGCCTGGATTGAACTCACCAACAAGCGGCGAGCCAATGAAACTGTTGGGTCCTTTCGGACGAGTCGCAACTGGGCGAGTGTGCCAGAGGCAGCATACGCTGGCCGAGCCAGAAGACCGTCACCGAAGCTGTAGGAAATAGTTTGCTTTCCTGAAACTTCGCGTTCGATCTTTCGTTTACGTTTATGTGTTTGTTTGGCCATCTTGTGCCCTCTCAGGAAAATAGATACGAACATCAAAGTCCCCTCTGTGTTCATCACGCAAAGCACATTCCAACAAACCTCGTAAACGGTCAAGCGGCTCGAACATGTTAATGGCCATATTGGTCTGCCTCGTTCTCCAGCCGTAACCACCACACAATGTGTCGTAGACTTCCGAAACACTGTCCCTTACCGTGTGTAATGTTGCTGCGATCTCCTTGTGCTCTTCTAAAGTCAACATCAATGAACTCCTTATTTAGCACAAGAAGAATTACATGCTACTGGATTTGCAGGGTTCACTGAAAGCCCGTGCATTTGACATACGTCATCAACGACGTGCTTACATAGTTCCGGTTTGTCATCCTCGTTTTCCCGGTCTGCCACAGCAGATGCCGGATCATCGATCACTTCGGCCTCTGTTTCCAGTTGAAGGTCTTTTCTCTGCGGGGGTTCCTGCTTTCTTAGAAATTCCAACATCATTATACTCCTGTATGTAAAGTGATTATTTGACTATTTTGGATTACCAATTGCAAAGGCCATCGCTTGTGGATAATGTACCCCAAAGCGTCGGTGATATGCCCTTGATCGCCGGTATCATCTGTGTCCCTTGTGCCTGGTTTGTATGACCTGGTTTCAAGATCACGTATCAAGTTCGGGCAAGAGGGAGAAACAAATAATCGTCGTACACCAACACCAGTGCAGATATGAGCGTTTGTTGCCGCAAAGCGATCCGCCACAGGTGGATTAGATGTATCGAAATGAAGGGTTCTCCCCATTGCTTTGATAAGATCGTTTTCGGCTATTTGAATGAAATCAGTAGAGTAGGCACTGGTTTCTCTTGCCCGGCTACTGGCATCCCCATAGAACAGCCACCCACCTTTGTGGTTGGGATACCGGCCAGTCAGAACATTGAGTGCTGCTGATGTATTCGTATTTCGCAGCCATATCTCATCGAAGCATTCAAGCACTCCGCCCTTATCGTGACACAACACCCACGCCATCGGATCGACGTTGAAGTCCATCCCCACAATTATGGGCTGGGTGTCGAGGTACTGACAAGGCCGGACATTGAACTCTCTATCGAACGCGTGGAATATTCCACCACTGGCACTCAACCACGAAGCGTTGAACTGCTCATCGAAGTCTCGGGCATCCATTGTCTCGCGGCACATTTCAAGGAACTCAGCAGGCACAATACCCTCACTCGCCCAATGAAATAAGGCGGCATCCGGGAGACCACCAGAAGCAGCTTTCTCGCATTTCTCTCTGTACTCTACGGCACCTATCCCAAAGCGTTTCGGTACACCAATGAAGTCTGTCCAACCATCCCGCCACACAAGTGTCGGTAGGATACTCAGATCGAACACCCCGGGCTTAATGTCACTATTCTCGTCTATGACACCGCCATCCAGGATAAGCCCTTCAATACGTTGAGGGGCATCGAGACCCACCAGAAAAAGCTCGGAACCGAACGTGGTCTTAATCGACAACTCACTTACTGACGTTGATGCTATCCAGTGAGGTGGAATCAAGCTCAATACCCGGCTCCACACCACCTTCTTACACTGCCGATACGTGGGAGACCCAAAGAAATACCGAGGGTCTGACCAAGGCTTAATCACAGGCAAGTGTGCAACGAGCTTTCTTATAGCCAATTCCGTCTTACCAGATTGACGACCACAAGGAAGAAAGTTGAACCGAGCCTTGCTACACCAGTAGGCTGTTTGATCCTTGTGATATTTTAATCTGGGCCAAGCCACTTCGTTAACCATCTAACTCCCCTGTAGGCTCTGGCTCGCTTGGACCCGGAAGCTCTCCTATTGTACGTGCTGTCATATCTTTAGCAATCTCCATAGGAGTCTTAGTTGCCCATTCACTAGACTTAGCTGCCATAGCGTTGTACGATTCCTTGGGTGTGAGAGGCACGATGATAGTCTGGAAAAACGTAACAGGGTCTTTATCGAAGTGGACTTGGAGGGCTTCTTTCAGTGTCATAAGGTTCTTAGGCTTCTTACAGATCACGTCAACCAGAGCCAGGGCCTTAGACCTTCCACAAGCCGGTCGGCCCTTGGTGTTTCTACGTGTATCTGGTCCAGGTTTGAATTTTCCACCGTCCATCTGCAAAATCAGTATTACCTGATTTCTCCATACAACCACTATAACCGACACAAATAAAAAAGGTGTCGCCCTCCCTATCTTAGGGATATACGACACCTTCGTAACAGATATAACCAGAATTAGGACATGAATCAGTGTTTTATGGTATTAAAGGCACTATTATTTTTTTATTTTTATTTGGGGTAGGTTCATAATCTCTACAACCACTGTAATCCCTATTATCGGTTATCCTCGATTTACTCTCCGTCTTCTCTAAACGCTAAAATCCGATCACAGGCGTATGGTTCCAAGCTGTTCAAGGACCGAACTCTTGTGGGTGTTCTGGCATAGTTCAACTGTTTCTTAACGTCCGCGATACGACGGCTAACAGTCCGCTCACTGCACGATCCCCTTAATGTGAGGGCCTTGACAGTATCACCCCTGAGCCATCCCTGCCAGAGGCCCCAGTCGCTTGCCGAGAGAATCGGGAACAATTGAGGTGCGATGTCTTCCACCTCGGCTAATATCCGCTCTATCGTTGGCTCAGGAATTGCATAAACATCTGAGGCTTCTTCCACACTCATGCCCTTATGTTCATGGTGACAGGCGCGGTATATTTGCTCTTGGAGTTTACTGATATATCGAATATGTTGGATCATTTTGTCCCTCTTACCCTCTATTTCGTGTTTTTCGTGTTTTTGGAGTGAACCCTTGTTTTTGACTCAATAACCAACAATCACGCAGTGTACCCCATACATATAAAGTAGCTTTCTTGATTTCTTGACTTCTTGATTTTTGGCTTAAATAATCAAGAAGTCAAGAAATCAACAAACTCTCATTCTATGTATAGGGTGATTGTCGTGATTGTTGATTTTTAGGCTGATAATGCCCATTGCCAACCGATGATTTTGCCTAATTCCCGGAATTGGATCGGTTTTATGCTCAGTTTTATTTTGGCGCGTGTTATGGCGTATTTAGACAGGCTATTCTGCTTCCCAGCCTCGAAAATATCTACAGACATCTGGGGTCCATTCTCCAAAAATTCTTCCAGCCATTCGACAGCCTCATCGACTTTCTTTGCCGATCTTTTTCGACCTTCTGTGTCCAACGCATCATCCGCCGACATTTCGACCGCACCCGACTCAAATTTACATGCGGGGTGTCCGTGTTGATTCCCATTTATCAAAACTTGGGTGTTAACCAGCGTGAATGCCAACCCAGTTCGGACCTTGGAGAGGTTGTTTTTGATCGGTAAGAACAGTCTACGTTCGTCGTCATCCTTATTTTGAGGGTCAAACCCCACCAGCCACACGGCTCGTGCCGCAGATGTCCACGCGACCGAACCGAGGGTGCGGTGGGTTGCACCTTTGGTTTCGTCCTTGTTCAGGTGGTTCAACCCCACGATGGTTAGGTTTTTCTCCTCTGCAAGTGCTATCAGGGGGTTCAAATAAGCCCGGACTTCCGCGTTCGAGTTCTCTTTCTTACCTCCAGCAAATGCTGTGACCGGGTCAATAATAACCAAACGGACATCACCCAATTGGTCTATGGCGTCAACCAATACATCAAGGTCTGTCGTTAAATTGAATAGGTTCCGTGTTTCCGTCTCACCTTTTACCTGTTCCGTGAAGGAACTAATGTAAACAACCTTGCTACAATCCGCCCCTGCCGCGAGCAACCTGGGTTTTATAGTCCGGGCGACATCATCTTCGGTTGACATGATGATTACAGACCCCCGCTCAACCACTTCGTCGGGAGCATCCGGCCACGACCCACCAGTAGACACTACAGCAGCCATAGACAAGGATAACACAGATTTACCAACATCCTGGTTTCCAACCAACAGGGAATATGTTCCAGATGGTATCCTATTTGGCCAAAGCCAATGTATTTCTTTGTGTTCCATGTCGCTGATCCTCTCAAGAATAACCTGTTTATTTTTGCTTGGTTTCACCTTCACCACTTTCGGAGCCTCAGTCAATGTGGGTGACTCGGCTGTGATCCGGTCGAACTGCTCCTCAGTGCCGCCTTGATCGAAGAAATCGGTAGTATCGCCCTTATCCTTGTCGAGAAGGGTTACGACCTTCACACTGGCTGCTACGGGCCACAACTCAGCCGCTGTGTTGTCGGCACACGCACGACCATCCGGGTGGTTGTCTGCGATAATCACCACATCACGGTTCGTAAAGTATTGGTTGAACTCGGAACGCCAGTCATTAAGCCCACCAGCAGTCGTTGCTACCCGGCCACGGGCTGTGAGTGTATCAACGTCTTTCTCACCCTCGACAATGTATGCCGTGGTTAACGGGTCTGTGAGGAGCCCTGGTAGGGCATACAGCGTCTTGGTCTGACCGTTGAGGCCCAGGTGACCATTTGGTAGACGATACCGGAAGTCTTTGGGTTCATATCGGACTTTGTGATAAAGGAGATTCCCGTCTTTGTCAAAATACGGATACGCCGCGACCTCGTGCCTGGGGGATACCTCTATGAGATCATCGAGGGTTAGGCCCCACGCCTTCAGACAACCGCTCCAGAGGTCGATCTGGCTCATACCAGTACCTTTGCAGACAAAGCAGTTGGCGAAGACATTCTTGGTCTTCACATCGTATTTGAGGCACAGACTGGGTTTTGTATCGGTGTGACACGGGCAAATGACCTTATACTCGTATTCCCCGAGCTTCTTGTGTTCCCCGGCTACTTCCAGAACCACTGCCAATGGGTGCGGAATGCTGGGATGGGTGATGTATTTCCTCTGCCAGGCGGCTATTTCTTGTTTCGATGCTTTAGTTATCATCATACTCTCCGATAGGATCGTTTGGAGGGTGTATCTGGTCGCTCTTCTGTGTGGCCCCGGCTTGCGGCCCACTTTGATCGCCTTGGGCGTCGTCGTTGTGGTTTTCTCATACAGCCCCCTTCTTTCTCGAATGCCACGCAGGTTCAACATAATCGTCCCACAGGTGTGCCCATGCTCTTTTGTTGACAATGGCCCATATCATTTTTTGGGTTACACCATAGAGACGGGCAAGCTGACGTTGAGTGTACGACCCAACCTCATACAAGAGGCGAATCTCCAGTACCTCTTCTTCTGAGAGTTTACTACGGCCTGATAAGATGCCTCTGGTGTCGGGCAGGTTGTCTGATCGGTGATTATTTGCCATTATAAGGGCTCCTTATACTTCGGTAAACTAAGGGATTATAATCCCCGCTAAGATGAAGAGGACGACTATGACAACGAGGATTTCAGTCACTGTGTAATTATCTGGCTTTTTAGGTAATGGTGTCGGTGTGGATGTCATTATAGGACTCCTTATCTTGGTCTGTGGATTCTGATGTTGTACATCGCTTTCCTGATTTCAGTCACCTGTATAGCACTGAAAAGCCGATATATACCAATCCGGTCAACAGGCTTGATCCGGTCTCGCCGAATGATATATATTATTCTGTCAGGTGGCTCCTTTAACACATCTGCAATTTGGCCTGTCGTAAATAAATTACCCATTGTTTAATCTCCTTTAACCTTAACTTTGAAAAATCTATAAGAAAACTACACAGTGTCCTCTATATAACATGGAATGGTCTCCCAACACAACTCCCAACCTTCATTCCTGACTCATAAATAGGGGGTAACCAAAAAATAAATATTATTTTACACCTAAAATTTTCCTTGATATGGGACCCCATGCGTTTTTGGCCTGTTATTGAGGGTGGTCTCGGGGACGATAAACCGTTTACCCAGTTCCGGTAAATAGGTGAATACAGCCTGGCAAAGCCAACATTATGACTCCTACGACGAGGCTCCCGACGATCCGCAGCATCCAACGGTCTTTGACTTTATTATGTTCGATGAGTGCTTCTACCAGGGTTTCAAGTCGGGCCATCCTCTCACGAAGTGTTGATCCATTGCTCATTATTTCTCCAATTCATTTAGCCGATCAAGGATTCCTTGAAGCTGTTTGTTTGTGATGTTTGCCGGTCTATCTTCATCAAGCACGGTTGCGGGTGCAGGATTATTACGCTCAATCTCTTCTGATGTTTTATTGACAATTTGACCCCTAATAATTTTATGCTTTAAGTCGTCAGCATCACCTTCTAATATAAACTCTCCAGTGCCAGCCTGAATATCAGCCATCGACGCGGGGCACGTAACAATCCTGAGTATGGCGCCTTGGGCATCGTGTATAATCAATTTCATTTTATAACCTCCATGACTACCATAGATCGATTCCGAACATAAGCGTCACCAGCATTTCTCGTGAATTTTAGATAATAGGTATGAGCACCTGATCCTGGGGAATCTGTAATTAAAGAAGAAAAAGGTGACCCAGCAATGAAAGGGACACTCCCTGAAGTATATATGGTGGTGGTGTCTCTCACTATTTTCACAGAGTAACTGGTTGCCCCACCATTATTGTAGCCCACTGCCCCAAACCAAATAGAGACAAATGCCCCAACAGTTGTGATGGATATTTGCTGAACAGTTGTATCAGTAACAATATTTATGTTGCTCTCTGTATAGGCACCAACCGGGATGTTAACCGCGTTATCTTTTATCTTCAGTGTCTCCACTGCCAAGTCTTTTATCTTCGCGGTCACAATTGCGGCATCAGCTATTTGTGCAAACGCTGCGGTGATTGTCCCTGCCTGCAAGAGTCCAGCGTGCATCACTTGATGGGGGTTAGGGGTTGATACTACACCAGCTTCATTTATTGCCATCAACCAGTTACCAGCCGATGTAGCCGTCGATAATAGATTGGTAGTTAAGAATACTGTTGGGCTTGACGGATTCCAATAAATATAAGTATCTGTTGTTGAATCTGCAGCAATTATATTTGTGGTGCCAGCATATCGGAACGTGATGTCATCATCTGCATCGGTCTTAGACCAGGTTACTGTATCTCCTCCACTCCCCGCCCATGTGAGGTTGCTAGGCCACGGGACGTTAATATCTGGTTGCGGAGGAAGTATTTGGGCCACAAGATCGTCTAAGTCGGCACGCGTAACTGGATCGCCTATGCCCGGTATAGCACCTGGCCAGATATAATTCACATTGGGATTACTAGGATCAATATCATCTGCGTTAAACAAATTCGCGTCGTATGTTTCGACAGTGACCTTGAAGAAGTTGTCTGTAGTGGCTTGTAACTTGATTATTCTTCGCAGCTTCACATCTCCTGCCGAGCCTGTAGCCACCAGATTTCCTTTAACAGGTGTTACGTCCCAAGCAACGGTCGCCGTGATTACACTGCCTGCTACGGAGTCCACTTCATAAGTATCGGTAATGACCTGTTCAGCAATAGTATCATAACTCCTGATATGTAGGACATCCCCGGCAGTCACGTCGCCAGTCACATCACGATCAACCGTGATGGTGTCGGCGGTAGAAGACATAACGCGGTATGCTTTGCCCCAATTAGCAGGTCGAGATTGAAGTCGTATTACGTCGCCCAGAGAATAGCGAAATCCATCCTTGGCCACTTTGAATTCATTTGTGTTTCTGATAAGTTCATTACGGGTGATTAGATATTTGGCGTAGTGAACCGCAGGCCCCCGAGTCTTGATGCCCGTTCCTTCCAAAGAGGAGATATTTCGGAAGCCCCCGGCATCTTCATTTGACCACTCTGCCGGGGTTTTCTCATATCCCTGTAGGGAATCTTGATAAAGTATCTCAACCACCCCCACTAATTCAGAAACGACGGCCCAATTGTTCTTCCAAGACTTGAATATTATCGAGTCCATCGTGACCAGGTCTATGGGTGTTGTGACGACAGTGTCGATCCACCCGGTTAATTTGTCCCCAGCCCAATAAATGTTTGCCCGACCCACTGTTGCAATTTTTTGGGCTAACGAGTATGTATCTGTGAACTGGTCAACGATTATATTGCAAGCCGCACGAGCTTCGGTGCCCCCGTAACCGTCTAAGATTTCTTCCTCAACGAACAACGACCAGGCATAAAAGAAATTCACGTCCATATAGGCCGGATCAATCCCATCATATCGCTCGATAGCGTAAGGCGTACCACCGCCGTTACCTGAGATGGATGGTTGTGTGAGAATGTCCCACGCTACCCAGGCCCTGTTGTTGGAATATTCCAGACTCCATGTTGCCCCGTTGAAGACATTAACAATTCTATCTTCTCTAATAACCTTAACATCAATATTACCACTCAACTGAGCGGTGGCAACAGCTTTAATTCCAATTAGTGCTTTGCCTGGTCTGGCAAAAGCTACATTAACTATTTCCCGAACGCTTCTCAAGGACATGGTAGTGGTGTACCGATCACCACCTACGGTTGTCTTTGTAAACTCAATTTCATACTGGACACCTTTGGTGATGGTCATATAATCGGACAACTTAAAATTGAAGTAGAGCGGCTCTACGGTGTTGTAAGGGTCGAATGAAGGGGGTGATTCATCACTCCATGCTCCACCCACAGGCCGGACCCGAACTTGTAAATCAACACGGGCTGATCTTCGGTCGCCATCCTTTTGACGCTTATATATCCCGTTGGGGAAACTCACCATATATTCAATATCATCAAAAAAGTCATTAGGGGTAGTGAACGTCTGAGCCTCATTGTAAACCAATTCAGTTCCAATATTATACTGCAACTTGGTTTTCTCAAACCCGGTCATCACAGTCTGGTCCATCGTACCCAATCGTTCTTGTATGTTCACGTCACCAAAGTTACTCGCAGGTTGGTCGTTCAGATAAACGATATTTGAACCTATTCCTATAGTGGGACCATCTCCATGTTCGACAACCATGTATAAGATTTCACGATCATTGCCATCCACGTCCGTCCACTTGGATACAATGTTACCGTGATGGAGATTCTTTCCGTAGGCCCGTGGTCGTGCCAATCCTTCACTTTGAGTTGTGCGGGGGTTCCACGAGGTACTCTGAGCCGTACCTTCTGCCGGTTCTATTGATTTAGGTTCATCAGGTGCTAAAAGCATTCCCCCGAGATAACCCAAACCGACAGGTACAACAACATAGAGAAATAGGAACCACAATAATGCCCACATAATTACTCCTATTATGATCTAGCGGTCGCAGGGTCAAGACCGATCTCACCACCCCAATTCACAGTATTGCCTTTGGTGAAACAATCTTCAAACTTACCAGTGCAAGTGGGGTCCAGGCCCGTGTACTGACATTCAGCACCCTTGAACAAACTAGGCAACGCATAAGGACAAACCTTACTTGAATATCTTCGCAAGGGGATTTTTCTCAATAATGGATTAGGCATCCCTAATTGAAATGTAACCTTGTCAGCGTCACTGCTTCCTGTTAATATTTGGTTTTCCTGTTCCAACTCAACGATGAACTTATCCAGGAAATCTTCGTGCGCTCTGATGACTTTGACTGTACCTGTTCCAGCCCCTTCTGTGGCATTGATTATATCTTCAAGAGTATGGGCCGCGTCCTGGGTAATCACAAGCCCCGACCTAGGCACAGAGCCATCACCAACCAATGCAGCAAGTCCGACATTGAAATTGTTCTTGATATACACCTTGCCCCCGTAGGTGATATTTTCAGTGTTCCTTGCATAGTACAACGAAGTATAGCCGGGGATGCGTATCCTTACCAACCACATCCAGGCACCACCTGCGTAAGGGTCAACGATTGATGCGTGAAGTTCCGGTGGCATCAACTGGATTCCAATTCCAGCAATAGCAGTTGTCACGAATTCATAAGCACCTGTGGTAGAGGCTAATTGATAATTATGGGCGGAAGCAGAGGCTATGAATTCGTATGAACCTTGAGCCGAAGCAAACTGGTAATTTTCCGCTGAAACAATGGCCACAAATTCGTAAGACCCGGATGCAGAAGCGAAACAGAATATTCTGCCTGCGGATGTTGCCGCAAATTCATAGGAACCTTGAGCCGATGCGAGGGCCAGGTTTAAGGCATTAGCTGTCGCCACAAATTCATAGGCGGCTGCGGCTGAAGCAAGTTGAAAGTTTTTCGCAACAGCAGTAGCCACGAATTCATAACTACCAAAAGCAATCCCCGCTGTTATGCCTGCCCAACGGACTCCACTTGTATTCTTCCAAATAACACCAGATGTGTCGTTCCATTGATGTATCATTTATGCGTCTGTAATATAAATTACATTAAATGCAACCAATCCCGTATCCACAAGAATTGTAAAATCTTGTGCAT
>LAZR01000800.1_pt1 | contig 21792 bp, 18 predicted proteins | sample 329461 | NCBI WGS metagenome assembly LAZR01 (sample SAMN03002196, study PRJNA259156) | marine sediment metagenome | biome: sea floor; feature: Hydrothermal impacted sediments; material: marine sediment; isolation source: Loki non-amplified sample from Loki's castle hydrothermal vent sediment ...
TTATCTCTTTCTTATTTTTTTTTATTGTTTGATTTCTGAGAAATTTTATAATTGATAGAATATAAGTTTTTAACTTGATTTTAATTTATAATTAAAAATAATTGATAAATACTAAAATCTAAGTGAAATATGTAATGAGTAGTTTAGAGATTATGAACAATGTTTTTTTCGTGGGATACGTCGATTGGGAGGTCAGGAACTTCCATGGGTATACAACACATAGAGGAACTTCATACAATTCTTATATTGTAATAGGAGAAAAAACGGTATTAATTGATACTGTGAAACGTTCTTATTATGATGAATATTTAGAAAATATAAAGACAGTTTGCAACCTTGAAGACATTGATTATCTTATTGTAAACCATGTTGAACCAGAAACAATTGAAATTAAATTTGTTCCGAGAAAAGAGGATTTGAATTTTAAAAATATTGTAGATAAATTAGTTGAAAAAATGGGATAAAGTATGAGGTAATGTTGCTGAATTTTGATTTAACGGAAGAACAGAAAGCTTTACAAAAAAAAGCAAGAGAATTTGCTGTAAAAGAGGTATTACCCGTATCTGCTAGTTATGATGAGGCAGAAATGATGCCCATGGATGTTATTAAAAAAGCTTGGAAGGCAGGGTTAACCAATTTAGGCATTCCAAAAGAATATGGTGGACAGGGTTATGGTTTAATTGAATCCGTAATTGTTGTCGAAGAAATTGCTGCAGCATGTCCAGGTATAGCTACTTCTATATTCGATAATGATTTAGGTTCAGCGCCAATAGTTATCGGAGGAAATGAAGAACAGAAACAAAGAATATTAACTGATATCACACATAATTTTAAGTTAATTGCTTTTGCAACATCTGAGCCGGGGATGGGATCTGATGTAGCTGGAATGCAATGTCGAGCTGAAAAAGAGGGAGACGAGTACGTTTTAAATGGAACTAAATACTGGATTACTAATGCAGGTTACGCCGATTACATTTCTTTATTTGCAACTGTAGATCCTGTAAAGAAGCATAGAGGAATTGCTGGATTTATAGTCCCAACAGAATTAAAAGGACTGACTACAGGAAAACACATTCCTAAATTGGGACAGAGAGCATCGAATACATGTTCTGTTGTATTAAAAGATGTTCATATCCCAAAAGAAAATATACTTGCGCGTCCTGGAAGAGGATTTGTAGTAGCTATGCAGACATTCCAAAATACTCGTCCTGCTGTAGCTGCATTTGCTATTGGGTGTGCTCGATCAGCTATGGAATATTCTATTGATTATGCTTTAAAAAGAGAAACTTTTGGGAGACCAATCGCAAAATATCAAGCTATTCAGTTCAAAATTGCTAATATGTATAAAGATATCGAAGCAGCCCGTTTATTAACTTATAAGGCAGCGTGGGAGGGAGATCAAGGATTAGATAATAATTTATCATCGTCTATAGCCAAAGCATTTGCCTCTGATGTTGCGATGGAAACAACTACTGAAGCAATTCAACTTTTTGGGGGTTATGGCTATATTAGGACTAATCCGGTGGAAAAATTGTTTAGAGATGCCAAATTATTTCAAATTTACGAGGGAACTTCGGAAATTCAAAGAATAGTAATTTCTAGGTTTATATTAAAGCAATATCAGCACGCTATGCCAAATTTATTTGAACTTCCCAGAGTAGATATCCAAGAAGAAAAAAATGAAGACAAAGCATCACCCAAAATCAAAAAAACAAGTGAAGATTTAGGTGGAAATTGGAAGTGTCAAGTATGTGGATTCTTGTATAATCCCGTGAAAGGAGATTCTGATAGCGGGATAGCTCCAGGGACGCCATTCTTAGAAATCCCTGATGACTGGCATTGCCCTGTGTGTGGTGTTACAAAAAGTAAATTTACTAAAATATAATTTTTATTTTCTATATTATCTATGTTATTATCTATGTTATTATAAAACTCTTCTTAACTTGCTTTGTTTCTTCAATTTCTTTTTGCTAAGAAATTCATAATAAGTTTTATAATATTTACGTTCACAAAGATTATCACAAAAAATCTTAAAATTAATGTTTAACCAAAGAAGTCGTATTTCATGGATTTTTAAATAATCATTGATTTTAGTAAATTTATATAAATCAATTGGAGTTTTACAAAAAAGACATTCTCGTGTATTCAATTCTTGTTCAATTTTTTTTAATTCATGAATCTTAAGATACTTAAAGCATTCACAACAGTGAAATTGTAAAATTTGGGTTTGCCATAATTTTAATACGTACTCTGGAGTGAAATTAATATTATCACTAATAAAGTCATAAATATTTAGATCTTTTTTACAATTCCAGCATGCTCGTTTTTTAAAATATTTTTCTAGTTTAATCAACTCTCGTAATTTTTGAATTTTCTTCCAGAGAGCAGCATTATTTATTTTTTTGAAGAACATTTATAATCGTATACTTATTTCCCCTATCCCGTTTTAATCAATCAAAATTAATCTTTACTTATATTAAATAGTAGTTTTAAAATACTTTAAGCTTTAAGGAAATTTGATGGGAAATTAATAAAATAAAAAAAAAAGTAAAAATAAAGAAGAATTGAATTAACTTTTCCATAAAAAGTGTAAATTACAGTATTCTCGCGCAGAAAGTCCAGTTGTGTCTGCAACAACGAAAGAGGCTTTAGGTTCATCATTAGGTTTAAGAAATTTTCTTTTATAGCAATTTTCTTTACAAATCAATTCAATCCACATAATATAATGATCATCAGTCATAGGATGAGGAGTTCCCATTGAAATACCTACATCAACAGTGATTGTATTACCATCGATTGTAATTTTGGGAACATGTTTTTCCGATTTCCAGTCTTCAGTTTGTTCTTCCATAATTTTCATTGGTTCTCCACAACAGATCGTATCTACCGCACCAGGATTTAAAATTTCAATTACTTTTCCACAAATTGAACATCTATAAATCGATTTTTTTTCCATTATCCTTCACAGTTTCTTTTTTTATTGAGTTTTATACCATTTTTTTTCATATTTAATAATTTTGATTTTAAATTAAAGATTTGTTGCTATTTTTAAAAATCTTCACACTTTTTTCTGAAATAAGCTCGTGATTCTGAACATGAAGGGCACTTCCAATTTTCCGGCAATTCGTCCAATTCCACCTCATAACCACATTCTATGCATATCCAAACGATCTTTTTACCACGTTTAAAGAATGCATCATCGCCGATTATCTTTAATAGTTTATCGTAGCGTTCAGCATGGTGTTGTTCTGCGCGAGCAATAGCTCTAGTTCTTTTTGCAATATCCGGATAACCTTCTTTTTCGGCAGTATCTGCTAAATTTGGATAAAGTTTTGTATACTCCATTGTTTCACCATTTACGGCAGATTTTAAATTTTCAATAGTATTCCCATAAGTCGTAGGATAATTCTCGTTTACCAAGAGATCATCAAATTTTTCTTCTTTTTTGAATACTTGAAGCATTTTATAATAATTGAGCCCATGCACTCTCTCTTGATCTGCCGTTTCCTGAAATATTTTTGCTACTAATACGTATCCCTCTTTTTTAGCGATTGATGAGAAAAAAGTATATCTATTTCTAGCTTGAGATTCTCCAACATAAGCCGCAAATAATTTTTTAGCAGTTTCTTTCATAAAATTTGCCTCCTTAAACTAATTTGGAATTTCCTAAATAAATGAATTTATTTAAATTTATAATTATAATTGTTTTGTTGATGCTATAACTTTTACACTTATATTTTAAAAAAAAACTACATTTAAATCAAATGTTAGAAAAAAAATGACAATATTTTCAATTCTTTCCTACTTTTACAGGATACCCTTTCCGATTCCATTGCATCATCCCACCTGTTAAATTTCTGATATCTTTAAATCCTGATTGTGCCAAAATTTGAGCTGTCATCATAGAGCGTGAACCAGAATGACAGATAGTTATTATTTCTTTATCCTTATAAGCCTCTATGATATTTATATTATTTAATAGCTCTCCTAGGGGAATTAATTTGGTATTTTTAATATGACCTCTATAGTACTCTTGAGGTGTTCGAACATCAACTAGGAGAGGTGGCTCATCTTCAGTAGCAAGCCGGTCATATAATTCCTCTATACTTATATCTGAAATTGGAGGTGCATCTGGTCCTCTCAACTCTTTTCTAGTTTTTTTAATAACTGGAATGATCCGTTCTACTGTGGGTTGTATCTTTTCTAAAATAGCGACTAATTTTCCTTGTTCTTTTCTTATATACAATAATTTAATAGCTTCATGCAATTTAGAATACGCTTCAACGCTAGATTTAAATCCGGGATCAGTAGCATAAACTTTTAATTTTTTATTTTCAGGTAGTGTTTCTAATGATTTAATCATGGCATTTAGAGGACCAGGACAAGTTAATCCACTGCAATCAACGATTACAAATTCCTCATTTTCACTTGATTTTTGTCTTATATATTCCTCTATAATAGATTCTGAACTACCACATGCAGCTACGATGTCTTCAGTTTTAGCATTTGCAGCTTCAAATAATTTAAATCCTCCTGTGAGTTCATATATATCATTAAATCCACGCTGCATCAGTATGCGAGTTGCTAAATAACTCCTATAACCAACTTCACAATAAACAACAATAGGTTTTTCTTTTGATAGCTCATTTAAACGGTTTCTTAACTCCTTGAGAGGAATATTAACAGAACCTTCAATTTTTCTAGCTTCATGCTCCCTAATAGTCCTTACATCTAAGATAATTCCACATTCCTTTCTAAATTCGTCAATATCATGCCATTGCTTAAGTAGAATATCTTCTCGTAAATAATTAGACGCTATAAATCCCCCCATATTTACTGGATCTTTTGCTGAGTTATAAGGTGGAGCATAAGTTAATTCTAATTCTTCTAAATCAAAAACTGTTCCTCCAAATTTTATAACTGTAGAAATGATATCAATTCTTTTTTCTGTTCCAGACCCACCCACAGCTTGAGCGCCGAGAACTTTACCACTTGGTAGTTCAAATAGAAGTTTTAATGTAATAGGTGTTGCTCCTGGATAGTATCCTGCATGATTATTTGGATGGATATATACCTTCTCATATTTAATATCTATTTCTTTTAATTGCTTTTCTGAAAGTCCTACAACAGCGACTGTAGCATCAAAAACTTTAACAACAGATGCTCCTAAAATTCCTTTATATTTAACTTTCCTTCCTGCGATATTATCAGCTGCAATTCTACCTTGTTTATTTGCGGGACCTGCTAGGGCAATAGAAATAGGTTTTTTTGTTTGATAATGATTAACTTGAACCACATCTCCAACTGCATAAATATTTGGAATTGATGTTTGCATATTTTCATTTACTATTATATGTCCTCGAGGGCTTAATTCTATTCCTGATTGTTTAGCTAGGTTACTTACTGGTTTAATTCCAATAGCCATTACTATTAAATCCGTCTCTATTTCACGTCCATTTTTTGTTTTTACAACTGGTTTATCATTTTCAGTTCTTCCAAAAGATTCTACTGGATCCTCTAGTATAAGACAAACACCATTTAAAATTAACTCTTGATGTATAAATTGTGCCATTTCTTTATCTAATGGAGGCATTACTTGATCCAACATTTCAACAATTTTTACTTTCACTCCATTCTTAACTAAGTTTTCTGCCATTTCTAATCCGATGAATCCCGCGCCAACTATTAACGCCTTTTCAATTTGATGTTTTTCAACAAAATCTCTTATTTTAATAGCATCAGGAATTGTCCAGATTGTATAATAAGGAACGTATTCAAGACCTGGAAATTTTGGGACAATGGGATTTGAACCTGTAGCCAATACAAGAAAATCGTAATTAAGGAAGTTTTCCTCCATTTTCACTAAATCTTTGACAAGGATCTGTTTATTTTCGGTATCAATTGAAATTACTTCGTTCTTAACTCTTACATTGATATTAAACCAACTTTTAAATCGACGAGGAGTTACCAACTCAAGTGAGTTTCGTTCTTTTATTACATTACCCACGTAATAAGGAAGTCCACAGTTAGCAAAGCTAACATAAGGGCCTTTATCAAGAATTATAATTTCAAAACTTTCTTGTAATCTTCTTAAACGTGCTGCTGTTGACGCACCTCCAGCAACTCCTCCAATAATTACTACTCGTGTCATTAAAAAATCAACTATATTAAATAATTTATTTTATTCTTGTAACTGATAACAGAAATTTATTATGCTAAATAAATCAGTGTATCAATTAAAGCTATTTATTCTTAAAATGAGATTTAAAAAAAATGTAATAATGATTAAAAATTTTTAATCTAATTTATTCTTCAAGCATGATTACAGTATCAATAAATAACTCGTACTGCTCATCCTCATCAAAATCATAGATTATTACCTTTTCAACATCGTCTGCACCTTGAATTTCTAATAATTCTGATTCATGTAATATCTTTACATCAGATAATTTTAATTTTTTCTTAAGATCTATGGAACCAGGTGTAGATTTAGCAGAAGTGAGAATAATTACTCGTCCTGTATGGTTTGTTAATTCTATAGCAAGTTCTAAAGACATATCTCCCGTATCTAATACTAGAACTCTTTTATTAGCAAATTCAGATAAATTGTTAACTTTTTTATATAAACCTTTACCAAGAAATTCATCAATTCCAAGAATTACTTTTATCTCGGCTGCTGGACATGCAGTATGCTCATATTCTACATATGAATCTGCTTTTGTTCGATAATTATCTATTGCTGCCTTTAGTGCATCAGCAGCTAAATTTGAACAATGCATCTTTATAGGTGGAAGTCCATCTAATTCCTCAGCAACATCATTTCTTGATATTTTATATGCATCATCAACCATCATTCCTTTAGCCATTGTAGTTATCATTGAAGAAGTAGCAACAGCAGAACCACATCCAAAAGTTCTAAATTTTATATCATCGATAATCTCATCACCTAAATTATTCTTACTAATTTTAATGAAAATTTCCATCAAATCACCACATACGGGATTTCCAACTTTTCCATATCCATCCGCATTATCTATAACACCCACATTTCTTGGATTACGGAAATGTTCTAACACTTTTTCAGTATACTGAGTTGATTTCATTTTTTTTAATTTACCTCATTATATTTTTTTACTAAATTAGGAGGTGTTAAAGGAGATAATAACCTTAATCTCTTAACAACCTTAGGTAAAAATTCAATAATTTTATTAATATCATCTTTTTTAGTAAATCTTCCTAAAGAGAACAAAAGACTTCCGTGCGCTTCTTCGTGCAATAATCCTATTGCTATTAATGTATGAGAAGGTTCTAAAGTTTTTGATGAACACGCAGATCCAGTAGCAGCGGCGATTTTTTCATCTTTTAAACCTAGAATTAGAGATTCTCCTTCAATATAATCAAATCTAAAATGAGCATTGTGAGGAAGCCTCTTTTCTGGATGACCATTTAAATATGATTTTGGAATTTTTTCTAATACTTTTTTAATGAGTTTATCTCTTAAAACCTTTAATCGTCCGCTTTCATCATATATTTCCGATTTCATTATTTCAGCAGCTTTTGCAAATCCTACAATTCCCGGTATATTTTCAGAACCAGATCTCATTCCTTTCTCTTGTCCTCCACCAATTATGATTGGATTAACACGAACTCCTTTTTTTAAATATAAAGCACCCACACCTCGAGGACCATAGATATCATTTGATGATAATGTAATTAAATCAATCGGGATTTTCTGTACATCCATAGGGATTACACTTTCACTAGCAATAGCATCGGTGTGGAATAAAATATTTTTATTAATCGCAATTTCAGAGATTTCTTCTATTGGTTGGAGAGATCCAACTTCATTACTTGCAGTAGAAATTGAAATTAAAATTGTTGTATCCGTAATTAGACGTTCTAATTTATCTAATCTAATTATTCCAAATTGGTCAACAGGAACTCTACTAACTTTAAAACCTTGTCGTTCTAAATACTTAGCAATGTTTAGAATGGAGATATGTTCTATCTCAGAAATTATTATATGATTTCCTTTCCTTTTGTTTCTCATAGCAGCACCTATTAATGCGAAATTATTTGATTCCGTTGCTCCTGAGGTGAAAATTATCGAATCTGGGTTTGCAGCATTAATAAAATCTCCTACTTTTTTTCGAGCAGTGCTTAATGCATCTGTAGCATCATCTCCCTCACAATGAAGCGACGATGGATTAGCAAATCTTTGATTCAAGTATATGCTCATTTCGCTTATAACTCGGATATCGACTGGCTTGGCAGATTGATAATCTAAATACACACTTTCTTTATTTTCGCTTTTCTCTCTACTCAAATCAAAATCCTCTTTATCCCTCTATAAAATTTATAAAATTACTTAATCTCCTTAATTATTTCATTTTTTTAAAAACAAATATTAAATCATCGCCATCTTTTCTAAATTCAACTATATTAGTCTCTGTTCTTTTAGCCCATCTTTTTAAATCTTCTTCTGCAGCGGGATCATCAGCAAAAACCTTAAAACATTGCCCTACCTCAAGAGTTTCACTTAAATGCCTTACCTCAAATAATGGTTCAGGGCAATATAAGCCACGTGTATCTAATTCTTCATCATAATCTATAATTTCACTTTTTTCTTTATTCAGATCAAAAACCTCTTACTAATTTTATTAATTATTTGAAGTTATTATCTTTAAAGATCTATTTTGTTGGATGATGTTATTATTAGAATATTCCTTGTAATATAAACGATTAAAAAAGAGTTTAAATCTTCTGATTATAATTTAATAAAGTTTAAGGTTAACCATAAAATAGATATAAACCACATAAAAAAAGAAATTATAAATTATAAACTTACTAAAAATAGGTCATAAATTTATTTTTTTCCAACTAATTTTTTTATACGTCTTACTCCCTCAACAGCATCATCAGCAAAATCATCTGCTCCAAGTTTTTTAGCAAGATCCATGTTTAAGGGAGCACCACCAACAATTAATTTGACTTTATCGCGTATTCCTGCTAATTCTAAAGCTTCATGAACTACTTTTATTTGTTCTACTGTCATTGTTAGAAGGGTGCTTAAAGCAATGATTGTAGCTCCAGTTTCTTTAACCTTCTCTACTATAGTATCTGCTTCTATATCCATACCGAGATCATAAAGCTCAAAGCCTGAACTTAATAAAAGGGAGCCCAAAATATTTTTTCCAATATCGTGATTATCTCCTTTCACAGTAGCCAGAATTATTTTTACTTTATCGTCTGATTTACCTGCTTTGGCCAAAATTGGCTTTAAAACCCTAAAAGCCTCTTTCATTGTTTCTCCAGCTAAAACGAGTTCTGTTAAATAATATTCCTTTTCTTCGTAACGCCGCCCAACTTCGTCCATACCCTTCGTTAACGCGTTTAATATATCAAAAGCCTCTTTTCCTTCATCTAATGCCTCGTTTATAGCATCAACGATATCATCTACTTCTAGTTCAATTACAAGCTCTGTTAATTGTTCAAAATCCATAACAATTTAATTTACTTTTAATTATTAAACCTTAATTATTATAAAAATAAACTAAATTTATGCTTTAAATCTTTTTCTAATGCGAAGATTAATATCCCGTTATTGATATTTCTTAAAACTAGAGAAAGAGAAAGAAGATGAGAAAAAACCAAAATCTAAAAAATAATGGTTTGGATTTTGGGTTATAATTAAGTTTAACTAGGAAATTTCCTCACAAAAGTGGATACCACTCTTAAATTTGTTTAGGGGATATTATATGTGTTTTTCTATCTTCCCTCTGAGAATTAATATGGTACACTAATATAAAAATCTTTCTTCTAAAAATCACAAAAATATTTTATACCCCTAAAATTTAAAACTTTCAATATGTTCTTTATTCATAAATGAAGATTTATGTTCTCACGATGGAAGGAAAGGGCTAATATGGTTTATTGTGTTTATATATGTAGAATTAGTTTTGCGTAAAATATTAATCTCCTTCTTTATCAATTTGTAGGGTTAGTATTAAAAGACATTTCAAAAAATTAACGTTTAACAAAACAGGTTCATGCTGAATTATCTAAAACGGAATCTAATTTTACACAATCAAAGGATTTTATTCCATTTCTTAATGATAAGATTGTTTTCTAAGAGTTATGGTTTAATTATTTTTTTTGTCCATTTACAACTTTTTACCCTAAATTTTTTCTTTCAAATTAGTTTATTTTTTTCATAAACTCAATCTTTAAATCTATAGAAGCGGGATCGCGTTTTTTATTTTTCCGTTTTATTTGAGTTAATATAAATAATCAGAATATTTTTATTCAATGATTTGAGCGAATATTTTAATTAAATCTTAATTTTGAGGATCTAGTTATTCATTTATCATATTGATTTCTTTAAATAGGATTAATTATAATTAAAATTAAAAATTTAATATAAAAAAACGTATACTCATTATTAATCCAAATAATCGAAAATGGAACCAAAAATATATATTAAGAATAATTATTAAAAACGTGCCAGAAAAAGATAGATATACTAAGAAAATGGTTAAGGAAGGTTTACAAGAAAATAATAAAAATTTGTTAGAAACAGATGTTCTTGGAGAAAAAAATAAAGGAAATGCTATAGATTGCAAGAATTTAGTAAAAGATTATGAAATCGGAGATTTCGTGGTCAGAGCTATAGATCATGTCTCATTAACAATAAATAGTGGGGAATTTGTAGTTATTAAAGGACCAAGTGGTGCTGGAAAAACTACTTTATTGAATTTGTTAGGTGGGTTGGATTCTCCTAATAGTGGAATAATTATTAGCCTTGGTGTACAGATCTCTGATATGGAAGAAGAATCTTTGTCTACTTGGCGATTATTAAGTTCGGGTTTTGTATTCCAAAGTTATAATCTTATAAGCACTCTTACTGCCGAGGAAAACATAATTTTTCCTATGAGACTTTCAGGAGTGGAATTAAAAAAATGCAGAGAGCTTGCAGTGAAATTGTTAACAAAAATGGGATTAGGTGATCGAAGAGAACATTTACCCTTTCAATTATCTGCGGGAGAACAACAAAGAATAGCAATTGCGAGATCATTAGCAAATGATCCTCCGATAATTCTAGCTGATGAACCGACTGCTAATCTTGATAAAAAGACTAGTCAATTTATTAGAGATCTTTTTATAGAATTAAAAAGAAGTAATAAATCAATAATACTGGTTACTCATGATGATTATTTAATAGATTTAGCGGATAGGATTATATCTCTTGATGAAGGAAAAATATTAAATGAAGAAATAATAGAAAAACATAAATTATAAGAAATAAATTTACAAAATGTCATCGTTTGATTTTGCGTTAAAAGATTTTTATAGAAAACGACATTCTAATTATCCATTTTTATTTATCATTATTTTAATTGTTGCATTTACAGAATTTTTAATATATTTCACAACATCAATAGGTTTAAATATATTTATTCAAACTGATTTCACAAACCAGTATTTTTTTTCTGGAGGAATACATTTAGTCTATAACCAATTCAATGCTTTGATCCAGGTTTTATTTATTATATTATCTATTGCTATTGTAATCACTGTAACAACAACATTAATTATTTCAAAAAAAAAAGATATCGCCATTATGAAGTCCTTAGGCACTCTCCCTCGAAAACTATATAGTTTTTATTTACTCGAAGCTTATATTTTATTTTTCACTGGTTTCATACTTGGATTATTTTTTGGTTTAATTACATACGGAGTATCTGTTTTAATAATGATGAGTTTTTTTAATTTTCCCATCATTTTTCAAATAGATATAATCTATACACCCATTTTGTTTTTTTCTTGTTTAATCGGAATTTTTATCATAACGGGCTATACTTTAAGAAAAATTGGAAGACAATCTATTATTAAAACTTTCTCAAAAGATATTCCTTACAACTATGATGCCTCCAAGAAATTAAAATTCATTTCAAAATGGCTAACACTAAGGGGTTTTAATTTAAAAATAGCTGTTATTAATACTCTAAGAAAAAAAGGGGAATTCAAAAGATATATTATTTTATTTTCTATAATTGCCTTATTAATTTTTACATTAGGTTTGGGAATAATTGTTTTAAGTACCTCCTCCCGTGAATGGATTCATAAATCTCAAAATGAAAACATTATTATAATTGGACATGAGGATGTTATTCATAATTATTCCCTTTTGTATAAGATGTTTTCAGATCCAACGCTTTTGATAGATGGAAACAACATAAATTTTATAGAACCGCAATATTTATTTAATGTTAATGATATAAATGGGCTCAACGATGTCGTTGGGGTTGAAAAAATAGAGGAGAGATTAATAAATTTTTATGAGGTGGAAGAAATTCCCGGTTATCATTATTTTCCTGGTGATAAATTGTTTGAGCAAGCAGAAGGATATAGGCTTGTTGGATCAAACAGAAAAAGTAATATTACCATTATTGGAATCAACCCTAAAAAAATAATTCAAGATTTTGAGATAGAAGGGAATTTTTTTACTGAAGAGAATGCTTTTGATAAAATGACTATTGGAGATGGACTGGCTTATAATTTATTCGATTATGCACTGGATCAAAGTTTAAGAATCTCTCCTTCAGGTAAGAATTTCCATATCTCAGGCGTTTTAGTGGATAGTTTTTTTAGTGGCTATGCCGGTTATATAAGCATCAACGAATCAAGGAAGTTGTTAGATCTCAATAATGATGAGGTCAATATAGTGGTGTTAAAGTTAAGTTCTGGTATTTATCATCAAATTAAAGAAGAAATTGATGATATTTCCAAAACTTTAGGAGTAAATTTTTCTCACTTAAGATTAGATCATGTGTTTCAAGATAATCTTAAATTCTTATCTAATTTATCAATGTATCCTATATTTTTGATTATTGTAATATCATTACTCGCCATTTTATCTTTATATAACTATCAGAAGGCAGGAATAATGGAAAAGTCAAAAGATTTTTTAATAATGAGAGCAATAGGGTCAAAAATTAGATCATTGAAAAAAATACTATTTATAGAATCTCTTTTTGTTATAATCCCATCACTTCTTTTAAGTCTCGGAATAGGAATGGTTCTTAATTCTATTTTTTTATTTGACCGAGTTTATTTACCATCCTTATTTATACCATTTACTTTATTCTTTGTATTATTTGTTATATTTATAATATTTAATTTTTTAAGTCTTATTCCTATTATGAAGAAAGTCAAGGATTTTTCTATTAAGGATTTTAATATTTACTGATAGTTAGTGTCATTTTTCATAAGAGAAAAAGACGGAAGAGATGATAATAATAAGTTAAATTTTAATTTCTAAAAAGCATTAATTATTTAAATCCTATAATAAAAAGGTTATTCTTCTAAATGACTGAAGATGCGTTAAAAGCCAGAATTAACAGATTAGAGAAAGATCTTGAGAGAAAAGAAATTGAAACCAACGAATTTCTTGATAAGATCGACGAACAAGAAGAAACTATAATGAGATTAGAGGCTCTCATTCCAGAAGAAAGTGAAGAAAAGAAAAGTAAAAAGAAACAAGCTACTGATTCAAAACTCGCTATTAAACTCGATGCAAAAGAAAAAAAAATAAGAGATTTAAAAAATAGTATGGGTTTTTTAAGAAAAGAGAAAGTGCGAATCCAACAGGAGCTAGAACTATTAAAATCCCAAAGCAGTGAATCATCTGTCATAAGAGTAGAGGATTTAAGAAAGAAATCGCCTCTCAATGCTTTAGTACAAGAATTACAAGATAAAGTGAATAATCAGCGTGCATTAATATCCAAGTTAAGATCGAATAATGCGGAAAGCGATAAATTCATTGAAAAATTGAAAGTAAAGGATGAAGAAATTAAACTGTTAAATTCAGACATTTTAAAGGCGTATCAAAAATTAGAAGATCTTAGTTCTGTTTCTGAAAATAAAAAGGGAGATTCTATTGGTCAAAACCTAATAGGAGATCTTCAAAATCAGCTAAATAAGTCTAAGAGAGAAATAATTGAATTAAAACAAAAATTTTCTAAAAAAACAAGAAATGAAATAAAAGAAAATAATTCCTCTGATATTGATGGGTTCAAAAAAGAGTTACATAAAGCAAAATTACAAATTAAATCACTGCAAGAACAACTCAAAAAATATGAAACAAGAAAAACAACGGAGATTGGTAAACCTCAAAAGGAATTGGAAGGAAATTTGAAAATGCAAAGCGAGATGGCTATTTTTCTACAAAAACAATTAGAAACTAAAGAAGGAGAAATTAAAACGATTAAAAATGAAGCGGTACAAATAAAAAGAAGATATAGACAATTAGAAAATCGAATAAAATTAAAAGACCAGAAAATAAATGAATTACAAATTCAATTAGATAATTCTTATGTCCAAAAACAAGCTTTACCACAGAAGGAAGATCCTCATGTAGAAATAAGATTAAAAGAATTTAAGAGCATATTAGATAATTTGAAAAAAGAAAATATTGAGCAGAGATTAGAGATCTCTCAGTTACGTAAAAAAGTTTAATCCTATAATGGATCTCATAATATTGGGTTCAGCAGCAGCAACACCCACAAAAGAACGAAATTTATCTTCAATTGCTATAAGATATAGAAATAAAATCTTCTTATTTGATTGTGGAGAAGATTTTCAACGCAAATTTGCAGAAGCAGGCTTGAAATTTAATAAACCTCTCATAATTTTTATAACTCATTTTCATGGAGATCATATAATTGGACTCCCCGGTTTTTTGTTTCGGTTAAGCTTAAACGAAAGATCTGCTCCAATGATGATTTTTGGGCCTAAGAATCTTTTTATCTATTTATTCCTTCATCGAAATATTCTAGGTTTAAAAGTAAATTATCCAATTAAGGTTATAGAAATAGATCATCATACTCGAGAGTTATTAGAATATGAAGGTTTAGATTCAGAAGTACCAAAAAATGTTACAAAAATTAACAATAATATCATTTTTGATTCAAAACAATATTTTATAAAGTACACTTTAGTAGAGCATTCTGTAATAACATATGCTTATGCTTTAATTGAAAAACCACGATATGGTAAATTTAATCCAGATAAAGCTAGAGAGCTTGGAATACCAGAGAGTAATCTTTGGAAAAAACTTCAAGAAGGATTTACAATTGAGATCAATGGAAAGAAAATTGATCCAATAAAAGAGGGGATCGTTGGACCTAAGAAACCTGGAAGAAAAATTACTTACTCTGGTGACTTAAAACCATGCGATTCTTTAATAGAGTTAGGAAAAGACTCTGATATATTAATACATGAAGCCACTTTTGCAAAAGCATTAGCTGAAACCGCATTAGATAAAAAACACTCCACTTCTGTTGATGCCGCAATAGATGCGAAAAAAATGAATGCTAAACAGCTAATTTTAACTCACATTTCTTCAAGATATCAAGAAGACGCAATAAAATTACTTGACGAAGCGAAAGAAATCTTTCCTAACACTATTTTAGCGAGAGATCTTTTAAAAATCGAGTTAAAGTAATTTTTGTGCATAAGTTAAATATAAAAAGAGAAATTAAAAAAAATTCATGCTTGTTAAGACTTAATTCCCACCTGCAATATGAGGAAGAATTACAATCTCATCTTCTGTTCCGATTTTAGTTTCTGGCGTTGCTTTCTTTCCATTAACCAAAATTCCGAAATATTTGTTCTCCAAATTGAGTTCTATTAATAAATCGGCTACAGTCATATTTTTCTCGGGAGTGATGGTTTCATATAAACCGGTATCCAACAATTCTGAAACTTGTTTTATTATAAACACCTTGAATAATTATAATTAAATATTATATACTCGTTATCCTATTTATAATTATTTCTTTAATAATATTCGTTTCTGATACATGAGAAATCATGTATTTGTAGATAATTTGCAAATCAATATTGGTATTTAGTAAATAACTTTAAATCTAGACAAATTAATCATATTTTTTTTGACATTCTTGAAATCCAATTTTTTTTATTTTTACGTTAATTTCAATAAATAGGTTTTACATTTTTGAGGAGATAGCAAGATTATTGAAGAAGAATTCTTTGATTACACGGAGTTTTTAGAAAAAATTAGAAAATTTGAATCCAAAATTAATATGATTAAGGATCCAATAGAGAGGGTTAGGGCAATAAAAGAGATGGTTTCAACAAGTATCAATTTTTCTAATGAAATTACTCAATCTGGTGAATATTTCGAAGCTGGGGAGTTATTATTTTCTACTGCAGAAATAATAGAAAATCTTGACTTAACTGAAGCTTTTAAATTATATCGCCAAATTATTGAACTTTATAAAAAACTTATTATTAATTATAAATTACAAGCGAAATTACATGAAATTGCGGAGTTATACTTAAAAATTGCTGATATATATCGAGAAAAATTTCACAATAAACAATCTGAGATAAAAAATATTTCGAGTAGTATAAAATTTTTAAAGCAAGAAAGTAAACTTTTAAAGGAATTTAATGAGACTCGGAAGCTCACTCAAAATTATCAAAATATAGCGGAATTGTACTTTAAATCATCAAATTTTAAAAACGCTATTAAAAATTTTAAAAAAGTTATTGAGATATCGAAAATCCATAGTTATTATGACATGCTATCCTTCTCTTATCAACAAATTGGATCTTGTTATGAAGAAATAGATGATTATAATAAGTCACAGGATGTAATTTTAGATGGAGTAGAGTACTTCACTGATTTAATTACTATTTTTGAAGAAAAGAACGATAATTTAACTTTAGCTCAGATTTATCAGATACTTAAAAACCTCTACAAAATTTTAGATGAAGAGGATCAATTTATATATTTCTCTAAAAAAGAAGCAGGAGCATATATTGATTTAGCAGAAACATTAGAAAAGAAAGAAGAAAATTACCATAAAATCGCACGGTATTATCGGGGAGCAGGTTTATGTTATCAGGAAATTCAAAATAATTTAATAGAATGTGCTTCTTGTTTTATTTTAGCAGGTAACTTTTCAGAGAAAACGGAGGATTTCAACCAAACCGCAATAAATTTTTTCGATGGGGCAAATGTGTTTAAAGAATTAAATAATCTTGAAATGGCCTATAAGCATTTTGTAAAGGCTGGAGATAACTTTTGGAAGGTTGGAAGTATAAACGAATCAACAGAAAGCTATTTAATTGGTTATGATATTGTAATAGAAGGGGATTTGGAATTTAATAAATTCGGCATTTTTAATCAAATAATTAGAGGTTTAAATAAGATAGCTGAAGAGGGATTGAAAAATAAGCAATTCTTTACTGCTGCTACCCTTATCCTAGAAAGTATAAAATTTTACGAACAGTTAGATACGGCAAAAGGCTTTCTTTTAAGAGAAATGATTAATAATCTATATCGTTATTATTATAGAGCAGCAAATTTGAAAAATATTAGATATTCTCACATTGTGCAAAGTTATGTATTAGCATCTATATCATGTATCTTGAATGGCAAATTAGACAAAGCTTGGAATATTATTTCAGAAATAAAGTCTGAAGGAAAAACGGTAAGAAAATACAGCGAAATAATAAAAATAATGATTGAAAGAATTTCTGAGGGAAAAGAAGTTGGATTAGATAATTTCCCTTATAATTTAAGGAGATTAATAGAATGCTCTGAAGATATTTTATATTTTCTAAAGTTATTTAAGGGCTTTAAAAATTAATTGTTCTATAAAAATATTATTCTTTAGAGAATTACAAAAGAATGCAAAGATTTCTAATAATTAATTATAGACATGAAAAAAAATGATAATATAGTCTTAAGTTTCGATTTAGATAACACTATAATAGATAATAGAGAAGGGATTGTAAACTCTTTCAATTATGCTTTAAGAAAATTTAATCTTCAAGAAATGAGTAAATTTGAAATTGAAAAAATGATCGGAATTCCCTTGAATGAAATGTTTGCTAGTGTTACTAACTTAAATCCTTCTAAAATGTGCATTGCTTTCCGAGATTATTATGGGACTAAAGGGATCTTTCAAGCAAAGTTATTACCAGGTGTTATTGATATATTAGATGAATTACATAAACTTTCTTTTCAATTAGGGATAATAACTTCCAAAAAGCAAGAAATGGCAATAAAAGTTGTAAAAATCTTAAAAATCTATAAATATTTTAATTATATTTTTGGAGAATCAGAAAATATAAAAAGTAAATTGGATCCGAAATTAAAAGATATCTTATACAAGATGTATCCTGATAAAAAATTTATCATCATCGGAGATCATCCAAAAGATGCAATGCTTTCTAAATTTCTTGGTTGTCCATTTATTGGAGTACTAACTGGTTTTCATTCTTCAGAAGATCTTAAAAGCCAAAGAACTAATAAAATTCTTATTTTAGATAGCGTTAATGATATAACTATAGAACATATTAACTCACTTATCTAAATAAAAAATCTTTATTGAATATTGAGCTTTAAGAGGAAATATTTAAATAAAATAATAAAGACAAAAAAAAAGAAAAAAATCACTCTTTATCCCAAGATTCATATTCCTTCATGAATTCTTCGGGTTTCCATTGAGTATCCATAAACTTTGGAATTCCACTACTATCTCGAGGACCTACAACTACATATGCATCTGCTTCATCTTCTAATGCTCCACTCAAACGAGCAGCCATTCCAGGAATAACAAGAATTCTATGCTTAACCTTATCAAAAATTCCGAATTCCTTTACCGTTTCTGCAATTCCACCTGCATTGAATTGTCCACCTGCTACAGCAGATTCGATGCCAATACCTTCAGTATCAACGACTAAAAGAAAGCATTTTAAGTTTGCTCCTTGCAAATCTTGTTCAACAGGGATCTTGGTCATTCTATAATTACTTGTAACAAAAATTGGAGCCATCTCATCAGGTTCTCCAATCTTATAGATACCAGCATCAACGGCAGGATAAATTCTTGGATCTGAAAATACACTCTGTCGTAAAGTCATCAAAGCTAAAAGTGCCCAAATTTCCTCCTTTTTCTGACCTGTGTGTAAAACAATCATATTTGTGTCTATAGATTCCATTATAGCACCCATAATAACTTCCTGATATTGATGTTCCCATAACTCTTTATCATCTCCTATCTTCATTTGACTCCAGTATGCTGCTGGAACACCCATAATTGGCCAGCAAGCATTTGAATCTCCCTTATTTATTGCTGCTGTTCTTAATTGTATTATATGGTCATAAGTAGCAGAAAGATTGCCAGGTCCAAAAAAAGTTCCTGAATCTAATACAATCTCTTTAACTCCAAATTTTTGTAAAGTAGCACTTAAAGACATTAGTTCATCCAAATTGCTAGAAACAATAGCAACAGGTAGGTTATTTTGTATTGCAAATTTCCCTATTTGTTCCCAATTATCTTTTGTCACAGCATAAAGCAAAGGTTTCTGATCCTTGATTTCTTCTGCAGCAGCTATCAAAATGTCTACGTTAAAAGTACATAACATGATTGGCAGGGTAGAAAGTTGTGATACCTTTTTAGCTGCTAATTTAAATTGCTCTTTATCTCCAGAGACATTTCTTAAAGCAACGCCATCAAGAGTAAGAACATCCCCCATCCTTTCAATTTTAAGAGCTGCAAGATATTTGACAATTTCTTCCAAATCCGCATCATCATCAGCAATTTCTACAAAAATAGCTGTTTGGTTATAAAAAGTGAGTTGATGTCTCATCAAAACCTCTTCACCACCTATAATCGCTACTCTCTCACCAACTCCAATAGAAACTGGTTTTTGAGGAGGGGTTATCACTTTAACAAGTTTTTCCCGATTTTTTACCTGCTTTGGATCTTGCATTAAATGTGTACAATCGGATACTATAATCTTTCTTTCTAAAATATCTGTTGCAAAAGCCATGCAGGTATCGTATCCACAATCTTTACAATTGGATTTATCTAAAAGCGCATAAACCTCCAAAGGACTAGGTCTTCCCATTTCAATTTCACGTTATTATTAATTTTTTGACTAAGAAAACAATAATACTTAAACTAATTATAAATTGAATTAAAATCTTATTAAAGCGAAATTAGACTAGAAATGAAATAAGATTTGAAGTTTTAAATATATACTAATAAAAACTTTAGGAGTGATTGAAACAATAAATATTAACAACTGTTTTTTAGAGTTGGAATGATAACCTTTTAAAAATTTTATTATTTTACTAAGTCAATGGTTGAATATCAAAATAGTTTTAAAGAACTTAACTCGTTATTTCATCCTAAACACGTTGCTTTTATCGGAGCTTCGCCAAACTCAACACTTGGTTCAATGTTGTATTTATCTGCCTTTGAAGGATCTAAATGGTCAGAAACTTTTTATCCAATTAATCCAAAACATGAAAAATTACTTAATTGGAAGTGCTATCCTTCAGTTTTGGATGTTCCATATCCAATAGATACAGTATATATCTCTTTAAAAACAGAATTTATCCCGAAAGTCTTGAAAGAATGTGTAGAGAAAAATATTAAGTGGGTAATTATTTTTGCTTCAGGATTTTCTGAAACAGGAGATCCTAAGGGAAAGAAACTTGAAGAAGAGTTATTAGTAATTATAAAGGGCTCAAAAACAAGGATAATTGGTCCTAACTGTTTAGGCCCTTTGAATGCAGAAATTGGGATGGCTTTCTCATTTGCTTCTCAAATAGGAAATCCTGGCGGTGTTTCTTTTATGTCGCAATCTGGAGGGCACTTAACACAATTAATTGATGTAGGATATAAACGAGATATTAGATTTCATTATGGTATTAGTTTTGGTAATCAAATAGATTTGAATTGTGTAGATTTTATAAAGCACTATAGGCAAGATCAGAAAACAACAATTATTGCCTTATATTTAGAATCCACTGGTTCTGCAAAAGCTCATGAACTATTTACTGAACTTAGAGAAACAACCAAAATTAAGCCTGTAATTCTATGGAAAGGAGGATACACAAAAGATGGTTCAAGAGCGGCATTTTCACATACAGGGGCAATAGCTTCGAATGATAAGTTATGGAATTCAATGGCTAAGCAAACAGGAACTGTTCTGGTTAAAGATAATGAAGAATTTTGGAATACAATTAAAACATTTGAGTTATCATTTTCTAAATATCTGCCAAAGGGGCGAAATATCGGAATAATTACTCCTGGCGGAGGGAGTGCAACTAATGCATCCGATATATTTTGTGCTCATACTCTAAAGGTACCGGAATTAACACAGGACTCTCAGAAAAAGATTGCAAAAATTTTACCAAATGTGAATGTAAATATTAAAAATCCTGTCGATTTAGGCGCATCTGGATTTAGTATAAATATTTTTACCGAATGTATAGAAATCGTCGCTAATGATCCAAGTATAGACATAATTATTATACCACTCTGGCCAGACCATATTTATCGGCATGTTTTTAATAGAATGATAAAAATTTTTGAATCGACTCCAAAATCATTTGCTTTTTGTTTACCCACTATTGCTGATGATATTAAACTCGCTCATAGATTTAATTCAACTAAAAAATTATTACATGAAAAGAGAGTTTTATATTTCTTATCATTAATGGATGCAGCAAAAAGCGTCTCACTTTTATGTGATTATGTAGATTATCTAAGATCTCGAAATTATCTTATTTCAGATAAGAGTACGGTTGATAATTAGTAATAATAATCATAAAATCAATTACTATTTCTTAATATTATTTCTTGAGTTTATAAGATAATATTCACTCACATATTCTCTCCACGTTTTCCACATGATTCTGTGCACCCTGTGTTATTAGCATTTTTAATGCATTTTAAATTTTAA
>LAZR01000801.1_pt1 | contig 21787 bp, 30 predicted proteins | sample 329461 | NCBI WGS metagenome assembly LAZR01 (sample SAMN03002196, study PRJNA259156) | marine sediment metagenome | biome: sea floor; feature: Hydrothermal impacted sediments; material: marine sediment; isolation source: Loki non-amplified sample from Loki's castle hydrothermal vent sediment ...
AGATTAAACCCAAACAGGCTGCGGAAACCACCAATGGAGACTGCCATTTGAAGCACTCTCTTTAAGCCATCATCGTAGTTTGCCCGCCTCTGGAGAACTTTTGTCTCTGCGGGTTGACGTGCAATTCTCAGAGCCCGACCCGAAATATCCCCAAGAGATCGTAGGGCATCAAACTTTAACTCAGGATAATCTCTCTCCAGGTCTTTGAGGATTTCAGATATGTGTAAGGTGGCGCCCTCTATATCGACAGGCGCAACCAAGGGGAAAGCCTTTGAGTTTGGGTCCGGGGAGTAAATGGCCATCTCCTCCTCTCTCCCAGGTTCGGGTCTGGCTGTAGTCTTTGGTACGCTTCCCATAGTCACATTTGGAGATGAGCCTTTAATCCCGGCAAAGAACCACTTTGCATTTACTGACTTCCTGATTTGATCCGAGAGCAGTGAAGCGAGGTCATCCAGTTCATGCATCTTGGAACGCGAGGGGTGAAGTTCTGACCATCCCCACTCCAACCCAACATCGTTATGCTGAATGTGGACCATTGGCACAAACCCGTAGGGCTCTCTCCACACCGATGCTTTTCCATTCCAGGGATACGGAGTGTCGTTCATATAGGTCTTAAAGACAACAGACTGCCCATCTCTTTCCGCAGTTTCCTTGTATACGACCATCTTGTTATTGTTTGGAGATTGCCGATTTTCTTCGATGGTGTAGCCCTTGATATTCCCAAAAGGGTCCTTGGTGAGACTCGTTACCAATCCTGGAAAGACACTCTCAACATATACCTTGCCAAGAGCAATATCGTCAATAACTCTCAGAATAACATCCCCATAAATAGCACCATGAAGGGATACGGTATCTTTTTTCGTGGCCCAATTGCTCCATCTCCAAATGTCGGCCACGGCAGGGCGGAGAGCCTTATTGCCAGTAACAATAGGAAGGGCGCCAGTCTCTCCCGCCTCAGCATCAAGCTGACCACCCCAAAGATGAGACTTCCAAAATTCTCCGAGACGATGGGCGGGGCCGTAAATGCTCCTGGTGTATTCATAGAGGGCATACCTCGTCTTGTAAGTGCGCGCCCAGGAATGGATACTTCTGTAAATAGTATTTTCATATGCAGCCCAATTAACATCATATCGCACCTTGCGGGCTTCCGGGTCTGCAAACTCATCCTCCGAAAATACGCTTCCCGAAACAAATTCTTCTCTAAATGCTCTAAGTCCCTGCATAACTCTACTCCATAATGTCATTTCTTAACCTCGATAACCTGCCATCGGATTGGTTCCTACATGTAGCCCACCAGGAGCAAGAAGGCCGGCCAACACGAGACAGTATGAATCTGCTAAATCTTCTGGCAAGCCTTCTGGCGCTCTCAGTGTGGAACCCTCAACGGACGCTAATTGAGTATAGGTCTCAAACGTGTGAAGCATGGTCTCTTTATGTCTGAAAGCATCCGCTCCTGCATCGTAAAGTATGGTCTTCCCTTTTGATGAAGATAACCAACCCGGCTTGCCATCATGCCCCCTCAGAATTTCCAATGGAGAATTATCCTGAAGCCAGAGTATAAAAGCGTGACCATGATTGTTTCGTTCTGGCATTACGGCAGCAAAACCATAATATATTCCTATTGCATCGACATGGGCCGCGAATGTAGAGGGTTGATATTTCCCACTAAGTTTGGCAACCTCTTCCCCCGTATCTTTCCTTATTACGGTAAGAGCGCTGTCATTGCTCGTGGGATTTCCCTCTGCCAGATCGGCACCGATGCAATACTCCTGATTGGAAACATAAGCCTCATAGATAACCAGGCCGGGTATAGCCGGAGCTTTGACCGGAAAGATTTCTTCTTTTTCTGAAAAGCAAGCCTCTAGCCAAAGAGGAGAAATGCGCTTATCCAAAACTCTTGGGGACAAGGCTTCTGTGTCAGTCGCAGGATATTGCTCATACAGATCATCCAGGCTCCCTGTTCTGGCCTGAATATCCACCTTCTGAGCTTCGTACCATTCATCTGTTCGGTCGGGGCGGGCATACCAGGGAAGGAAGATCGACGACCAACTGGTTATTTTCTGTCTGGCGGCCCGATAAATCTTCTTGAATTCACTCTCAGGTTTACTCTTGTCTGCCCTACTGAGTAAGATCATTCTACCCCCAGCATCTATAGTGGGCTTCACGGCTCTCATTAATTGATTGAGATCGGGAACCAGGTCCGCCTCATCTACCAGCACTATTGTGGCCGTGTAACTATCGCCCGCTGTTGTTGGAAAGGCCCTTGCTTCACTTCCATTGCTTAACCGCCACTCATGGTCATTATCCTGGAGAATTGACCGGGCCTGCATCCACCGGGGAAGCCTCTTGTACATTTCCTTTAGGCGGCCAGTAAGCATGTATACAGCCTCTCTGTCCCTCCTGCTGAATAATAGGGCCGTTGCTACAGGTCGAAAGATCATTAACCATAGAATGTAAGACAGGATCAGCCAGGTCAATCCCTCCTGTCTGGCCTTCAATATAACCAACAGCAAGGAACTCTCTAGCTTTTCAACCACGTCAAACTGAACAGGCCATAAATTAAAAGAAATCCAGTCTCCCTCAACGGCGTCATAGATTTGAACGTAGTTGTCAATGAAGTAAGCCACATCTTCGTTGCACTTACACCACTCTATTTTAGGAGTTTGTCTTTGCACGATGCTTTCTCCACTCGACTAACTCTGCTGCTGCCGCCGCCATGTCTTCCGATGTAACCTCTACCTCCGGGCTACTAATCTGTAGGTTCTCTGTGGGCCGTCCATCTACACGGTCATAGAGCCACTCCAATAGCTTCGCCCAGGCAGCATTATTCAGTGGGATTTTCTTACCCTCAACAAGCCTGTAGCCCTGGGTGATTGCCGTGTAAATCGTTTTGGCAAGATGAGCCTTCATTGACAGTGTTTCGCCGCCAAGTTCTATCTTCTCGGCTCCATATTCTCGAAGTATCTCGGTTAACGTTTCCCCCTCTTTAGGACGACCCTTGGGGTTCCCGCTTTGACCTTTGACCCATTTACCTCTACTATCTTTGATGGGCCCCTGCTTTTCAGGCATCTCGCCCTCCTTCCGGGGTATTATACACGCCTACGCAATTGGCCACTCATCGCGGATTGTGTCCCGAAGAGCTTTAATTCGCCGCAGTTTTTGCTTTTTCCCTCCGAAGTTCTCGTTAAAAGCCTCCTGGAACTCATCCTTTGACCATCCTCCGGCTAAAGGCGAATTATAGCAGACTCGTCTTACTTCGTCAGTTGTCTTCTGATTTCTCACAATTTGGGCCGCTTGCCATAATTCCGCCTCGCGCTCATAAAGCTCCAATTGTAAGTCTCCCTCCAATGGCAAGCCGCCGACTCCCAGCCGGTAATGATCTGTCCCGTTACTGATAATTATATCGACGTTTCTGAGAGGGGTTTGGCGGGTTCCTATCTCAAGTATTTTTATTGTCAGCATATGCATAGTCATATTTATGCCACTCCCATTAAATGTCTTTAGATTTAAGGCTCAATAGCGATTTGTTGCGCCGCGCCACTCGCAAACCTGACCATAAGTCTTGTTTTCCCCGCCCCGTTATCTTCAGCAAAAATACGATAGGTATTAGCTGCACCCGCAGTGGGGTCGGTCATCTCGCTGCCTTCGATTGCGCCTGCCCCAACAGTAAGCCGTGAGGGTGGTGTGACTGTACCAAGCCCGACTCTGCCTACCGAATCAATTGTCATTTTTGCAGCAGCACTGCCGTTAGTAATAAACTCAAACCTATCGGTATTGTGATCGTATTCAATTCTACCGCCATTAAGCCCAAGTCCGCCCGGACTATCTGAAAAATCAAAAAATCCTCCCCCTGTTGGGCTTGAAACAATTGAAACAATTAAATTTCCAGAGCCGTCCGCATTTTCTATTGTGAATGGCCTGCCTGGGCTGGTTCCACCAATATGTATAGAACCATCCGAACCCTGAACAAAAAACTGCCCGTCATTGATATTTACGTCAACATCCCCTCCCCCAACTGTATCTCCAAGAGCGAGGTCTCCGTTTCTGGCCCTTACTTCATCTACAACAACACCAAAGCCCACCCAGAAGCCAATTTCGGGGAATAGCATTGCTTCACAAGTGCCCCCTGCTCCACTGGTATTGGCAGTTAACGCCACGGCAAGTGCAGCAGCTTCCCATGCAGCTACTACTCCCGCCCTCCCCGCTGTCGTTGACGATATTAGAAAATCCCCGATAGAGCAATTAGCAGTCAATTCGATAGTAACTCTACCCTGTCCCACAACGATTTGAGTATTGTTAGCTCCGCCACTAATAACAGCAGCCCAGGGAGAGGCTAAAAGACTGGCTGTCGTCGTCGTCTTAAAATCTCCAGCCACGTCAAAATAGCCAATCTTATTAACTGCTACCGTCGCGCCAGAGCCGTTCTTTATTTTACGCAGACTGCGTTTTTGATGTTGGGCCTCTAACGCCTCAATTGCGTCTTGGGGGTCGTTAATATCTTCTGCCATTACATCATCGACGCCATCCACTTTGGTAGAATAAGAGTCTAGCGCTCCGGGATATAAAGTTGTCATATTAAGTACCTCTCAGTTGAACCAGTCTTAGCATTAAGTGGTCAATAGCTAAATCTGGAGTGCCTACATCGGTTGTCCGAAAAGAAACGTTTACTGTATCGTTGGCTGCTAAACTTAAAATAGCATTACCAGCACAACTTTCTTCTCTGTCTGCTGCTTTGGTCTCAAAGTCGTTTGTTCCTCCAGCTACCTCAGTTCCGTTCACAGAAAACGTTATCTCCACATGTACATTTGCTGCGTCCGCCTCAAAAGCACCAGACCAATCCGCTGAATACTTCCCTGCGCCAGCAACAGTTAATTTTCCATTGCCGTCATGAGTAGTCTTGTAGAGTTCCCCATCAACTATAGCAGCATCGGAGACATCGTACCAGGTATTCTGTACAGCAGCAGCCTGCGCCCATGCCAGGTCATTCCCATAACATGAGCCGTAAGCCTTCTCCAATCTCAGCTTAACTGTCGCAAAAGTACCGGCAGGGTCAGTGCCAAGTTCTGCCTCTATTGCTTCGATTGCATCCTGGGGGTTATTTATGTGGGCAGCTAATACGTCGTCTACCCCGTCTACCTTATCAGCGTAGGAGTCTAATGCTCCGGGATAATCTGTACTCACTTTTTCACCTTTAACCTATATCTCTATATTCCCCATTAAGTCAATACCAAATAAGGGGGTGTAAGCGTCATATCTTACAATGTCAAGGTCTCCACCAGAAGCCTGATACACTTTAATCGTTATTACGTCACCCTCCACCAGAAGCCAGGGAACGCTTACAAACTGTGTCATCTCGTAGGTGGGGTATGTGGATCGAATATTCTCCGTAATCACTACATCGTTTACAAGAATCTTAATCCACCGATAGCCTACAGCGTGTGCTTCCCAGTTAATCGAAGCATAAATATTGTATGTGCCTCCGAGGTCAGTAGGAACCAGTATCCAGGTTGGTTGCGAGGACTCATGGTATGCTCCAACATCATGCTTCTCTGCGGTCCAAGAAACAGTAGTCTCTGTGTCGTTGGAGATAGTTTGCGATGTAGATCGAGTCAATAGTACTCCCTGATATGCTAACATATTTAAGCTCCCAAGAATTGTGCGCCGAACAACGGCGTATAAGGTGTGTCTTCATGCTCTATGTCCAAGGCCCCACCGGAATTCTGGTAAACGGATACCGAGAGAGAGTCGGCAGCGGCTACGTATAGAGTTATCTCAAGGTGCTGTGTAAGGTCAATCGCTACAGGCGGTACTGATACAGGCGGTACCTGGGTCGCGCTGGCCAGGGTTGTACCACTACGCCGCAATAAAATTATCCTCTGTCCCGTAGCATTAGCCTCCCATCGAACAGAAATCAAGATACGATAATAACCCTCCAGACCAAGAGGAATAACTATGTCCCCGCCCGCCCCGGTGTGGTATCCGCCTCTATCAAAGAGTTCCTGTGCAAAGTCAATGTCCGTATTGGTGTCATTGGGGATGCTTTGCGCGCCAGTGTGAGAAAGCAAACAGCCATTATGGATTTCGTCGCGAGTCTCAATATCTTCTATCAGGTAAGACTCCAATTGCATTGTGGTCTTAACCCCCTGCCCGTTCTCGCTTAACCATTGGTGCTCGATGTTCCCGACCCTGAAGACTTTCCTGAGTTTTAGTTTAGGGACCCTTAGTATAATCTTGTCATAGAGATCGGGACCAAATTGATTGAGTAATCTGTCCTCCATCTGAATAACAGGAAACGTGTTGGGGGCCTTCAAATTATCTAACAGCCAGGCCGACAGGGTTTGAGCATACTCAGTATCTGCTACCCATCGAGAAGTATTCACTAAAGTCCGCGACCCAAACTCAGCCTGGGCCGCCGCGTCTTCTACTACCCTAATATCTTCTGATGGAGCATAAATAGCGTCTCCCGTGGCTCTAAAATCAGTAATAAAACCATCGGTGCCACTATTATTGGTAAGCCAGAGTCTTGCCCCGTCGCCAATATCGCTATCATTTACTAAAACGCAATCCCCACTAAGGTCTGCTCCGCCGCCATCGGCCTGAGCATTGACAGTAAAGCCAAATGTTATATTAAACCCGGCAGGTCGCCATTCCTGCCATTTGAAGATAGGCTCAATAAAGAAAGTTGCTCCATCCAAAATAGCAGGAACAGTCTGAAGTTGCCAGAGAATATCATTGATGGTATCCAATATCATAGGAGAAGCTAACGTCTTGACAGTAGTTCTAACGTTCTCCCAGGGCAGAGACCTGCCTATGTCAGTCAATAGCTCATCCTGAGAGATATTATAGGTGTTTATCTGGCTATAGGTACGGGGAAACCAGAGAAGATTTCCTCCCCGGCTATGAAATGTTACTGCCCATTCAGCCCGGTTCCACTCATCCATTGCCTCGTAGCCCCCCTGGTTCCATGCCCAGTAATAGATGTGATTTGCGGCGTCAACACCAAAGCCTCTCGGCCACTCATCGGGCCAGTCTGCCTTGGCAGTAAGTATGAGGAAGATCGTATCCTTGAAAACGTTCTGCTGCAAGCCAAGGTTAACCACCTTATCCTTTAGCCATTGCAAGCCATCGCGAACAACGATCCGAACAGTGTCCTTGGTTCCCTGTCTTATTGGTTGAATGTCGGCAATAATCCCTCTCATCACACCATAGTCAGTTCCCGTGCTATCATCTCTAACTGCTATTCTCACAAACTTACCAGGAGAAACGTTTGGATACAAGGGACTGTCTATATTAAAGGGATCGAACCTGCCGTCCTCATTGTCAAATATACCAACAACCTCACCGACTCCAAAAGACTCAAGACCTCCACCTCCAGCAGCCAGCATATTTTGCCGGCCTCTTTTAACAGTCAAGTTGGTCATTCGCCGATAAGCCTCATTGGGACTCCACCAAACTCCATCCCACAGCACGATAAATGACCACAGAAGATTGCCTGTAGTTACGCCAACTCCGTACTTTACATCGGTTCCGTACTTAAAGCTCCCGTACAAACTCATGGAGTAACCCCTGCCGTTCTTAATGCTCCCATGATAAAGGGAGTTAGTTTCTCTTGTAGCTCGTAGCGATCTGCCAGACTTATAGCCGGAGAATATGTGAGATTTACGTTAACAATAGTTCCACCACCTCTACCAGCCTCGGCCATTGGGCCTCTCTTTCCTTTTCCCATTCCCGCCATTCCCATGCTTAGATCAATATCTTTGGCAGCCTGGGCAATACCTTTTAATCCTACTTCAAATGGAGTGGGAGAACCCGGTCTCAGCCATTCAGGAATAGCATCAATGGCACGGCGTGCTGCATCTTTCATTCTATCCCAATAACCAATAACTCTATCCAGAGCGCGTCGTATAGAGTTTATTCCGCCGAGCAATCCATGTAAAGAGATCGCAGCAACTTGCAATGCTGCCCTTTTCATGTTATCCCAATGGAGAGTAAGTGTACCAACAGCATGTCGTATAGACTCTATGGCCACCGATAGGGCATGGAAAGTGATTGTTTCAATCATTCCAAGAGTGACCCCCGCCCTGGCTACTGCCCTGTTTATATCCCCCCATAAAACAATAGCACCCTCTACCAGGGCGGCCATCGCCTGAAAGGCAAGCGCTGTCAACTGAAGGGCCGTAACGAGAGCGCCCAAAGACATCTCGAAAGCTCTCATAACAACATCTGCTGAGGAGACGCCTTCTGTTTGAGCGCCAAAAGCCTCTGCAATCCTGACAACAGCATCTTTTACCAGGTCCATCGCCGGAAAAACTGTCCCGGCCAGGTTCAATGCAAACTCCTTAAATATTTCTACCGCTTTTGGCATCAAGTCCTTCACCCAGGGAGAAAACTCACTGAGTAGGGGGAGCAAGGACTCATTCAGGAATAATCCCATCTCCGTTGCCCCTTCTGTAAAAGACTCGTTCAGGGCCAACATTTGATTAGTCCAACTTCCCGCTGTTGCTATTGCATCTCCCTGAGCATCAGTGGTTCCGGCATAAATTATATTAAGGCGAGCCTGAACCTTCTCCATCTCAGTAGCTACCTTAACACCACCCTCAATACCCATATTTAAGAGTTCCTGATCGAGAGTTGTTTGAAGGATGATAATACCGTACTTCCTGACAGTTTCGTGATTGCCTACAATGGCAGATTGAAAGTCCTCCATGACATCGGGAGCAAGAGTATTGTTAAAACTCCCGACATCCACCGCGAGTTTAGTCACAGCTACGGACATGTCTGCCGCTTTTTCCCTGGCAAAGCCCAGCGGAACAAAGGTATCTTGCAGTGTCGAAGCCATCCCCATCAAAGCGAATTTATTACGGCCTACAGCAAAGCCGAACGCATTTAATTGCCGGGTGGCTTCAGGAGCGGACTCCCCAAAGACAACATCGAACTTCGCTTGCATCTCCTCGGCGCTTCCGCCAAGTTTAGTAAGTCTTGAGCCGAGACCCAGAACTGCGCCGGAAAGGAGGGCAACTCCGCCAATAGCAGCAGCACCCGCGACCATACCAACTCTTGCAATGCTCCCGACAGAGCCTGCGATACTTCTAATTCCGGCCTTGGCGCTGCCGGTCTGGTCAACCCGAATTTCCAGGCGACGTATAGAGGTCATAGGGTTATCTCCTGCTTGCTCTCTTGATAGTGCAATTCATGCAGCCGAGCCACCCACTCCAGAGGCTCCTCCTCTACCACGGATGGCATTACTCCCATTCTTCTGGCCAGGAGAAGGGTGGGGAGCCATTCGGGACAGGCCCCTTGATCTTCTACTCCTGACTTGATTCTGTTGAGGAGGAGGGTGAGCACTCGGCGCTCGCTTTTGGGACAGTAGTTTTCATGGCCATTTTCAGATTAAATAGTTCAGTCATTTCATTCATCTGCTCAATGGACATTTCTCCCATCGACTCTGTGCCAACAGGTAAAGGCTCATCGGTGTCAGCGTCCAGAAAGTCCCACTCTTTCACCAGACCAACCATAAAACGCAGGCTCTCATCCGTGAGTTCCTCTCCCGCGTCACTCCTTTTCGTCATCTCAATAGCTTTAAGGGCATGCTTGTACTTAATAACTTTGAATTTTACCATCTCGGTATCCCCTTTCTAAGTCTACAGGTCAGCCACGTCGGTTATAACCGTTACTACACCGGCATTGCCCAGAGTATCAATTACTCCAAGTAATGAGACTTTAATGATATTGTTGCCGTCCCGGTCATCGAGAGTATCCACGCCGTCAACATAGTACATTCCATCAATATTGCAGTTATCACTAGCGCTCGCATAGCCTTTAACTCTTACGGCGTACAGGGAAGTAGTAAGAACAGCATCGGCAAAAGCCTGCGCCGCCGCCGCCGACACTTCCAATACAAGTTCCAATGATGTCTTCCATCTGCCAGTGCCCCAGCCATTAGGATACATGCTACCGGCGAATTGTTTCGAATGATAATTGTCCTCCAGCTTCCAGGTGAATGAGATAAACTCCGTTACAGCGGTATCTCCGATATTGGCATAGAGAGCATCTACAGCAAGCGTTGTCTCTCCCATCTTGATCGGAGTAACAGTTTGATCCGGTTCGGGGTTCCCACTCAGAGAGTCTGGCAAGTCGATCACTCGACCCGATAACTCCGCTTCCACCTTCCAGCCCTCTGGAGCGTTACCAGAGATAGTCAGGCCCGTCGCAAAAGCATCTACCAACCTAACGACATACGTACCGCCGCCATCTCCTCCGCCATTGGAGGGGCCTGAGTCGATATACTCCATAGTCAGGGGGGAGATCAAGGAAATTGCGTCCGTTCTAAATGGCAGAGTAAAAGCCCAGATATAGTCTGGCCCGCCTGTAGGCGATACAGAGCCCATTGCCAGCCAAAGCGGAATGAGAATTTGCTCATAAACAGCAGAGTCCATCGTTAGACTGCCTTCTGCCATTATATTAGATATGTAGTGTCGATTTGGGCCATGCTGTCCAATATTCTCCTCCGGCTGCACCTTGGTAGCAGTGGGCTTGAGTGAGCAATTAGCTCGAATATTGGTATCTACAACTACAGAACTTCCAACAGCACCTTGTTTACCATAATAAACTCCGCGTCTACTTACAGCGGTCATAATCTACTCCTTATGCATTTTCTTTAATAAATAATAAGTGTTTCTCTACTCGATAGGCAACGCCACTAATCTCTGCAAAATATGCGTCCGATGGGTCTTCCAGGGAAAGATACTCCCAAATGGCATTGCCCTGATTATCGCCAATGACATCCCTGACCACCTCGTGCAGATCGTCCAGAGTGTCTTCCGCCGTTTCGCCCCCAGACCGTTTAACAAGTACGTCCAGAGAGAAACTATAGAAGTTATGCTCCAGATGCAGGCTCTCCTGCTTGTGGTGCGTTTTATCGCTGAAAATAGAGAGCACCTTATCCATACCATCTACAGAAACTGGAGCATAGCCTAACACCTGATTAAACGAGCCCTCAGCAGTAAATATAGTTACCAGCGCTTCTCTTATAATTCGTCTTGTCATCTCAGAACGGCCTCACTATTTCGTCAAAATAATTCTCAACCGGAAAAACGTTAATAGCTCGCTGCGCATAATCATGCAATCCACCTCTATCGGCCTCGAAGCCGGCATAGGGAGCCTTGGCACCGGCAATGTTGTCCTTGTGATAAATGGAGCCTCTCAAAAAGCCGGTAGCGATATGAGCATACTTCGTCATGTCTATAACCAGCCTGGAAGTAACCAAAGACACGTCTCCGATGTTCTGGAGTACTTCGGCTAAAGCCCGCTGTAGCTGCCTTGCTCCAATAATTTTAACTGTCATGATCCCGATTGCTCCTCTAGCTCCAAATGAGTAAATGCGTCCAGACCACCCTGAGCGGCATAGGGATGAATGGCCCTGACAGCGTAAGTTATACCACCCGCTACCAGATAGTCCCCGGCTGCAAAGGCAGTATATTTGGTAAAAGATTGACGCAAGAGGAATTGTTTTTCAATGGGATAAGACTGTTTCCAGTCCCGGTCCATATCGTCTATGGGAGTGCAAGCTATGCCTGTAGCCACAGTAACAAGAGAGGCTCCTGAAGGGTTATTTTTATGAGTGCAAGTTTCTGTCAGGAAGTTTTCGATTATACACCTCCGCCACCATAATCACTATGTTTATTCATCATTCTCGCTGCCACTGAAGTGTTCGGCGAACTGATAAGTGATAGTTCCGGTCTCTAGTGCAGCCGCTCCAAAACCGTAAGTCTTCTCTACCCTGTCCTGAACAGACTTTATTCGTTTTTGTACCTGGGTGGCTAATTGGGAAAGTGCCTCTTTTCGGGGGCCTACAGTTACGTCAACATCGTCAAGGCTACCCATTATATCTTCCAAAACACGAAGTTCGGTTAAGTCTAGCACTTCGTCCACATCATCAGATGCAGAAGCAACTTCAGATGTAGTTGGATTGGTGATATCGGCTACGGAATAGCCCGCTTGTCTTAAAGCCCAGGCAATAGGACTGGCAAGGTCTGCGTTAGTCCCGTCAACTGTCGTTCCATCCATGCCTGCTTTGGCCATTAGTGGCCCGGTCCGGTGAATGGAGACATTCTCAACATTTGCGCGCGTTACGGTCATAATCTAGCCCTCCTTAACCCCTTCAGAACAACGTCCCCAGGCGCTTTGGGGCGAACCAGATAAAATACTACGGTTGCCCGACAAAGCGCCTGAGAAACGAATATTCCGCGGCCTGGTTAATTGTCCATATCTGAAAGCCCAACCCAGTCCGCCCCATTCCAGAGCATGGTCAGGCAGTCATCCTGGCCGGCAGTTAGCGTAATATCGCCACCGATCTTTGTATTTGCCCCGTCCTTCACAATAACGTTATACGTCGCATCTTCGTTGCAAAGAACCAATAGCGCACCGGCTACAGGGCCATCGGCAATAGCCGTGCCCGAACCCGAAGTGGTATGCGCTGAGCCGGCTACAGTGACAGGCTGATAACTGGTAGTGGCCGTGAGTGTCCAGCCGTTAGTCGTTAAATCCTGCGTGGCAGCCTCTTCCAGGGCCAGGAAACCGGAAATCTGTACAGCAGTGTCAGTTACATTAGAAACGGTCTCCCCATTACTCAGGCGAATGTCCGCCGTAGTAACAACTGAACCAGACAAGTCCAGACCATAAGTCCAACGGTCCGTAGTAGCCGAACCAGAGTAATCACTCTTGACGTAAATTGCAGCATCGGCCCCCGCTCCGGTAGAACTGGAGTTTCTTATCTGAAGGCCATAAGCAGCAGTCGGTACGGTTGCAGCTTGACGATCTAAGGCAAAGTCAGCAATCATAAGAGTACCAGTTACCGCAGCGTTATTCTGACTTCGCAGAGTCAGTGCGGTCATATTGTGTACAGTGCCTGCCGAAGTGTCACTCTTTGCGGTAATGCTTGCGCCGATTAAATTGCTAACAGTTCCACCAGGATTATCTGCCTTCGCCTCTGCGTCAATGGCTCTCATTGTAGTACCGAGAGTAGTAGTAACAGCCTCAGTGTCAATAGCGATCTTTAGAGCAGCTTCTAAGTGATCTCCGGTAGTAATCTCCTGGCCAGAAGGGCGAGTCATCTCAATGACAAGGCCAAAGTTTCGATCCTTGCCGCCAGTCCCGGTCATATCCCCTTCAATTAAGAACCACTCATTGTATGAAGTGGTGTCTGTGTCAGGAATACCAGTAAAGACTACATCTCCCTTGACAGTGAGCGTATCGTTGGCTGAGTTGCCCAGAGCAGTGTTATTCGTAACAAGTAATTCGTTAACGAGAATAGCTCCAAAGCGTTGCCACCGCACATACAAACCGTCACCATAAACATTTACCGTCGAGCCAACAACAAGCAGTATTGCAACAAGTGCTACAACATACCAATACTTACTCGCGCTTTGAAACTTGTTTCGTAGGTCGTTCACGTTTAACCCCCTTTGAATTCGCTGGAACTGGCTTCTCTACAGTCATCGCCACAGTTCTCAAAAGATCGAAGATTTGCTCTTGCTGGATGAGGAGCTTAGAAATACCTTCCTCCAGCAACTTGCGATGAGCATCGTCTTTCAACTTCATCGCTTTTTGCGTTGCCATAAAACTTCTCCTGTTAGGTTATCGTTGGGTCGGTGTAGCTTCCGCCGGCTGCACATTCTACACAAATACCATTGAGACGATTGCCGACGCCATATCCAAACCGGTGTCGCCAGATGGTATCATTAAATGGAAACTCCTCATCCTTTGCCACCATCTGTAAGTCGGTGCCCAGACCGGTTGCCGCAGGATCAACGCGCTTGTACAGCGGGGCTTCGACAGCGGTAGTTAAGCTCAAGATATAGGTGGCCGGAATTTGATCCCAACGCACAATCCAGGCTCCTGCTCTGTGACGCCCAATAACTACACCGGGCAGATCGGTCGGAACCTGCACTGGGGAGGCTGTCTGTGCGCCTTCCCGAATTTGTCGAATGTCAACTGGCTCGAAGTCAGTCAGGGCAACAACTTCGGGGACTTCAGCCTGATTGATAAAACTGACGATCTCGGCGGAGCCAGCCTGAATACCGAAGTGCTCTTCCAGCTCAGCCACGATATTGACGGTGTTAGTATTTACACCGGTCCAGGGATCATGAGTATCGTCAATCGCAGTTGCAACGTCCCCAAGTTCCAGATAGTGCTCATCATCGGCGTCGGTCATACTGCCGATAACCGGAGGGTACAGCGTTCCATCGGTATTGGCGAGGGATCGGATCGTTAAACTCCCTTGCTTATCATCGATGAAGGTTCCGTTAGAGCGGCTCATCAATGCCGTAAGCACTTCGTAGCGCGAGGTGTTGACGTTTTGGGCGATTACGGTGTCAATGTGGCGATCAAGTTCATCTACTGTCATATAGGCCATATCAACATCGTTGCCGGCAATCATAGCGCCGAAATCTTCCAACGGAAAGGCAACGTCCCACTGGCCGGAGGCTTTGACTGAACCATAGCGCCCATCAGGCCCCCTTCGTTGAAGATAACCGTTGCCCGGCAATTTGTAACGGAGTGTATGCTCCGATGTAGAACGGGCAACAAATATAGACAGGAGTCGTGTTAGTTCCGTGCTGGCAAGGTTCACATAGTTCGCAGCGGCCTCATAGATAACGCGCTGACCAACAGTGGAATTAAATACGTAATCCTGGTCTGATACATTTAAGTGTCCAAAAATACCTGCCATTATAAAACTCCTTAAGTAGCTTTTGCTTCAGAGTAGATAACTTGAATACGTGCCACTTTCGTAGCGCTTCCATCGGTCAGGGCAGTAACTCTCCCTACATATACGGTCTCATCTCCAGCCGCATCTGCAATTCGACCAACGTCGTTAGATACATACAGTAAATCACCGCAGTTTTTACCAGAGACGGTAAAGCCGTAAAGCTCGCCGTCCTCAAGAACGTCAATGGCCTGGCCCGCGCCGCCGCCGCTGAGAGCAATACCTCTAAACTGCTCAAAGAGATAAACGCCTCCAGTAGAAGCGTCGGAAGGATCAACAGTTCCATCAGTTTCTTGAGATACAGGCTGTCCCTTGGTGATCGTACTCCCCGCAAGATAAGATTTGATTGTAGCTTTCTTGGGGTCTATTGCTCCGATTTGAGCAGCAGTTAATGCAATGTTTGCCATTATAAAACTCCTTGATTAAATCCTAAGATTAGGTGTAGCTTGTTTTACGTCCTGCTTAACGGGTTTTTTACCTTTACTACTCGGCGGTGTACCCAGACCATCGCTCTGCCTTTGATCTTCATCGGTCATTGTCAGCCGGCCTGATTTAGCCAGGGCCTCTAACGACTCTCCAAAGCCAGAAACCTCGCCATCGGTTGTCTCAACCTGTGACAGGTCGATCAATGAGTAAGCATCTCCTGGAGTGGCAAAACCCAATTCAGTTGCCTTTGCAAGTATCGCAGTACGGACTCTCTCCGCGCTTAGACTGGCTTGCAGGGCCAGGTGATCGGTCTTAAGGGTTTTCATCTCAGCCTGGAGCTTCTCGGATGCGGACAGGTCGTCTGTCTTTTCCTTTTCAAAAGCCTCCAACTGCTTGCGCCTTCCGGCACTTTCGGAGTTAACCCTCTTTATTTGCTCGCGAGCACCTTCTATTTCTTTAACCAACTCCTCTGGAGTCATATCCTTTAATTCAGCCATCCCGACACCATCCTCTCCTATAATAATTCTTATGTATAGTATAATTCGAGTTACACTGTTTGTCAACGTCAAGCAATACGGTTGACAGAAGAAGTGTTCAGCCACTCGTGCGGAGGGTGGTCGTAGGGTAAACGTAGGGTGATCCTTACGCTAAATTCACGCAAAGCACTTGCTATTACTCCACTACGAGTGTATACTATCATTCAAGTAACTAACTATTGCACTTAGGAGAAGCAACGATGAAAGAAGACCCAATGGAAGTTTATATGATAAGATTACCAGTAGGAATGAAAGAGGCGCTCAAGACGACTGCGGAAAAGCAAGGACTGAAAGCGCCGGAGCTCGTTAGATTGGTTTTAGGGTGGGTCGTAGATGGGACGATTGAGGTTGACCTGGCCAGACCAGTACTGAAGGAAAGTAAACCGTGACCAGAAAACAAAAAGGCCCCCGCCACACACGGGGACCCCTGCAAATCGACACCACACAGGTATATCACCTCAGCGAGGCGCGGGCTCCAGTCACAGAAACCCTTATTACTTTTGATTATACCAGAAAGTCCTCAATAAAGCAAGGACTGGGAGAAAAGATGAACAGCGAAAATGAGAGTGCCGATAACTTCACGCCGACAACAGAGTCCAACGTTGGACATGCAGCACAGTCCGACAACCTTGCCGAAGGGTTGACTCAACAAATAGACCTGGCCCACCAAGTAAATGTAGACGAAGACTGTGGCAAGTATTGGAGCGGCCTTTTTAACGCACGAGGAGAATGGTCAGCGCGGCCTATCCGGTGCGGCCACTGCGATGAGTGCCTACAGCGAAAAGCAGACCAGACTGAACGGCGTGTTTTAAGACGACTGGAGATACGCAAGGACGGCAACGATAGTTTGGTCATCTCCGTACTCAGCGTCCCTGCGGTCAAAGTAATGGCCCTGCAGAAGCGAATTCAAAGGGACGAAACGGCTCAGTACTACCGTGCTTTCAACGAGGCCGGCGCCTTTGACTTCATTATCCAGAGCGATGAAGTTTACGGAGAGGTGGTAGAGACTCCGAAATACGATTTCGCCCTGGCCGCTAAAATCTCGAAGGAAAAGGGCAAACGACAGACCGGTTTACTTTACAGCCTGAAGTCAAAGAAAATAGCTGCCGAGAAAGAAGATACCTATTCACTCAATCTAACCAAGATCACGGCTGAGAAGCCCGGTGACAGCAAGCGCATTACCATTATAGCAAAGACTATCAAGCCCAATAAGTACGCCTTTGATCAGAAGGAACATCAAGCACGTATCTTTTCCCTGACTTCCAGATTGACAGGCGCCCTGGATGAGGCAGGCATAGGATACCAGACCGAGGGCCTTATCAGACAGACCAGACCGATTGACCGATTGAAATACAACGCCAATGTGGTCGAATGTCCAAATAAGACACCTATAGAGACAGACCTAAGTATAGGGGCCTTATCTGGACAAGATAGCTTGTTTAATGAGCCAGAGCCCGAACCCGGCCCGGTATTCTACCACTTTGAAGTCTCTGAACAAGAATGTATCGAACGACAAATGAACTTTTGCTGGAATAATTAGGAGTAACAAGATGAAGTATTTCGTAATCAAGAGCGCGGACTCCAGGAACGTACTTTCCCTGTTACGGTCGTTAGGAATTGAAATGGAACGTTACAAGTGGGGTCATAGAACTTTGCACAGAGGCCGTTGTTTCTGCGGCCAAACGATTGTGGTCGGTACATACCACAATTCCTGGTCATGCGGCAAAGGATGGCACTGGCAAAAGGCGATTGGACTGGCGATGCATTGTTTGTCGGTTGATAAGCCCGGCGCAATTGCTATCCTGAATGGTTGTTTCTATGAAACGAGGCCAAAACCCACCTTCGTAGATATGAACGTCTTGACCGTTGTCGCGGACGAATTCAAAGAGCGGGCCGAGGCAATGTTGCCATCGGTGTACGCCAGGAACTAATCAACTAATTATAGCAGGAGCTAGAATTATGAAACACGAAAACGCAGGAAGTCGTCCAACCGTAGTAATTGGAGGAGGAGCGCGCACTCTATTAAGATATAAGACTTATTGGGATGTTTACAAGCCAACCGCCAGTACCGGAACCTTCGGACCTACGTACAGGGCCTTGTACGGCATTTGCAAGAGATTACTTAAGTGGAGCATATAATGCCAAGCGTACTGATAAGCAAGCAACTAATCTCCGCCCACATATCAGACATTACGAAGTCCAAGACCACCGACCCGAACCGCTTCTCTCGAATGAAAGGTAGCAAGAGCCAGCAACTGGGGTCACTCGAAGGTCGGATAGCCGGAATAAGACGACTGTGCAACGAGGATTGGTTTGCTGCCGCCGAGCCGGAATTGTCAAGCAACGTACTGAAGTTCGCGGAGTATGTAGAAGCTGGAAATCCAATATGGTCTCCGCTTCTCGAAGGGTAACACTTATGGGAGCGAAATGGTTTCGACAGACGAGGTGGCCCGTTAGGCGTAAAGGCCCACAGCAAAAGCGCCAAAAGGCCAACAACAGCCTCGCTCTGGACCGGGGTTCGATCCCCCGCGCTTCCACTTAGTAATTTAAGCAATTATCACTATTTTAGGAGAAACAAGATGAAAACTATAGATGAGCGATTAGCGCTCTTGTCGAGACTTAACCGGGAACACGGCACGCTATTTGACGCCGAGGTCCCATCAGAACTACTTGCCACCATACGAGCGCAAAGCTCAAGCGGGCGGAGCAGGGCGGAGATAGCCGCTGAACTTGACTGCTTGTCTGACCCAACGGTTGTAGGCTCCATCCAGGCCGCTCTGGGTGATCCAACCCCCAGGCCATCTGGAGTATTGGCGCGAAACTAGCAAATAAATAAGGGCCTCCAGCACTGGAGGCCCGACAACTAACTATATAACAAGAAGGCAACATGAATTATAACAGAAAATCCTCCCCGAAACGAATTGAAGGTCAGATTAAGACAGCGCGTGAAGATGTTACGGATTGTATCCTGACAATAGCAGAGGCCGATGACATCGATGCGTTGAGGCTTGGCGCGGCAGCGGGACTACTTGCCGTCCGTAGATTGATGGCCCTTTTACCGAGAGGAACCGAGGTGACGAAATGATTAGACAAAATATTGAAACCAGAATAGCCAATAGAGCTAAAAGTATCTTCAGTTCACTTGGCGCAATAATCAACGACTTCTATTTAGAGGCTGGCATTTACTTTGTCGGCGGGTTCAACGCCTCTCTGGTGGCCTGGGGCATTTATACTGATTTACTGGTAAACGGCCAACCGCTTCCCTACGCCATTACCATAGCCATTGTAGCTTTCATCGCTGTCGAGGGACTGGCCGTCTATCTCGTGGGAGCCGCCGCCCGTGCTAATAGCAGGCTCCTCTGGTTTTTCAGCATCGTATTTGCCGTCTTCTTTACTTTCGCTCACTATATAGAGATGACTGACCAGGGTGTTATATCAGAGTATGTAAAGCTGGCGATCCCTTTCTTCGTGGTGATCGGCTACTGGGCCAAAACGCTTAAGGCCGACATCGAAAACAATCATGCGCAGACGACTCAACAGCGCGATGAGGAACTGGCCAGAAAGCACCACCTGGAGGATGAGGAACTGGCCCGTTCGCAGAAGCTAGAGGATGAGGACAGAGCGGACAATCGGGAAACAGACCGGAAAAGAGCGGACAATAAGCATGAACTGAAACTGGCCAGTCTCTCGGAAACAGCCGGAACGCAGCCGGAAAATTCCAACTGGAAAAACGATCAGAACACGGGAAACGGCGTTTTGCCGGAAATTAATTCCGGTCGGAAACTGGACAGGGCGGACATTTTGGAACGGCTGCCCGGCTTCATTTCCGATGGATATTCCAATGTGGAGATAGGCAAAATGGTGGGCAGGAATGAGCGCACCATCAGAAATTATCGACATCAGCTTAATGATCGACCAGAAGGTGCGGAATAATGGCCAACACGGTTAGTTTCACTAAGCCAATTCGTCTTTCGAGGGATGGCAAGTATGTGGTAGAAGTTTTCATAAACGGTGCCTGCTTTGGAAGCGAAACCGGGACCACGCCGGCAAAAGCCAAGGCAGCAGCAAAGCGTCTTCTGAAGAACATCGGGAGGAGGGAATAATGAGTTGTCAGGGATGTGCTTTCTTGGCCAAGCAACTCGCCGAGATAGAGGACGTGGCCAGAACGGAGGCAACGCTCGCCGCCGCCAAGATGAGCAAGGGCGATATAGGTCGAGCGGAATACGGCTTTGCGCACGCGCAGCTTGATATGGGAAACACCATTTTGAATATCCTTGGCCGCCCTGAAGTGGTATTGAAAAAGAGTAGGATGGGCGGCCTGTTTAAGGGTCTATTTGGAGAGTGAGATTATGGGAAAACCTTTGGAACGACACTTCAAGTTAATCGAAGCTATGGCCTGCCTGGCAGCGCTGGTATCGCCGGTGATTTTGATTGCTGCCGTCTTTACCTGGATTACGGCCAAAAGAGCCATAGAGGATGCCACCCCGTTTATAGTCTGGGCGGTTGCTGGCGGTATCGTGATCGCTGTCTTGATTACAGTCCCGGTGCTGGCCATCTGGCTCGGCGGGTGGTCGATGACCAGGACTGCCCAGGGGCGCCGTGACAGATCGTTACTGCAAAACGAGGCCCGGCAGTCCGGTATCGAAAGTGATCGTATGCAAATGCGCACGGATGCTGAGTGGGGCCTTATAAATGCCGCACTGAAACAGCTTGATCATGGCCTCATCCACCCGACAACCCTGGGCGAAGGGGCAAAGTTTGACCACTTCCCGGCTACGATTATCAGCAAGCAAGAGAATGAGGTTCCCCTGCTGGAAGCGCCTCCCCGAAGGCTTGAATTTGAGCCTGTAGCACGCAAGGCGCTATCATCCCGTGGCTCAGGTCGATTTATTGGTTTTGGCGCAATGGACACCGGAAAAACAACCCTTGCGAAGCACATGGTAGACCTGGCAAAGCAAGAGATAGTTCAAAAGCGGGACGGCAGAGTTTTTATTTTGGACCCCCATGCGCCCAAGACGGTCTGGGGCGGTGATGACGTAACGATCATCGGGGCCGGGCTGGATTATGGTTCCATCCGAGGCTTCCTGGATCAAATGCAGTCGGACATCAAGAAGCGCTACGAGGCCGGCTGCGGGGATGATAGTACGCCACTGCCATCTCCGCCTTGCTTTGTAATCTGTGAAGAATGGTCAGGAGTGCTGGCTGAATTGCAAGCGAAAAAACAATGGGGGCCGGACGATAATCGCATGCTGTATATGGATAGCCGCAAAGCTGGATGGGGCTACTTCCTGGTGAGCCACGAACACACCGTTGGGAGCCTGGGCTTGCAGGGGATGGGGAACTTGCTGGCTGGCGTCGAGTACTTTATTACACTTGAAAAAGATGCTATCACGGGCGAGCACAGCGCCATACTGGGCAAGAGTTTTAAGGACAAGGACCCCTACGAGCTAATCACCCCGGGGGCATACAACGGGCGGATGTACTACAGCGACACGCAGGCTCGAAGCGAGATGACTAAAACTGAGAAGTATTTGGTTTTGGAGCCAGCGCCGGAGCCCGAAGTGACCATTGACGAACTGGCATTTATAGAGGCGGAGCCAACGGACAAGGAGCAAGAGATCATCGATGCGGCCCAAAGCAGCAGGAACGCGAAGGGCAAGATCGTGATGATGCGCGTCACCGGGCTACTGGGCTGGTCTGCCACCGGGCCAAATAACGAGCGGATTAAGGCCGTTCTGGACAAGTGGGATATTGACTATTAGTTGTTGTTGTTGTTGTTCGATGGCCCAGCACGCAATTTGGCCAGGGCCACTTCATCCCAACCCTTGAGCTCCAGGTAAGCTAACAGCGGCATGCCAGCTTCTTTGGCGATCTTCACAGCTTCCCAGAAAGCCTTATCTTCCTCATGTTCTTCGAGAATGTCTATAGCGAAAACACTGCGTTTCCCAAACTCAAACTCCAGTGCCCCGCTTCCATAACTATCCAGATTAAACCCAAACAGGCTGCGGAAACCACCAATGGAGACTGCCATTTGAAGCACTCTCTTTAAGCCATCATGTGA
>LAZR01000802.1_pt1 | contig 21778 bp, 18 predicted proteins | sample 329461 | NCBI WGS metagenome assembly LAZR01 (sample SAMN03002196, study PRJNA259156) | marine sediment metagenome | biome: sea floor; feature: Hydrothermal impacted sediments; material: marine sediment; isolation source: Loki non-amplified sample from Loki's castle hydrothermal vent sediment ...
TAGTCGGCAGTTTATACTTTAAAAAGAAAAACTGCCGGATGATATTTGAAAAGTGACAATGCTAAATAGCGTTGGATTTATTAAGCGAAGCAATAACCTCTGAAAGTTCTAAGAGTGTAGGCTTTCCTCCTAGATAATTGGTATCTATATGGTAACTATTGCCCACCCAAAAAGGTGCTTTAGTTGAGTTATGTCCATGTATTGTAAAGTCGACTCCATGACTTTTAACTACCTTATTTTGTTTAACTACTTCACGATCCCACAATAGAGATTGGACAATCACCGACTTATCATCAGGGTAATTTTCCCAATCCCACGATTGTGCAAATGTATGAGACAACCCAATTCTATAACCACGATACTCAAGCACTACCGAAAGCGTCTTAGTTAGTAGCTCATCGCACATAGCACTGAGCTTTTCTCTCGATACCGACTTGTGCCAATTGCCACCATTGTCAGTCCATAATTTAAAAGCCGCTTTATCATTACTTAATAATGATTCCAACATTAAATGCTCATGATTACCTAATATCATACATGCCCTAATGGCTTGTAAGTATGTAAATAAGTCATATGTTTTATCCCCGCGATCAACAAAATCGCCTAGGCAAAACAAAGTATCTCTTTCAGGGTTAAAATTTACGTTATTAAGTGCGTTTTTTAAGGCAGGTAAATCACCATCAAGATCGCCAATTACAAATACTCGGCACTCATCATTAATAAATATTGTTCGTTTTGAAGATACAGCCTGAATAGCGTTAATACCTATATCCAAAATAGACTCCTATAGAATGCAATCTAAAACTTAGATTAATACTTGAGTTTATAAAGCCTTAAGGTAACACAATATAGTTGATAATTAATGAAGGTAATGAGATTTGATTGAAACTAAAAATGCATGACAGCGGGCTTTAGCTGCAAGCTAAATAAGTAATGTAGGTAGTGCTTTTAACCTATAGTAAAAGCGGCTTAGCAAAATACCTGAACAAGTTATAAGTTAGTCAACAGCACAAACTTATCAGCCAGCTCATCTAAACTTTCACGCTTATTAGGATCGGGCTTTATGCAGTCAATTGGACATACACTTACGCATGTAGGTTTATCGTAATGCCCCACACACTCAGTACATTTTTGGGGATCAATTTGGTATATCTTCGCGCCCATATAAATAGCCTCATTAGGGCATTCTGGGTCACACATATCGCAGTTAATGCATTTATTATTTATGAGTAGAGCCACTTATTAGACCTTTTTAATTAAATCGTACTACCGCTTTATATTATGGTGTAATTTACAGCCGCGGATTATGCCTATATTTCCTTATTGCGTTGTTGATCTTAATCAATAAAAATCGCCACAAAGTCTTTATTTGTAAAGGTTATAACAAGGCTAAAACATTTTATCTGTATCGCACTGTGGTAGCGCTTACACATAGCTATATACCGCTGTCTTTGCTTTCAAACCCTATAAAGCGCTTTTACTAAATGGTGGCGATTGATTTTTTATAAAAGCAGAGATATCAAAAATATCAGCCGCTTTTGGCTTAGTGGTGACTACTTTAGAAATTGGCTCACTTTTAGTGCCATCAAGTAATGATGCCTAGCCAGTAAATTGATTTGTGTAATTGCGCGTTCCATTTTAATTCGTGCTGAGCTATTAGCTAAGTGAACGGCTATCAGTGGTGGTACAAAGCCATCAATAAACACTGCCAGCTCAATCCAAAGTAAAACGTCATAGCCAGTACCTTTATTATCATTCCCTAAATCATGATTAAGGCTGAGCAGCTTTACTTTATCAGTCTTTAAAAGTTTAATCACTTCATCAGGCCAATAGGCTCGTAACCAAACGGCTGGAGTTTCCCTCTCATCATCTAAATATACGTTCATAGATTTACCTACTTATTTTTGGTTTTAGAACTTTGAATTTGGCTCTTCAAAACCATTTAGGTGCCGCTTTTAGTGTTTTGTGCGGGTACTTGATTACGAATAAATGCAGGTATATCAAAAATGTCTGACGTTTTAGGCCGGCTTGTTGCAGAGGGGTTAACTTCTTGAAAATCAGTTTCATTACAAGTTTCAGTAACCATTTTAGTACTGGCTCCCGTAGCAATTACCAGTAACTCATAGTTAGTCGCTAAGCTTTCTATTTTTGACACACCACAAATAACCAAAGCATTTGGACTTACCTGCTGGCGCACAGTATCTGTAATGAGGTTATAGCTACCCAGTGAAATTTCATCTTTGCAATTTACTTGTATTATTACACCCGTACTTGACGACATATCAACTTGATTAACCAGCGGATTATTAAGTGCTCCATCAAGCGCATTAGTAAGCTCGTTTTCTTCATTACACTTGCCCACGCCAAGTACAGCATCACCTTGGCAATCCATAATTTTAGCAAAATCGTTTAAATCAACATTAATAAGTCCTTGAAAGCATAGCATATCGATTAATGACTTAATCAATGAATGAAGTATTTGGTTTGAGTGTTTAAACGCATCGAATAAGCCAATATCGTTACCTAGCACCTCAATAAGCTGATCGTTAGGGAGAGTAATAACCGCATTAGCATGCTCTTTAAGCTCATTTAAACCTGCTTGCGCTATATTACTCCTAAACTGCCCTTCACTGCTAAATGGCAATGTAGCAACAAATATAATAGGTTTACCTTGCTCACTAGCAAGTTGAGCAATATAAGGGCTAGCGCCAGTCCCAGTACCACCACCCAACCCTGTTGCACACAGTATTATATCGCAGCCATTAATTAACGTTAAAAGCTGCTCTTTACTTTCCTCTGCTGCTTGCAGCCCAACTTTAGGATCGGCGCCGGCCCCATAGCCATGAGTGAGCTCTGCACCTATAAGTACCGCTTCATCACTTTGCGTATGCTCTAGTACCACTTTGTCGGTATTAACACTGTACAAATGCGCCTGCTCAGACTCGCGTTGCTCAAAAATACTGTTAAGGGTATTACAGCCACACCCACCAATACCAAATACACCGATTGATAAACCATCATTTTGCTGAATTAATTGAAACATAACCTAATCACTCCTTAACTTTTAAAGGAGCATAACAAATAGGTGCGTCAATTTTTGACGCACCTAAACTTTTAAATCAATTAAAGGTAATTTGTAGCAGCCGCTTTGAGTTTACTAACAATTCTTTGCCGCAGCTTTTCAGGTTCAATAACTTCAAGCCAATGAGCACATTTAAATAGCTCATCAGTTAGTTGTTCAGTATCAATAGTTTGGTAAGTCAGTAATACGTTTTTATCGTCAATATATTGCTTTTTCGTCAGCTCGCCAAGCTCAATAAACCCTTGGTTAACCGCAGAGTGACTGGGTACTTTTACAATTAACTCAATCGCTTCTTGCGACATGCCTTTGTTAATCGCGCTGCGTAACGATTTTAATTGCTCGGCACTTGGCTCACGTCGTGTCTTTTGCAGAATATGAACATTGCGAATGCGATAAACCGGCACCTGGTAGCACTTATCGTGAAGCGACCCCACCATAAACTGCACCATTAAAACGCCACCTTGTTCAACTAAATTATAAAAACTCAATTCAGCAAATTTTAGCCAATGTGCCTCATCATAAAGTACTCTAAAAAGCTCAGCACTCACAGCACGGTTGTGCTTAATTGCATGCTCAATTTGCTCAACTAACTGAGTATCGATATTCACTTTTAAGGAAGGTTTTGAAAGAATTGAAAGCCACTCAGGCACATGGCCATTAAAACGTTTAAGAGCCTGCTCTGCTTTGATATGCACTGACTGCTTAACGTCACTCGGGACTGATTGCGGTAGTAACTGCTCTAGCAGCAAATAGTGCTCTGCAACTTCGCTGCTCATTACTTTTGCGTTACCACCTTGCCACTGCGCGTTAATAGACCAACCATACGGTTTACTACGCGTGTCTTTTTCAACGCCAAAACAACCTTGCTCGTAGAGTGATTGTAGATCCCGCTGGAGCATGCGGGTTGATAATTCAACACCTCGTAGTGATAAGTTTTCTTGTAGCTGTTTAACTGAAATACTTAAAGGGCTGATAAGTATATATTCTAAAAGAGTTAGGTATCGTAAAGGTTTCATTTTTATGAGTCTTATAAGCTAGTAGAAAATTTTCATAATATGTTATTAATATCAATTAATTCAAATATCTAATTAAATTATTACATACCAAACAAACCTCTAATATAAATTGAAATTACTAGTACTTTTGTTACTGTAAGTACATTACAGAGTCGATTTTAAATATTTATAAAGGGAAATAATATGGGAATTATAAAAAGAAGAGGAAGCTCTACAAACGCAATTTTGGTCTTAGAGTCGCCTTGGGGATTAGATGAAAAAGACAATAACAGAAGCTCTGTCGTTCCTTTCATGCAAGGAATTGCAAAATATACCGGTGATACAGAAGTCTTTCATGCAAACTTTTACGATAAAAAAAGCTTTGATTACGCACTAGATTGTATCACTCGTGAAGGCTTCAAAAATACCATTATTTATATTGCTGCTCATGGGTATGAAGATAAAATTGGGAATGTAAAGGTTGATCATATACTTGGGGAAGTATCTTATATATCGAAACAACAAAACATAACAGGACTTTTGTTCGGCTCTTGTTTTATTGGAAAGAAAACCCTTGAAATGGAAGTGTATATTCAAGAATCAGGCCTTAGGTGGTGCATGGGATACGCTTCATCATGCAATTGGCTTGAAGGCACTATGATAGATGCTGCAATAATTGGTGCAATGATCTCATTAGAAAACGGAGATTTTGAGTCACGAGATATAATCAATTCAGCCTTTGCAAATGCCATTGCTCCTTTTGCAGATAATTTCATCATCGGCGATGACTACTCTGGAGAAGCAGTATCAATTCGAGACTCTCTTAAATTTGTTTGCCAACCAGAAGGAAAAGGACACAGAGCAAAAGATGTTACTCATGATGTGTTTGAAATGGCAAGCACTCTAAGGTTTGATTGATAGTAATAAGGCTTAATATTTATCAAATCAACATCACAGTAAATCTATTTTTTACAATAAGTTAGCCACATAAAGAAAAACAATCATCAATCTCCACTTGCTTATTTAGCTAATTTATATAAATTAGCTAAATATTTTTCTCAAAGTACACTCTTATGAACGAGCAAGTGATATTCGATAATATCAAAACAGCGTTAAACAACGCGCCACGCAATCAGTTTACTGTCGAAATGCACCTACAAATGATTAAATACGCTGATAATCTAAAAAGCATAACCGCTAAAGAGTTTTGCCAAGGTGTAGGGTTAAAAGACAGTTTTGGCACTGAATTTTCAAAAATGCGCAACCTCACTCAACGACTCAAAGCCGCAGGCTTAAGCACCGACTTGCTCTAATAACGCTTTCAAAAGGATTAAACGAAACTCCAATGGCTATTAAAAAAACAGAACTCTATTCATCTCTTTGGGCAAGTTGTGACGAACTACGTGGTGGTATGGATGCCAGCCAATATAAAGATTACGTACTGACTATGTTATTTATGAAGTACGTAAGCGACAAATTTAAAGGCGACCCTTACGGCATGATAGTCGTACCAAAAGGTGCAAGCTATGACGATATGATTGCCGCTAAAGGCGATAAAGAAATTGGCGATAAAATTAATAAAATCATTTCAGCCCTTGCTGAAGAAAACGACCTTAAGGGCGTGATTGATGTTGCCGACTTTAACGATGAAGACAAGCTCGGTAAAGGCAAAGACATGATTGACCGCCTAACCAAATTGGTAGGTATATTTCAGGGGTTAGACTTATCAACCAACCGCGCTGGCGGCGACGACTTATTAGGTGATGCTTATGAGTTTTTAATGCGTCACTTTGCGACTGAATCGGGTAAATCAAAAGGCCAGTTTTATACGCCATCTGAGGTTTCTCAAATATTAGCCAAAGTAGTGGGAATAACAAAAGATACCCCGCAAGATGCTACCGCGTACGATCCTACATCGGGCTCAGGTTCGTTATTATTAAAAGCCAGTGACGAAGCACCACGAGGGCTGTCTATTTACGGGCAAGAAATGGATAACGCGACTAGCGCACTCGCTCGTATGAACATGATATTGCACAACAATACAACGGCTAAAATTTTCAAGGGTAATACGCTTTCAGAACCACACTGGAAAGACGCAGATGGTCAACTTAAAACTTTTGATTTTGCAGTCGCTAATCCGCCTTTTTCAAACAAAAACTGGACTAGCGGCTTAACGCCAGAAAACGATTTATATAACCGTTTTACGTGGGGCATACCACCAGAAAAAAACGGCGACTACACCTTTTTACTACACATTATTAAAAGCTTAAAAAGTACCGGTAAGGGGGCAGTAATATTACCACACGGAGTATTATTCCGTGGTAATGCCGAAGCCACCATTCGTGAAAACCTAATCAAGCAAGGTTACATCAAAGGCATTATTGGCTTACCTGCTAACCTGTTTTACGGTACGGGTATTCCCGCTTGTATTATCGTGATCGACAAAGAACACGCGCAAAAAGCGGTTACTAATTTTACTGAAGACGATAAAAATCTACCGACCATTGAAGGTCGCTCTATTTTTATGATTGATGCTTCCAAAGGCTTTATTAAAGACGGCAACAAAAACCGCCTTCGTAGCCAAGACATACATAAAGTTGTTGATGTATTTAACAAAGGTTTACAGCTTGAACGCTTTAGCCGATTAGTACCGATTGACGAAATCGCCAAGAATGACTTTAACCTTAATATCCCTCGTTATATTGACTCATCTGAGCCAGAAGATTTACACGATTTAAGCGCTCACCTTCAAGGCGGTATTCCTAACCGAGATATTGATGCACTTGAGCATTACTGGCAGGTATTCCCAAGTATTCGAGCGACTTTATTCAAGCCAGCGCCTGAATTTAAACGAAGCGGTTACAGCCTCTGTATGCTTGAAGCCAGCCAAGTTAAGAGCAGCATTCTTGCGCATCAAGAGTTTAAAGACTTTGCCAGCCGTAGCTTATTGCCATTTAAACAGTGGATACCAGAAGCTAAATTAAAAGAGATAACAGTCGGTGATAATCCAAAAGAGTTTATCTTTAATATTTCAGAAAACTTGCTTGATGCTTATGCTAATAGCGAACTACTCAGTAAATACGATATTTACCAAATTCTGATGGACTATTGGGCCGATACCCAACAAGACGATGTGTATGTTTTGGCCCAAGATGATTGGCAAGCAGGTAATACTTTACGGGAGCTAATTGCTAAAAAAGGCGAAAAGCTTAAAGAAACGCCTGATTTAATTATCAATAAAACAAAGTACAAAGCCGAGCTTATTCCACCAAGCTTAATAGTTGCTCGTTACTTTGCAGGTGTTCAAGCTCAGATTGATGCTCTGCAAGCTAAACAAGACGCAGCCACTCAATCGCTAGAAAGCTACCTTGAGGAAAATGGTGGTGAAGATGGCTTATTGACTGAAGCTCTCAACGATAAAGACAAAATCACCAAAGCCAGTGTTGCCGCAAGAGCTAAGCTAGCAACTGATATTGATGAAGTTAAAGCACTTAAACAAGCCACTAAGTTATTTAACGCTGAAACAGCCGCTAAAAAAGCAGTAAAAGAAGCACAAGAGGCTTTGGATTTAAGCGTATTCAACCAATATCCAAAACTAACTATTGATGAAATCAAAACCCTGATTGTCGATGACAAATGGCTAGCCACACTACAAGCCAATATCGTTGCTGAAATTGAACGTGTTACCCAACAAATGGCAAACCGAGTTAAACAACTGGAAGAGCGCTATAGCACACCACTTCCAACACTCACCAAATCGGTTGATGACCTTAGCGCTAAAGTTGCAGGCCATTTACAAGCAATGGGCTTGGAGTGGTCTTTATGAGCGCTTTAGGGCAAGCTATACCTGAAGGATTTAAGCAAACTGACGTTGGAACCATTCCTGAAGATTGGAAAGATGAACAACTATTTGAGCTTGTGAAGGTTATTGATGGAGATAGAGGCCACAATTACCCTAGCGCAAATGATTTTTCTTCTGATGGGTATTGTGTGTTTTTGAGTGCAAGTAACGTGACGAAAAAAGGCTTTTCATTCAAAGACATTTCCTTCATTAATAAAACAAAAGATGAAGCTTTGAGGAAAGGGAAACTAAAGCGTAATGACATAGTTTTGACAACTAGAGGCACAGTGGGTCAGTATGCCTTTTATGATGAGACTATTGGTTATGAGCATTTGAGAATTAATTCTGGAATGGTTTTAGTTAGGGTGATTTCCAAAGAAATAAAACCTGACTACCTTTACAGTGTATTAAAATCTCATATTGTTCAAAAACAATTATCAACAATGTCATTTGGCAGCGCACAACCTCAACTGACGGTAAGGGATATAAACAATTTTATAGTTTGCTACCCTTCCGGCTCAAAAGAACAAACCGCCATTGCCAATGCTCTTTCCGATATAGATGCATTATTAACGGAATTGGAAAAACTAGTCGCTAAAAAGCAAGCGATTAAAACTGCCACCATGCGGCAGCTGTTAACAGGAAAAACTCGTTTACCGCAATTCGCTACTCACACCGTAGGCGAAAAGAAAGAACAAGCCAAAGGTACAAAACCCAGCGAACTAGGCGAAATCCCAGAGGATTGGGATGTTAGTAATATTGGCTCAGTATTATCAATCACCACTGGTAGTCGAAATACACAGGATAAATTATCGGATGGTCAATATCCTTTTTTTGTGAGATCACAAACAATCGAGCGTATTAATACTTACTCTTTTGATGGCGAAGCAGTACTTACTGCTGGTGACGGGGTTGGTACAGGCAAAATTTTTCATTACATCAATGGCAAATTTGATTATCACCAAAGAGTTTATTTGATGCATAACTTTGGTGACCGAATTGACGGTTATTACTTTTATATTTACTTTAGCAATTTTTTCTACGATAGGATCATGTCTATGACAGCAAAGTCGTCTGTGGATTCTGTTCGCAGAGAAATGATTGCTGACATGCTTATTACGCTCCCACCAAAAGAAGAACAAGTCGCCATCGCCACCATTCTCTCGGATATGGATAACGAAATCCAAACCCTTGAACAACGCTTGACGAAAACCCGTCAAATCAAACAAGGCATGATGCAACAGCTACTCACAGGCCGCACAAGATTGCCATTTAAAAAACTTGAGACTGAACAGGATGGAGGTAGCTGATGCCGACAGAACAAAGCCTTGCCCAGCTGCGAGCCCTGTTAAAAGAGTTATGCCATTTACCCGATGAAACCGAATGGGTGGAATTTAAGCATAATGTTGATGTGATTAAAATTGGCGAATATATCTCTGCACTCGCAAACTCAGCCGCGCTACTTGGCAAACAAACTGCGTACTTAGTTTATGGTGTAGATGATAAGACCCATGATGTAATTGGTACAAACTTTAAACCTTCAACTCAAAAGCATAAAGGGCAAGAGCTAGAGAGCTGGTTGTTACAAAAAACCGCACCCAAAATACATTTTCAGTTTTACGAGTTTACCCATGTTAACGATTTACCTGTTGTTATTTTGGAGGTGCAGGCAGCAGCGCATACACCTGTGCAATTTGATGGTACAGAGTTTATTCGTATTGGCTCTTACAAAAAAAAGCTACGTGAATATCCCGAAAAAGAACGTGCGTTATGGCGCGTATTTGATAACACCCCGTTTGAGCAACAATTAGCAGCAGAAAACTGCAATGTTGAAGAAGTACTAAAGCTTATAGACTACCCTTCTTACTTTGACTTAGTTAACTTACCACTGCCTGAAGGTCGCGAAGGGATTTTAAATGCGCTTGAAGCTGATAAACTCATTAGTGCAACGCAAGCGGGTAAATGGCATATTACCAATTTAGGGGCGATATTATTTGCTAAAAAGCTGCAAGATTTTCAGCATTTAGCTCGTAAAGCCGTGCGGTTAGTACAGTATAAAGGGAATAGCCGAGTAGAAACAGTACGAGAACTCGAAGGTAATAAAGGCTATGCCGTTGGCTTTGAGGGACTTATAGACTATTTAAAGACCCTACTGCCTTCTAATGAAGAAATTGGCAAAGCATTTCGTAAAGAAGTACCTATGTATCCAGAGCTAGCAATACGCGAATTAGCGGCTAACGCTATTATTCACCAAGATTTTTCGTTAACAGGCACAGGACCTATGGTTGAGCTATTTGATACGCGCATGGAAATAACCAACCCTGGTATTCCGCTAGTCGATACAGACCGATTTTTAGATTCCCCACCCAGAAGCCGTAACGAAGCGCTAGCTTCTTTTATGCGTCGTATTAATATTTGTGAAGAGCGCGGTACGGGTATTGATAAAGTTATTTTTCAAACTGAGTTATATCAATTACCTGCCCCTTTATTTGAAGTAACAGAGCACCATACTCGTTCTGTTTTATTTGGTCATAGGGAATTTGCTGAAATGGACAAAGAAGATCGTATTCGTGCCTGTTATCAGCATTGTTGTTTAAAGCATGTAAACAGAGAGCATACGAATAATAAGTCGCTACGCGAGCGCTTTGCTATTGCAGAAAAGAATAGCGCAATAGCAAAGCAGAATAATAAAGGATACAGTCCATGCGGGCTTAATTAAACCTTATGATGCCGATGCAGGAACCAAAGCAATGCGCTACGTACCACACTGGTATTAATTTGCTTGACCGTTGCTTGACTAGACAGTCAATTAAGTGATTTTATAAAGCAAAAAAAAACATAACAAGCTGTAATTTATAAACTTTATTTAAATCAATTTGCTTGATTACTTTATAAATAAAGAGTTTTAATAATCTAAAATGTGAAGTTGAAATAATAACTATGACAGGAAAACTTAATAAGGACATTATATCGGTTAGCACATTACTCAAAAAGAGTAATTTAGCTATACCCAACTATCAACGCCCTTACAAATGGACACAAGCTAACCTTGCTGATTTGCTCGGCGATTTAAAAATTTATAGAGGTAAATTAGCTTACCGCCTTGGTTCTATTGTATTTCATCAACATTCAGAAAAAAAACAAGAAACGCTCGACATTGTTGATGGGCAGCAACGTACGCTCACGCTTGTGCTGTTGGTAAAAGCCTTGCTAGATGAACGGCTCAATACAAATGACTCCAATGCACAAATTAAACGTCAAGATGTAAAAACATTGCTGCTCTCACTTGAGCAACCAATTAATAATTTTTTACAACGTCAAACCTTTAATAGTGATATATCGCATCGTAATTTACATCAAAATTTTATGGCAGCTAAACGCGCGGTAGCACGAAGTGATTTTACCGAGGCCGATATTGAGTTTTTATTGGAACGCTGTGAAGTGGTTACTTTTGTACTTAATGATGTATCTGAAGCCTTTCAGTTTTTTGATTCACAAAATGCCAGAGGCCGAGATTTAGATCCGCACGATTTGTTAAAAGCCTTTCATTTACGTGAGTTTTCAGACGCTGAAACCGAATTAAAAGCCGATTCTGTACGCCATTGGGAAAGCTTAGAGAGCGAACAGCTAGCACGATTGTTTGCTAACTACTTATTTCGTATTCGCAACTGGGCACAAGGGAAATCGGCACTGTATTTTAACAAATCACAAGTGGGATTATTTAAAGGGGTAAATCTTGACCAGGTTGGACTTTACCCGTATGTAGAACCACTTCGCATTTCCCATCACTTTGTTGATGACTATAACTCGCAATATCAGCGCCATATTGATCATCAACATATGCGTTTTCCTTTCCACCTTGATCAAATGATTATAAACGGTAGGCGCTTTTTTGAAATGACGAGTCATTATCAGCAAAAAATTGCTGAGATAGTGAGCGATGAACGTAATAGCAAAAATAACGACCCTAAGCAGCTTATTCGCATATTAGATAACGAGCTAGAACCACGTGCTTGTAAGATTTTATACACGCTTAACAGCTACAGTTCACGTACACGAACAGGTGATGGCTATATACGTAATCTATTTGATTGCGCGGTGATTTTTTATTTGGATAAGTTTGGCCCACATGAGCTATCGCAAGCTATAGAAAAGCTGTTTATTTGGGCTTATAGCTGCCGCTTGAAAATGCAGGTTGTTGGTATTGAGCGCATGAATAAACATGCACTCAGCCATAATGTGTTTGAGCGAATAAAACAAGCAGTACAACCAAGTGATGTATTAAATTGGCCTTTACCAACATTGAAAAAGTCTGAATGTAATGGAACTAAGCTTACTGAGATCGCTAATCTGTTTGAGGAAATGAAGTACTATGAATAATGTCCAAGCGCTCAAGGTGCAAAGCAGTAAAGTCATCGCGAACAATCAGATACATAGTTACAAAGTTAAAGAGTTATTAAGTGATACTAACCGATATTTAGTCCCTATGTATCAACGTAACTATGCATGGGGTGAAGGTGAAATTAATCAATTAATACAAGATGTGTTGGATTATCAGGAAAATAAACCAAATCAAACCTATTATATTGGTACATTGGTGGTGTTTAAGCGCAAAGATGACAGCTATGAAGTCATAGATGGCCAGCAGCGCTTTACGACCCTTACCTTATTGGCTTTTGCTCTTAAACGTATGGTCACTAAGTATCAAACCTTTGATATGGGTTGGTATGACGTAGTAAATCTCAGTTTTGAAAGTCGTCAGAAGTCATCTGACACTTTTGCAAGTTTGATTCAGGGCGCTGCTTTAGAGCATCTAAGCACAGATGACTATAATTTAGATGTAATTAATGGTTATACATTACTTGAAAAAGGCTTATTAGCGCTTGGAGCTAAGCTAGAAGGTTTTTGCTCTTACTTATTCGATAAAGTAGAAATTACTCGTGTTTGTGTACCAGAAGATACCGATTTGAATCATTACTTTGAGGTAATGAATAATCGTGGTGAGCAGCTTGAAAAGCATGAAGTGATTAAAGCAAGATTGATGTCGGTGCTAACCGATGACAATGATAAAGAATTATTAAGTAAGGCCTGGGACGCTACCGCTAATATGGAACGTTACATTCAGTATGGTTTTAACCCAGATGAGCGCCACTGCATATTTGGTAAAGACGACTGGGGGCAATTTACGCCAATAAATTATGCTGATTTAGCTGCGTGTATTGAAAGCGTAGCCAAAATAAAACAGAGTGGAAAAGTTGAAAGCGCCTCTCTTTCGCTAAATGACATGTTAGCCAAGCCACCACCGTCGTCTTTAGGGACAGATATTTCGCTTACACCTGAGCGCTTTAATAGCGTGATTAACTTTTCAAACTTCTTACTTCATGTGTTACGAGTTTTAACAAAGCAAGACATCGCATTAGACGATAAGCGCTTACTAGAACAGTTTGATAGATATTTAAAAGACAGCAGCAATAAAGTTAAAGCAGTAAAAGACTTCGTTTATGCATTATTAAAGTGCAAATACCTTTTTGACCAATTCATCATCAAACGTGAATTTAGTGACGGTAAAGATAAATGGAGCTTAAAACGTCTGCATTTTTATAATACAAAAAGCCAAAGCTATATAAACACTTTTGGTGGCAGTAATGAACTAGATGATGAAGATGGCTTTAAGGGAGAAAACCGAGTATGCCTAATGTTGCTGTCGGCTTTTCATGTTTCCACTCCGACTTTGGTTTATAAGCATTGGCTCAATGCTGCTCTTTACTATCTATACAACGCAGAAGAAGTGGATTTTGAAGGTTACATGAAGCACCTAAGACGGGTAGCTAAACGCTTTATATTTGACCGTTTTCTCTCTCACCAAGAGGGTAAAACGTACTTTGAAATGATTTATAAGTCGAAATCAAACGACTATCCAAAAAATTTAACCGCAAATGATATTAATATTGATAAGCTGTGTTTTGGGGAAATAGAGAATAACTTTGTTTTTAACTATCTTGATTATTTGCTTTGGCGAAAAAAGCGTAATTCAACAGCTGTTATTTCTGAGTTCGAGTTTACATTTAGAAGCTCAGTTGAGCACTTTTATCCGCAACATCCAATGAATGACTTCGAACCACTTAAAGGTGGTTCACTTCATGAGTTCGGTAATTTGTGCTTAATAAGTCATAGTAAAAATTCACGTTTAAGTAATTTCCCCCCTAAAACAAAACTTAATCATTTTACTGCTGGATTAAAGAAAAATCAGATCGATAGCCTAAAGCTATATGAAATGCTACAACTAATGGAGCAAGACGATAGCTGGGAAGACACCCAAATAATAAAGCATGGACAAAAAATGCTGTCTATTTTATGTGGTTCAACAAAAACAAAAAAGAAAACGTAAACAAGGAAGTAGTATGAGTAATGTTGGTCAATTAGAACGAAAAACCCAAAGCCGAGCAGTAACATTTTTCAAAGAACAGCTAAATTACGACTATTTAGGTGATTGGGAATACCGCGAAGGCAACAGCAACATTGAAACAGCATTACTTACTAAGTGGCTTAAAGCTCGTGGAACACCTGAAGCGCTTATTAAACGTGCATTACGAAAATTAGACGCTGCCGCTGCCCTAGGCGAAGGTAAAAAGCTCTTTGATGCTAATAAAGATGTATACCGGCTACTGCGTTATGGCGTAAAAGAAAAAGAAGGCACGGGACAGCAAAATCAAACAGTTTGGCTGATCGATTGGGAGAACCCAGAAGCTAATCATTTTGCGATTGCTGAAGAGGTTACAGTAAAAGGCGAGTTAAAAAAGCGCCCTGATATAGTAATTTATGTAAACGGCATTGCGCTAGGCGTAATTGAATTAAAGCGCTCTTCAGTATCAGTAAGTGAAGGAATTCGTCAAAACTTAGATAACCAGAAAAAAGATTTTATTCGTAATTTTTTTAGCTCCATGCAACTGGTTATGGCAGGTAACGATACGCAAGGTATACGCTACGGTACTATTGAAACCTCTGAAAAATATTACTTAGAATGGAAAGAGCCAAATAGCACACAAGGCTTACCAGCTGCGGGGGTAACAGCAGACACCTTACTAGATACTCACCTATCTCAACTATGCGATAAACATCGCTTTTTGCAGCTTATACATGACTTTATTGTGTTTGATACTGGCGTTAAAAAAACCTGCCGGCATAATCAGTTTTTTGGTATTCAAGCCGCTAAAAAACATGTAACAGCAAAGCAAGATGGTATTATTTGGCACACTCAAGGCTCAGGTAAAAGCCTCACTATGGTGTGGCTCGCTAAATGGATACGCGAAAACATAACTGACTCACGAGTATTAATCGTGACGGATAGAACCGAACTAGATGAACAAATTGAGAAGGTGTTTTCTGGTGTTGATGAAGAGATATATCGTACCCAAAGTGGCCAAGATTTAGTTGCCACCTTAAACCAACCTAACCCTTGGCTATTTTGCTCACTAGTGCACAAATTTGGCCGCAATGGTGAAGCTCCCAGCGATAAAGACGATGGAGAAGCAACAAAAGATTATCTTGAAGCACTGACTAAAAACTTACCCAATGACTTTGCTGCTAAAGGCAACTTATTTGTGTTTGTAGATGAGTGTCATAGAACGCAGTCGGGTAAGTTACACGAAGCAATGAAAGCGCTTTTACCTGAAGCTATGTTTGTTGGATTTACTGGTACACCATTAATGAAAAAGGACAAGAAAAAGTCTTTAGAGGTATTTGGCCCATACATTCACACCTATAAGTTTGATGAAGCTGTAAATGATGGTGTAGTACTTGACTTAAGGTATGAAGCTAGAGATATAGATCAGCATTTAACCTCAGATAAAAAAGTAGACCAGTGGTTTGCTGCAAAAACAAAAGGGCTTTCAAACCTTGCAAAAATGCAGCTCAAACAAAAATGGGGCACGATGCAAAAAGTGCTCTCGAGTAAATCTCGCTTAGAGCAAATTGTTAGTGACATTTTAATGGATATGGAGATCAAACCTGCACTCATGTCTGGCAGGGGTAATGCTATGTTAGTTTGCGCAAGCGTTCATCAGGCCTGTGTTGTTTATGACTTATTTAGTAAATCAGACTTAGCTAACAAATGTGCAATTGTGACTAGCTATAAACCAGCAGCAAGTTCAATTAAAGGCGAAGAAACGGGTGAAGGTAAAACAGTAAAGTTATTTAAATATGCAACCTATCGCAAAATGTTGGCTGACTATTTTGAGCAACCGGAAGAAGAAGCAGCGAAACGCGTAGAAGAGTTTGAAAAAACTGTTAAAAAACGCTTTATTGAAGAACCTGGTCAAATGCGGTTACTTATTGTAGTAGATAAGCTATTAACCGGTTTTGATGCTCCTTCTGCGACCTACTTATACATTGATAAAAAAATGGCTGATCATAATCTGTTTCAAGCAATTTGTCGTGTAAATAGGCTTGACGGTGAAGATAAAGACTATGGCTATATTATCGATTATAAAGATTTATTTCGCTCATTAGATAAAGCAATTAAAGATTTTACCGCTGAAGCTTTTGATGGTTATGATGAAGACGATGTAGCTGGTTTATTAAAAGATCGCCTCAAAGAATCTAAATCTGATTTAGACAATGCATTAGAAGCTGTTAGAGCTTTATGTGAACCAGTAAAAGCACCAAGAAATACTAAAGACTTTATTCATTACTTTTGTGGTGAATCAGGAGTTGAACCAACAGATAAAAACGAACGCAATGAAAAAGAAGCACTGCGTTTAACCCTTTATCAAACCGTTGCCAAACTTATACGTGCGTACACCAATGTTGCAAATGAGATGGATCAAGCTGGTTATTCACTGACTGAAGCTGAAAAAATAAAAAAAGAAGTCGCTTATTTTGAGAAAGTTCGTGACGAAGTAAAACTAGCCAGTGGCGACTTACTCGAAATGAAACGCTTTGAGCCTGCAATGCGACATTTGCTTGATATGTATATTCGTGCTGATGACAGCGAAGTACTCATGGATTTTGAGGAACTTGGCTTAATAGATTTAGTGGTAAATAATAATGGCGCAGGACTTGATTCATTACCTGAAGGTATTAGAAATAATGAAGAATCGATGGCGGAAGCGATTGAAAATAACGTTAGAAAAACCATCGTTGATGAAAATCCTGTAAACCCTAAGTACTTTGAAAGCATGGCTACATTACTTGACGCTATTATTGCGCAGCGCAGAGAGCAAGCTATAAGCTACCAAGAATACCTAGAACAAATTAAAGCTTTAGCTAAAAAAGTTGTGAACCCGACAGGCAATAATGCCCATAACTACCCTACTTCAGTAGATAGCCCTGCCAAACAGGCTATTTACGATAATTTTGGCAATGATGAAGTACTTACAAGTAAAATTGATACCGCAGTGCGCTACACAAAAAAAGCTGAGTGGCTTGGCGATAGGTTTAAAGAGCGTGAGATTGTTAATGCAATTAGGCAAGAGACATCGAGTTATGAAGTCGATATTAATGAAGTTATGGAGCTTGTAAAAGCCCAAAAGGAATATCATTAGTGGATAAAGCTAATACTGAAGTGATACAAATTGGCGGTATTGATGTTGAAATTAATCGACGAGACATTAAGAACATCCATCTAAGTGTTTTACCGCCCAATGGTAAAGTTAGATTATCGGTACCTAATGAAACAAGCGAACAAACCATTCGGCTTGCTATTGTTAACAAACTTGCTTGGATAAAAAAGCAACAAGTTGACTTTGCAAAGCAAGAACGACAGTCAATCCGTGAAATGGTCAATGGTGAGTGTCATTACCTTTGGGGGAAAAAATACCGGCTAGCAATAAAAAAGCCTGAGGGTAAATTTACCGTTACCGCGAAAGGTAGCGGCCAGTTAGAGTTAAAAGTGAATGAGAATACATCACCCGATAATTGCCTCAAGTTATTAAACCGTTTTTATCGTGATGAAATGCAACGATCAATTGAAAAGTTACTGCCCTCATGGCAAAAAAGACTTGGCGTTAAAGCAGACTCACTTAATATCAAAAAAATGAAAACAAAATGGGGCAGCTGCAATATTCAGGCAAAGCGGGTTTGGCTCAACCTTGAACTTGCTAAAAAGCCACCTGAATGTTTAGAATATATTTTAGTGCATGAGCTAATCCACCTACTTGAACGACACCACAATGAACGTTTTAAAGCATTAATGGATAAGCATATGCATAACTGGCGCGAGCGCCGAGACTTACTAAACAGCTTGCCTTTAGCTTATGAAGATTGGCAATACTAGTTTTTTACATGAAAAGATTTTAGCTAATATAATTTTAAATATTTTCAATTAACGAATTAGCTATTATCACCTTATGTTTTTTGAAGCCTGAGTATTTAATTTCCATTGAGTGAATATGAGCATTGAAATGTTTTAGGTCAGTAGCATGAAAAATTTCATTTTTTTCACGATCTAAAGAGTACACAAAGTGCCCTAATTCGAATGCGGTGTTAATTCTTGAGCTCCAAAAACGCCCATCGCTCCCCCCTTTATGAAAATCTGTAATCAGAACATTTGTACTCGCGAGTATTTGTTTGAACATTACATGATCAGCAATATCCGTTGGGGTATATACCGAATCAAAGCGCGTCATAATACAATTTGTAACTCTTAAGCCTGAACTTTTAGTTATTTTGGTGTTTGTTACTGCGATTAAGTGAACATTTTGAGTATCATATTTTAAAAGTGCGATTTTATTGCCCGATTTTACTAAATCAAAATTGCCAAGCTTTTCTAAAAGAACTAACTTTTCATTAGTTGAAATACTGAGGTAGTGAGCCCAATTAACCTCTTTTAAGTTGAGGTTATAATCACTGTCAGCTTCGCTGTTATTAGGCTTATTTAACGCTAATACAGTTTCAAAAATATCATCACAAATGTTCATAGCAAGAGCCTAATTTAAGCCTACATTTACTGCAACAGACTTTAAAATATCACAATATGAGTTTTGGCATTATAAAAATGACTACACTAAAAAAGCGCCCTGGAACTGGGCGCTTTGCTTTTAGGGCAAATAAACAAGCTAAGAAAATAGATTAAGTAAAAACGATACTTAACTTATGGATATAACCGATGGTAGTTAAAGTGACCAATAAGTCACTTTAAGGCCTTAAATGCCACTTAATGATCCCTAAAAGGCACTTTATGATGAGGAGTAAAAAACGCTAATATGCGTTTTAATTTTTTGACGCTTTTAATTTGATTTACATTCTATTGTTTAGAGAACCTAAATGAGATTAGCCAGTATCGACTTTGCTCGGCATTAACACATTTTAAATGCTTTACTTTTAACAAAATAGACACTATAGTATCCATTAATCCTATTTAAAATCCATTTTAGATACACACGTGTCTTTTTGGAGGTTCTATTATTAATTATTTATTATTAAGCGAAGGTGATGTGCAGCTAGCTTTTGCTGAGCATCTAAAAGAACGCCGCAAAAAAGCAAATATGTCACGCGAAGCGTTAGCTAAAAAAAGTACGGTACCTGCTTCTACAATAAAAAAGTTTGAGGTTACAGGGCACATTTCATTCAGGCAGCTATTACTTTTATGGCAATCTCTCGACGACTTAACTCGTTTATATGAATTAACAAAAGCGCCAACTCAAGGTAAGAATGCACCAACGTCTATTGATCAGGTATTAAACAATGGCCTTTAAACCAATAGAAAAACTAGAAGTAAAACGTACACTATCAGATTCATCAGAGTTAATGGTTGGTGTCCTTGCTCAAAATAGGCAAGGTGTTTACTTTCAATTCGATCAAGGCTATTTAGACACATACGGTAATCTTTCGCCATTCTCACTCACCTTCAATAGAGATGTTCAGTTAGCACCTAAAAGCCCACATAATGGATTGCATGGAGTCTTTTCTGATTGTTTACCTGATGGGTGGGGGTTACTACTGCAGGATCGTGTCTTCAGACAAAATAATATAATGCCTAACTTTGTTACCGCTATGGACCGCTTATCTTTTATTGGCCATTCGGCTATGGGCGCATTATCGTTTACACCTGAAACTCATTATGATGGCACAAATGACGATGAAGCTGGTCTTGCTACATTAGGTCAACAAGCCCAAGCAATATTTGACGGACAAACAGAAGAAGTACTTTCTGCGTTAGTGGCTGCTGGTAGCTCCGGCGGTGCACGCCCTAAAGCTCAAATTTATTTTCCTAACAATAATATACAAGAATGTAGAACAAAGCCTAAAACAAATGATGATGCTTGGTTAATAAAATTCACATCCAAAAACCTCGCTTTAGGACATGAGGAAGGGTTATGTGAAGCTGTGTATTTGGATTTAGCTGAACAAGCGGGATTAAACCCTCCTCAAAGATTACTGGTACCCGCCCCAGAAGGGACCGGTGCAAAGCAATGGCTTGCCTTAAAACGATTCGATAGGTTTAAATTAATGGGTGATAAAATGGGCTGCAAACATATGCACAGTGCATGCGGCTTGCTAGATGCTGATTTTCGCACACCTACATTAGATTATGAGGATTTAATTAAAGCGAGCCGTGTTTTATGCAAATCACCTGCTGCAGGGCAATTACAATTTCGTCGGGCTATGTTTAATTTATTTAGCTGTAATCAAGATGACCACAGTAAAAACTGGGCTTTTTTACAAGAAGATTCTGGTGAGTGGGATTTAGCCCCTTTTTATGATGTAACCTTTAGTCCTCATCCTTTTAACGAGCATGCTACTTCGTTTGCTGGATTTGGAAAAAACCCGCCACTAAAAGCGATTCAAAAGCTGGCCTCTGCGGCCGGTTATGCTAACTGGAAACAAGTACAAGTTATAATATCTGAAATAGCAGAGATTATTTTAAACTTTAAAGACACAGCTAAAGCATTAGACGTAAATAAAAAAACGATTAATTTAATAGAGCAACAGCTTGATAACACGTACGCCATGAATAAGCATTTAACGGGTCGTTAATTGTATAAAGCTAATAATATTGAGCTATTTATAAAACCTCGCTGCTTACTTTACTAGCGCCGAGGTTTTTAATTTTTAAAAGTATCGTTTTATTTGTACTACTAAAAAGACAGCGGCAATTTTATTTCTAATCAACATTTCTAAATCAATTTCGACGGCTCTAACAAGAACGATTTAAAACTACTTTTAATTTATTTAGATGAACAGATTGAGTTACGTTATTTACCAGTCCCCTTATTTAAGAGTTATTAAATTAAAATCATATAAAATTTTATTGCCTAACTTCAGTTCTTTCCCCTTTAATCTCTAATGAAATTTTAAAGCGTCGCTGTTAATATTTGCCTACATCCTAAACAATAAAGTAGTTCTGATGGCAGCTAGTTATTCTCTCGATGATTTACGTTACTTTTGCACCATAGTAAAACTAGGTAGCTTTAAAAAAGCATCAGCAAATCTTGATATGTCACTATCAACTTTAAGCCGTAGAATACGTCTATTAGAGCAAGCTCTTCAATTAACGCTACTCAATCGAGATGCCCATCGAGTAACGCTAACGCATACTGGCGAGTTATATTACGATCGCTATCGCAAGTTATTTGAAGAAGTAGAGTGTATCGAGCAAGCACTTTGTGATGAAAAAGACCAACCTAAAGGGAAAATCAGGATCTCTGCCCCCATTTACATGGGTAAACACTTTTTAAGTGCCATTTTTTGTGATTTTTTACTGCAGTATCCCAATATTCAACTAGATTTACGCTTTTCAAACAACCTTATTGATATTGAAAAAGAAGGGATTGATATAGCGTTTAGAGTAAGAAACCCTGCCATTGATAATTGGGTTATTAGAGAGCTTAAACTTACTCATAATGTGCTTTGTGCTCACCC
>LAZR01000803.1_pt1 | contig 21773 bp, 18 predicted proteins | sample 329461 | NCBI WGS metagenome assembly LAZR01 (sample SAMN03002196, study PRJNA259156) | marine sediment metagenome | biome: sea floor; feature: Hydrothermal impacted sediments; material: marine sediment; isolation source: Loki non-amplified sample from Loki's castle hydrothermal vent sediment ...
ATGAATAATTAACACCCTTCACGTTTTTTAGCCTAGCCTTGCTAGGCTTTTTAGGATATTCCAAATGACCAAACTTCTGTGCTTAGGCGAGCTATTAATTGATATGCTGCCACAAGATGCGAATAACTCTGCCTATTTACCTATACCAGGTGGCGCACCTGCCAATGTAGCTGTTGGCTATGCAAAACTCGGAGGTGAAGCTGCATTTTGTGGTGGTAGAGGGGACGATCATTTTGCCAATCAATTAAGTAATGCATTAGCGCAATACAATGTAAATACAGACTATTTATTTACCATTGCAGGCTCACAAACCGCTATGGTTATAGTAAGCCTTGATGAAACCGGCGAGCGTAGTTTTGGCTTTTATCGCCATAACACAGCCGATGTACTATTAACCCCGGCGCATTTAACGCATATAAATTGGCAAGAAATAAGCACACTACACTTTTGTTCAAACACATTAACCGAATCAGCAATTGCCAACACAACAGTTAAAGCGCTAGAACTTGCAAAAGCGAATAATAAGCTCGTCAGTTTTGATGTAAATTTACGCTACAGCTTGTGGGAAAACACAAGCGATATAGCAAGCAATGTAAAAGCTTGTTACACCTATTGTGACATAGTAAAACTCTCGCGTGATGAGCTTAATTTTTTAGCTCAGCATAGTGATACAACGAGCGATGATTACATTCAAACGCTATTAAATACCGGAGTAAAACTGGTGTTTTTAACCGATGGGCCAGAGCCTGCCAAGGTTTACCACAGCGCATTTACACTTAACGAATCTGCACCAAAAATAAACGCTGTAGATACAACAAGCGCAGGGGATGCATTTATAGCGGGGGTTTTATACTACTTAAATAACTTAGGAAGTGATTTACCACTAGCAGATAAACTAAATGATAAAGCGAGCGTAAAAGACGCCCTGCACTTTGCTCTTAAATGTGGTTCTAAAGCGTGTTTAGCAAAAGGGGCATTTCCGGCATTACCTGTACTGGCTGATGTACTTTAAATGATTAAAGCCCCATATTACGGGGCTTTAAATCAGAGTTATATCTGTTGCTTTATAAAGGTGACACCTTTAGGTATTTCATCTTGAGGTAACCGAGTAGAGTGCATTTGCGATAACAACCATTTATCGCCCACTTTTGATACAACAACGCTTTCTAACCAATAAATATCAATACTTCTTTCGGTGTTTTTAATATTGGCTTTATTCCAGTAATTAATAAAAGCAACATCTCCTTCTACACGCGAATTTATAACACTAAAATAATTTGTTCGTATGTAATCAGCGGGCTTAACAACATTTACAAAGTCATCAATAGTCCACACTTCTCCGTGCTCTAAAAGCAGGAATGAATCATCAACAGCCGCGCGCATTTTTGCGTGATCAAAGTTAGATACAGCTAAAAATAAATCGCTTACGGGCGTAAATATGGTGCTGTCTTTTGCATGTATCGATGTAGAAAATATCAGGAATGTAATAAAGGTAAGTACTTGTTTCATTGTTTTTATAATGTGTAGTTTGCTCAATAATAATTAGTGTATTTTAATACAGCAGTGTTAACAATTGAAATAAACCGAATGTAACTACCTAACAATGTTACCCATAGAGCAAAAAAGCACTCTAAAAGAGTGCTTTAATTTAAGTTTTCAATAAAGCTATTCATCTAGCCAATCTATGGCTGCGGTAGCATTTTCAAAGTATTGAACCTCACCCGATATGAACCAGTTACCTATTTTAGCCATTCGAGCTTGCCACTCTTTATTACCGTAAATAGCTACTTTTTTAAATTCTTTAGAGTGCTTAACACCTAACTTGAGGTCGTCCCACGCTGCGCGTAATTCCCAACCTTCAAGTTCGCTACCATCTATTAAGGCGTTTACAACTGGGTGCTTAACTTCGCCAAGAGCTGAATTTATCATTGGGGTAATTATTTTGTAGTCGTCGTGAGTAAGCGTACCAACGGCTTTAAGTTTTAAAAAAAACTCTCTTCCTGCACGTTCAAGACCAATCGATAAACCATGTGTTGTGTGTACCATTACTGCTCTCCTTAAATAGGCTGAGCGGTAAAAGTACACCTTCTAAAATTAATTAGTCCTGAACTAGATCAATAAACAATCTCAAATAAACGACTCAATCACGCATTTTGTACGCGAGATATCTGGTTTTCTACATCAGTTAAATGACCCGTTTTAAGCCATACTTTTGCACCATTACTTCCCGCTTTAACGTTAACGGAGCTATTAACAGGCACTCTTAACCAACTGTTTTTTACAAGGGTATCGGCTTGCTCATCAAATGAGCCTTCAAGTATTAGCAGCTCAGCTCCACCTTTTGCGCTTATAACCATGCAGGCGTTGGGCTTAAAGTGCAACAAGCTTACCTCTTCAAAGTCGTCTTTGTATAAAGGGGTTACGGCAACATTTTTAAAACTAGGATGCACCGTACTTTGCATCAAATTTGTTTGCAAACGCACGTGCGTTCTATCATCTGGTTGAAACTGCCATAACTTTACAAATATAACGCAGCCATTTTCAGACCCCGGCTTATGCTTTGATTGCGGTGGATTACGGATATAAGAACCTGCCGCAAAGTCACCATGCTCATCTTGAAATACCCCTTCAAGCACAACAAACTCTTCACCGCCTGTATGTACATGCGGCGAAAACTCACTGCCAGGTGCATAACGAACAATGGTCGTTGCGCGAGCAACTTCGTCGCCCACTCTATCGAGCGCTCGCCTATCAACGCCCGCCATTGGCGATGCAACCCACGGGAGCGATTCGCTATGTACCACAACTCGTTTACTAAAATCGGCAGCTATTTTCATGTTTGGCTCCTAAGCGTAACTTCACTTAAATTTTAAATTAATAACCTAATTAAGCTGCAACACTTGGGCGTTTTGCTACTTTTTCTTGCCATGCAACTAAATGGGTAAGCTCATTTGGGATTACTATTTGTGCAAATCCAGCAAATACCAGCCCAGCATACAATGTAATATCAGCAATACTAAACTGCTCGCCGCCAACAAACGCCGATTGCGCTAGTACATCATTAAAATAGCTAAACCCTTGGCGCGCTTTTTCGCCTTGTTTTTCACCCCAAGCCACATTTTGATATGTTTCAAGCTCAGGACCTAAGCCATCAGTTGCATGATGAAAGTAAGTTGCCACAGCGTCAAGCACCATAGATTCTGCACGCTTTTGCATCATGTTAATTACTGCACGCTCTTTTGCGGTTTTACCCATTAAAGATGGGCCTTCAAATGCGGTATCAATATACTCAGTAATAGCGGTACTTTCTGATATAAACTTGCCGTCATCTAGCTCTAATACGGGTACACCTGCTAATGAATTTTTAGCTAAAAAGGCTTTTGTTCTGTGTTCACCATTTAATAAATCAACAGGTACAAACTCAACATTTGAAGTGGCATTTTTTTCAGCTAAAGCGATACGAACGCGAAGTGGATTTGGAAAGTTTTCTACATCATAAATTTTCATAGCAATCTCTATCTTTATTGTTTAAAAGTGAGTTAATGGCAGCGACCTACCTACTGATAGGTAATTTATAATATTAAACTAAATTTAAGTCAACGTTTAAATTTTTCTGATTTATGGGATTTAACTTAATTCATAATAAAATTAGGGAGTTGCTTAAAAGTAAAAACACTTGTAAATAACTACCTACTGGTCGATAATTTTGCTGTACCAATTGCATTAAATAAGTGATCTATTGTTGCGCTAAGAAAATAGCGCAATAACAAGGCGAAAATCATGACATGCAGTTGTTCTGTATGAATAATTTTTAACGCAGTTAGTGAGTTATTTAATGCGATACAATGATCATGTTTTTAAAAAAACTGGTATTACTGCAGATAGGAAATATTAAAAATGAGTAAAAAAGAAGCTTTATTAAAAGCCGCTGAAAACAAGGTGCGACTTGGCGGGTACAGTAATTTTAGTTTTAGAGAGCTAGCCTGCGAAGTCGGCATTAAAAGCGCCAGTGTGCACTATCACTTTCCGACTAAGGCCGATTTAGGTGCAGAGCTTGCTCATCAATATACTGATTCTTTTTTAGCAGCTTTAGGCGAGCCAAACGAACTTAAAGCAAACGGTAAAAATCCTATTGATGTGTACACACAGCTTTTTAGACGTGCATTAGTAACCGATAAAAAAATGTGTTTATGTGGTTTACTAGGAGCCGAAAGCGATAGCCTTCCAGATAAAGTACGCCTTGAAGTAAAACGCTTTTTTAATCAAAACCTAACATGGCTTAGCGCTGCACACTTAACTAATGGTGAGCCTAACCCCGCTCAAGCAGCTATTCAAACAGTGAGCCTGCTTGAGGGCGCTATGATGATAAGCAAAACGCTCGACGATAATAGTTACTTTGAACTTGCAACTCAGTAATACCTAAATTTAGTACACAAAAAAAGCGAGCTATTGATAATCAATAGCTCGCTTTTTTAATGCTTAAAATAACTTATGTGATTATTAAACCGCTGTTGGTTTAACTTTATGCTTAGAGTGCACAATAGCTAAAACAATTAAGCCAATCACTGTTACTACAGCGCCAATAGGTTTACCTAAATCGCTTGATAAGTTAAGACCAATTGTCGCAGTGCCAATATAAGAAACCGTTACCGCTGTTGCTATAACAGCAGGAACACTGGCAATCCAATGGAATGTACCACGGTCAAACAAGTACTTAGTAGCAAGCCATAATACGCTTGTAGAAAGCAGCATGTTTGAAAATGCAAAGTAGCGCCAAATTAATGAGAAATCGAGCTTCGTCATAAAGTACGCTATAGCAAGTATAGGCACCGCCACTAATAAGCGATTACGTAAGCTTTGTGGAATATTAAACGCATCAACAACCGTTAAACGTAATGAGCGGAACGCTGTATCACCAGAAGTAATTGGGAATACGGCTACTGCAATAATTGCCATTATACCGCCAAATACGCCTAAGTAACTGTTAGCTACATGGTTAACAACTAAGCCTGGACCACCTTGGTCAAGCAATGCTTTTAAGCCCGCGTAACCATCTGGGAACGCTGCAATACCAGCAAGTGCCCATACACAACCTACAATACCTTCACACATCATAGCGCCGTAATAAACTGGACGTACGTATTTTTCGTTAGTTAAACAACGCGCAATAATAGGCGCTTGAGTAGAGTGAAAACCACTAATAGCACCACAGGTAATTGTTATAAATAACAGTGGCCATGTTGGTAGTCCATCTGGGTTTGGCTCTAAAAAGTCATGTGCGTGATCAGCTTCAAAGTAAGCTAAAAAGTCACTTGGTACCGGTAAGTGCGGTGCATTAATAAGTAATGAAATAGCAATTGCCACTGTCATTACAATCATTAGCGCACCAAAAATTGGGTAAAACTTAGTGATAATTTTATCAATTGGTAGCAAGGTCGCTAAAAAGTAATACGCTAAAATGGCAAGTACCCAAAAGGTGTTGTTTGCCAGTATTGTACCTTCAAAAAAATCAAGGTTACTTAGCAAACCTGCAGGGCTCATAATAAATACTACACCTACAAAAAACAGTAGCATGGCAGTAAATACAAGCATAAAGCCTTTAAATACGACGTTGTAATAATGGCCTGCGATCTCTGGTAGGCTTTTACCGTCTTCTTTTATACTCATTACACCTGAGAAGAAGTCGTGTACAGCGCCACCTAGAACATTACCAAGTACAATCCATACTAGTGCAACGGGTCCGTATAAAGCACCTAAAATTGGGCCAAATATTGGGCCTACGCCAGCAATGTTTAAAAACTGAATTAAAAATGCTCGTACAGGGTGAATAGCTACGTAATCAACACCTTCGCTAAAGCGTTTTTGTGGTGTGTCAGCAGTTGAATCCAAACCGGCTTGTTTTTCAACAAATGGGCTGTAAAACTTATAGCCTAGTATTAAAATAGTGAGGCAGATAAAAAAGATGATCATAAAGCACGTTTCTCTTTTTGTATTTTAGTTATAGAGCGCATTGTGTGTCGCCCCGCCTTTTCAATCCGTGAATAATCGACGAACGATAACAAAGCTTTAACCCTCAAACAATAAGACGTTTAGCTAATACAATAATCGATATAAGCCACTATTTACGCAACCTGCGCACTTAACACTCACTTATCGCCTGCGTCTTATTTTAGGCACAAAAAAAGCGGTTAAACTTTTACGTATAACCGCTTTCACACACAATGTTTTTTTAAAGTGGGTTCATAAACTCACTAATTTGTTGATGCGTTAAAGTAGGTGTTGCACCAGAACTTTCGGCGACCATTGCTCCAACGGCACATGCAAAGTCAACGGCATATTGCGCGTCGTCGTTGCTACAAAGCTGATAAATTAACGAACCTAAAAACGAATCCCCTGCGCCAACAGTGTCAATTACGCTAATTAAATAACCTGAATTATAAAAATTCTCGCCTTTGATTGTTAATAAAGCACCGTGGCTACCTTTGGTTACACATAAGTAATCGGTATTTGTTTGCTGTGCTATAAACGCTAAATTTTGTTCAAGCGAATGAAACTTACAACCCATCGCTTTTGCTATTTCGTATAGCTCTTCATCGTTTAACTTAATAAAGTCTGCTTTATTCATTAAATCTACAAGTGTTTCTAGCTTGTAATGCGGTGCACGTAGATTTACGTCAAATACATTAAAGTTTGCTACATCAACTAGTTGATTTAACGTAGCTAAAGACGCTTCGCTTCGCCCAATTAGGCTGCCGAATACAAATACATCGCTACTTTTAACTTTACTAAGTAACTCATCGGTAAGCGCTATATTATCCCACGCAGTGTCTGCCACTATTTCATAACTTGCAGAGCCACCACTGTCGAGCGTTACCTCAACCGTGCTAGTTTTTTTGTCACTATTAATAGCAATGTATTCGCAGCTTACGCCCTTGCTAGTAATTTCACCTAGTAACTCAGCGCCTAACTCGTCGTTACCAACAGCGCTGATCATGTCGGCTTTAATGCCTAGTGAGTTAATACGCACACACATATTAAGTGGCGCGCCACCTAAGCGTTTACCTGAATCAAAACAATCCCACAGTACTTCGCCAAAACAGCTAACACTTACGTTTTCGCCTGATTTATGATTAATTAAAATGCTCATAATTAGTTACTCTTTTGATCAAGTACAGCCTGCATAATGGCTTTAATTTTACTATTAGGTGCATACAACGCAGTAATCGACTTTTTATACTCAGCAGTAAACGTTTCGTTATGCTCAAGCTTACCAAACAAGCTCGTTAACTTTAAAAATGAAATCGGGCTAGTTTGAGTCTCTTGCGCGTAAGAATTAAGCTCTTTGTGTATCGCATCTTGAATTTCAAGTTGCTCGCCGTTTTCACTTAAACCTTTATCGCTGTATAAACACCAAGTAGCAATAACAAGCGTTGCCAGTGAAACATCTCGACCTTGTACTAGGTTTTCGTTAATTGTGGCAATTAAAAACTTAGGCAGTTTAGCTGAGCTTTCACTACAGATACGCGCTAGGCTGTCTTTAATATTAGGATTAGCAAAACGCTCTATTAACGTATCTTTGTAGCTTTCAAGGTCAATGCCTTCAAGTGGTTCAAGATTTGGGGTTACTTCTTTATCCATAAAAGCACGTAGGTATGTGGCAAATAATTCATCCGATACCGTTTCGTCAATAGTGCCGTAGCCATGGATTGAACCTAATAAACCAAGTACAGAATGCCCTGCATTAAGTAAACGTATTTTCATGGTTTCATAAGGCGTTACATCAGTAACAAACTGTGCACCAACAACATCCCAATTTGGACGAGAGTCACTAAATGTGTCCTCTATTACCCATTGTGTAAACGACTCACAGGTAATTGGCCACTCGTCGCTAACACCATATGCATCAACCACGTAATCAATATCACTCTTTTTAGATACTGGTGTAATACGGTCAACCATCGCATTTGGAAACGATACGTTTTGCTCAATCCACTCACTTAAGTCTTTGTCTTGCTCTGTAGCAAAGGCTAAAAGCATTTTGCGTGTTACGTTACCGTTGTGCTGAATGTTATCGCATGACTGTACTGTAAACGCGCCTAGGCCTTGCTCTTTACGCAATTTTAACGCAGCAGTAATGTAACCAAACGCTGTAATTGGATCGTTCGGGTTATTAATGTCGTTAATAATATCTGGATTACTGGTGTCAAACTCGCCCGTTGCAGGGTTAAAGTTGTAACCGCCTTCGGTAATAGTAAGCGACACAATTTTAGTATCGCTGTGCGCTAGCTTATTGATTACCGCTTGTTTGCCCTCTGGAGCAAACAAAAAGTCGATCATTGAGCCAATTACTTTGTTATCTATTGTACCGTCTGGGTGTCTAACAGTAAGCGTGTAAAGGTAATCTTGCTGCTTTAAAATATCACGCAGACCACGGTTACCCTCTAAAAGGCCAACACCACATATACCCCATTGCTCAGAGCCCGGAGTTTTTAAAAGCTCGTTAACATACACTGCTTGGTGAGCACGATGAAAACCGCCCACACCAATATGTACAATACCGGCTTTAACTGCGCTACGGTCGTAGGTTGGTGTATCAACATGGCTTGGTAATTGAGCCAAGCTCTGTTGGTTTAGCCCTGTAACTAGAGCGTCAGTGTGTTGATGTTGCGTCATGGTGCGACCTTACTAAACAAAGATAAAATATAAATTACGATACTGTATTACGATGCTGTATTGAGTACTTTATGGCGTTTTAACGACCAGTACGCAGTAACAAAATAAATAACAGTACAAATAAAACAGGCTATTTCGAACTGCGATTTATTAGCGCTGTACATACTCATAGTTTCACTGAAAAACATCACTTGGCTGGCAAATATAAAAATAATAACCAGTGAAACCGTAGAAACCGCGTTAAGTACTTTGGTAAATACAGAGCTGTCAATTACTGGCTTTGGAATGTCTTTAGCCTCAGCTGCTTGATATTCTTTAATATCACGTTGCTCTTGCTTTTCTGCTGCAATTTCTTGTGTGTAATCGTCACCAGCGCCGTATTTTTTAGCTAAAAGCGTGTAAACAACAATGGTGAAAATCCATGTAGGAATAAACAAGTAGTAAAACGACATTACATCAATTGCGTTTAAGCCAAAGCCAAACACAAGTGCTAACACCCAAGATGCTATAGCCGGTACGCTGCGGGTAATATTTTTATATTTAGCCCAGTAACGTGTTAGGCCAATTTTAGGAAATAACACATGCTCAGCAAACACAATGCCGCCTACTGGTACAACTAATAAGCCTGCGTAAGTAAGTAGCGGAAGCATTTGAGAAAATACAAACGGGAAACATGCAATAATTACGGTTACAACACCTACAATAGCGGTTGTGCGTTCACGTGATTGATTAACAAATATAGATTGTGCTGCAAGGCCTGCACGGTAAAGGTTTGCGTTAGCTGTAGTCCAACCGGCAATAATTACAATAACAAAACCAGTCCAACCTAATGCATGGTATGCAACATCGCCCGGATCAAGTGATGAAATAGTTGTTTTAAGTAATACCGCAACACCTGCGCCCATAATACCGGCAGAGATCCACGCTAAGTAATGACCAAAAAACATGCCCACACCAGAAAACAAACCATAGCTTTTGCGTTTAGCAAATCTAAAAATAGCCATGTCGATTAAACCAAAGTGAGTAATTGAGTTAGCAGCCCATGCAAAGCCAATCACTTCTAATAGGCCAATGCCCTTTTCACCATCGGCATTGGTGCCCGTCCATATGGAGGAGTCGCCTATGGTCATAAAGTCGCTAAAGCTAGTAAAAGAGGTAGAACCTAATACGTGATTTGAAAGCTCAGGGAATAACGCGAACGAGCCTGCAATAAATATAACAAATAGCCACGGCGCACACAGCTTTGAAAAGTCAGCAACCGTAGAAAAGCCATACATCGCAACAAATACAACAATAGATCCAACAGCTAAAACAATGGCTACAAACCAAAAGCTATTTGGATACCAATCAAGTTGCGCAGGTATATCAAACAAAAACCGCACGGCGGTGGAGGATACCGTGATCATAGCGGCCGATATAACACTAAAAATAACCACGTTAGCCCAGTTATAGAGCTTGGTCATTGAGTTACCAGCAATTTTGTTTAAGTAGTTATATAAACTTAAGCGGGTTTCTACTGCAATGGGTGCAGTAATTAGCCACCAAGAACACATTGCTAACAGGTTACCTATTAATAAACCAAGTAGAATATCGATGGTTGAAGCGCCTAATGCAACAAACGTTGCACCAATAACAAATTCAGTAGCCGCAACATGTTCGCCAGCATATAGCCCTGCAAAATGTTTCCAGCCGTGAAGCTTATTATTAGCAACAGGAAGTTGCTCTTCGTTTACATCTTTAAATGTTTGTGTGTGTGGACTCGTTGCCATGGTATTTCCTATTGTTAACAGCAAAGTACTTAATACCAATCTGCATAACTTAATGGTATAGTACCTAAATACTTTGCCTTTTATAATTTGGCTTATAAACGCATAATGTTTTGCCATGTTTTGTTTTATTTTTAGTAAAGCAAAACCATCTACATTTATATTTTGCGTTTGCTTGCCTGTCAGTGTGTAAGGCGAGCAAATCACGTTAAAAACTTTGTTTATTTAAAAAGCTGCGTGTTTACTGCTTTTTAAGTGCAGGGTATGCACTAAAAAAATCTTGCCAATGCGTTAAATGATCAACATTTGGGTAAGCACTGTGTACATGATTAACAGAGCCTTGCATATGTTGCCCACCGCTGTAATGCAGTACTTGCATATTGGCGTCAATTCCTGCATTTACGCCGGCTTTACTGTCTTCAATTACTAAGCAATGCTCTGGCTTTACACCCATTCGCTTAGCTGCATGTAAAAATAAATCAGGCGCTGGTTTACCACGCTTAACTTCGCTGCTGGTAAAAACCGTATCGCTAAAGTACTTACTTAAACTCACTACGCTCAACGCTTTTGCGGTGCGTGCTGGGCTGCTGCTAGTAGCTATACAAATAGGCACAGCTAAATTGTTAAGTACGTCTTCTATACCATCAGTCGTGGTTAGTCCGGTTTCAAATTCGCTTAATAGTGCCTCGCGGTAGTCACCTTCAAAGCTTTCAGGAAGAGTGACATTAAATGCATCCGCTATTTTTTGGCTTACTGTTTTAAAGTTGCAGCCTAAAAAGTGTTGCTGTACATAAGCGCGTTCAATCTCAACGCCTTTTTCAACAAGCATATTAATGAGTACTTGTGCGCTTAAAATTTCGCTATCAATAACAACGCCATCACAATCAAATATCACTAGCTCAATATTAGTATTCATCTTGTCACCTTATTCAAACTGTTTGATTTAGCTAATTTAAGCATAACGAGTTAAGCGCGATTAATATTGTGCAACTTTTTAGCACAATCCAGCGATGGGCATAAGCCCATAGGCTGAGCATATTCCCTTTATTGCGCGAGTATGTCAACACACTGTAAGTATAAAACACACCAACGTGGTGAAAATACCGCCAGATAAAACTAAAAACCCTTGTATTTAATAAATTTTATAAAAGCATATTGTGACTAAGGTCGTAGTAAAAAAATTACATTAATGTAAAAAGTGTATCTGCAAATTCATTTCATCTGTTTTACAAATCACATCAATCTAATTAATCAGTTTTACCGAAGTTAATAAAGTTAATACTATCGTTAACAGATTAACAGCCTGCACCACTGCCGGCACTTTTAAATAGATGAGGTCGACAATGAATACTCAAATAAACAAAACAAAATTAACACTAACTGCACTGGCACTTGCAATGGCATTACCGGCTAGCGCAGCAACAACACTTACTAAAGATAACGGCGCAGCTGTTGGCGACAACCAAAATTCAATTACTGCTGGCGAACGTGGTAGTGTATTACTAGAAGACGTGCAACTAATTCAAAAACTACAACGCTTTGCACGAGAGCGTATTCCTGAGCGTGTTGTGCATGCTCGTGGTACTGGCGCACACGGTGTGTTTGTAGCATCAAAAGAGCTAGACGATTTAACAATTGCAGCACCGTTTGCACAAGCAGGTAAAGAAACAGACGTATTTGTTCGCTTTTCATCAGTAATCCACTCTAAAGGTAGCCCAGAAACACTGCGCGACCCACGTGGCTTTGCAACTAAGTTTTACACAGATCAAGGTAACTGGGATTTAGTAGGTAATAACTTACCGGTGTTCTTTATACGCGATGCAATTAAATTTCCAGACATGGTTCACTCTTTAAAACCATCTCCGGTTGATAACATTCAAGATCCTAACCGTGTATTTGACTTTTTCTCGCACGAACCAGGTTCTACACAAATGCTAACGTGGGTTTACAGCGACTACGGAACACCAGCAAGTCTTCGTAAAATGGACGGTTGGGGTGTACATGCATACAAAGTGATTAATAAATCGGGTGATGTTAAATACGTTAAGTTTCATTGGGTAAGCCAACAAGGTATTGATAACCTTGATTCTAAAGAAGTAGCTAAAGTACAAAGCCAAAACTTTCAGCATTTAACACAAGATTTATACACTGAAATAAACAGAGGCAATTTCCCTAAGTGGGATCTGTACATTAAAACGCTTGATCCATCGCAGCTTGATGACTTTGATTACAACCCATTAGATGCAACAAAAATGTGGTTAGACATTAAAGAAACTAAAGTAGGAACAATGACGTTAAACCGTATGCCAACTAACTTCTTCCAATCTACGGAACAAGTAGCAATGGCACCGGCAAACATTATTCCTGGTATTGAGCCATCAGAAGATCGTTTATTACAAGGTCGTATGTTTTCATACGCTGATACACAAATGTACCGCCTAGGTGCTAACCACCAGCAATTGCCAATCAACCGTGCAAAAGTTGACGTAGTTAACTACAACCAAGACGGCGCAATGAATATCGGTAACACAACAAGCAATGTGAACTACCAGCCAAGCCAAGAAAACGTAGCTGAAAACCCAATTGCACGCAGAAGTAATACAGAGCTAAAAGGTTTTGTACAACAAGCCGCAATCAAAAAGCAGCAAAACTTCGCGCAAGCAGGTGTTATATACCGTGGTTTTAGCAAGCAAGAACGTACAAACCTAATTAATAACCTAGCAGGCGATTTAGGCAAAGTGCAAAACAGCAGTGTTAAACACAAAATGCTTAGTCACTTTTACAAAGCTGATACTGAATACGGTACCCGCTTAACTAAAGCTGTAAACGGCGATATTAAAATGGTTAAACAACTAGCAGCTAACTTGTAAGTAGCTAGTTGAAGGTAGTTAGTTGTAAGTAAGCAGTTGTAAAAATTAGTCCCAACTAAGCAAGCAGCTATATAAACAACCACAATTATGAGGAAGGGATAAACCCCTTCCTCTTTTTATAAGAGGCAATTGTTATGCGTAATTTATTAATTATAGTCGCTCTACTGCTGAGCTTTACCAGTAGCGTTTACGCTCAAAATACTCCCAATACACAAACGTCTAGTACGCAAGCTGAAAACCAAAACTCTGCCAAAACTCAATATGACAGCTTATTTGCTTATTATTTTGCCGCAGCACGTACCAACGACACCGCTGTAATAGAGCAATTTGTAGATGCCGGTATTCCTATCGACAGCTACAACAATAAAGGCTACACCGCGTTAATGATTGCCACTTATCACGGTAATAAAGACACGGTTAACACGCTTTTACACTTAGGCGCTAATGCTTGTTTAGAAGACAACCGAGGCAACACTGCACTTATGGCTGCTATATTCAGAGGTGAATTTAGTATTGCTAAAACACTCGTATCACTTGATTGCGACAACGCGCATCAAAACAAAGCCGGCCAAACAGCCGAGCAATTTGCACAAACTTTTGGTCAACAAAAAGTTATAGAGTTACTAGCACAGGTAAATAATGCAAAATAATCTGCACGCAACAAAAAGCCCTAAAATAATAGGGCTTTTGATTTACTAAATATATGTTCAAATTAAACGTACTTACTCTAAAAACAGTGTGTTTATTAAGCTTTCTTGTTCTTTCCCAGCTTCATATTTTAATGCTCGTATAAAATCCATAGAATTGGCGGGACTGTTTGGATAAGCATGATTTTTCCAAACCAACTTGAGCGCATTAATAATGGGTTTATCCCCAACCGCAGCGCGTAGCTTAGCAAAGACAATGGTTGCTCGCGAATATTGGTCAAAGCTTTGTGTAGCATCAACTAAGGCTGATCGCTCCTTTATGTTCATCAACATACTTTGCTCATAGCGTGTTGTTTCATACTCAACCAGCGCTTGCATGGTCGCTTTCCCATAACGCTGCTCTATAACAACAAGCTCAATATACTTTGCCATAGACTCCACTAAAAAAGCGCTATCTGAAAATACTCCATTACCAATATCATGGCCAAACCATTGATGCGCAGTTTCGTGAACTGCACGGCGATAGCGTTGATCAAAGCCTGCATTAGCACTTGGCTTTGCTCTAAAACCAACACTGTCTTCAATAAGTATAAGTTGCGGCAGGGCATAACCTGTTCCACCAAATTTAGGCGAGCCTATTAAGCTCAATTGTTTTGCTCTATATGGGCTTATATTATTAAGCCATTTTATTGTGTCGCCCATTGCACTGAGGTTTACGGCTATAGACTCCCCTCGTGCTGGCTCGTTTTTATCTTTAGCAAACACGTTTAACATCACGCCATTTTGCTGCTTGGTAACAGGGGAATAAGGCACCGTCACCCAAGCTGGGATTGCATTTATGGGTGTACGAGTCTCAAAATGAAATATTTCGCGGTCATCTTTGCTGGTACGTGATATTTCCTCTCCTTGGGTTATAACCTGATAATCACTTGTTGTACTCACTTTACTCGACATAGTAAGCCACTGGTAATGAGTACTTGCTTTCGCCGTTTTAGCAAATAGCTTCGTGGGTCTAATCACCGATTTCACTTTAAGTGCGTGTTGCTGACGAAGTATAGGATCGGTTAATTCATAATTATCTTGATAGCCAACAGTCGGCAATAAAGGCACTGATCGTATATAGCTAAATTCAGGGGTTATTATCTGATGGCCTCTCACTGGCCAAAGCTTAGCTTGATGAACATCAAACCGTGTAACTAGTTTACGTATTTCTCCTGGCTGCATTTCATTCTCAAACTTAAACACAGCTTGATTAAGCAAGGGAAAGCTTTTAGCCCTTTGCGCGCCATCGATTTCAATATCGGCCCATGTATAAAAACCTGAGCGCCCAACCAATATCTCTTTAATAGGGGCTTGATGGGTGTTTTTTAAGGTATATATTAAGGAAAAATGAGCTTGCTGCTGATGCGGATAAAAGTCTACATTAGCATCAATGTGCACAATGTTTGGCTGTGCTACATTGCGCCATTGTGAGAATGCTTTTTCGTATTGTGCTTTAAATGCCTCGCGTTTATGCGAGTTGGTTAAAGGCTTCTCTTCAACCAGTCTTAAATGTAATTGAGTAAATAGTGCCACAGTGATAAGTAAAGGTATAAGTAACCAAAAATGTTTAACCCCCATTACTCTTCGGCTCAACCCGGCACCTCGGTGATTAAAAATCCCCGTAATTATAACTAAGCTTATACACGCAACTAACCAAACTGATATATAAGGCCAATAACTACTTATACTTGCACGATAACCCCAAAAGTTATCAGGTGCCTGCAAAGGCGTCCAACCAACACTCCACAATGTATGCGTAAGACCAAGATAAGTCATTATCGGTGTAAATTTGATCAGTAAAATAACAGCAATTAGCAAACCCGCAATAAGCTGCGAACGACACAAATTAAATACACACAAAAATACACACGCAATAATGGCAAGCACAATTGCCATCAAAAATAAAATGGTTAAATGTACTTCAAATTGATATGCACTGTGTAAAAACCACTGAGCTGCACTCGCCCCTAATAAGCTCATTGTTAAAAAAACCAATATCATAGTACCTAGGACCAATAACTGACTGTTTAAAAAGTAATATGTTTTGAGCGGTGTGGCAGCGATCAGCTCAGCTATATTATAGTATTTAGCGAAACAGCTTACTTGCCAGCTCCACAAAGCCATTAATAAGGTGCCAAACAACAATTGCATATCAAATGCATAATAGCTAATTGCATCAAGGCTTGTGGTGCTCATAATACTCATTGGTTCAACATAACCAGATGACGAGGCAACACTATTAAAAACCATCACCGGCCAAACAAAAATAATCAGTAAAGTAACAGGGTGTGAAACCAAATTAACCAGCGTAATTTTGTATAAACTGGCCATCATCAAAAATGGTTTTTGCGTGACTCTCGCAGTTTTATATTCAGCGGGTTCTAACGTGTTGTAACGAACGCATTCGTTATTATTTTTACCTTTTTGACTCTTTAATAGACTCTTTAATAATGTGTTTTTTTTATTTTTACTAAAAGTAATATAAAAAATACCAACAGCAAGCATACTCACAACAACGCGATTAATAGCAAATGAAGCTCCTAATGAATTGGTTAAACTGTTTATTACGGCGGTGTATGCAAAAGGGTCAAGCCAAACAAATAATGTATAAAAGCGATTGCTTATGATACTACTTCCAGCAAGCATTGGATTTCCGGTAATACTTGCAAGCATTATGTAGCCTATCCACAACACCGCAAAAACAACATAATTGGGTAATGAAGTCGTTGATTTATGGCAAACAAAAAAGGCAACAACAACTAAAAAGCAGCTATTTGGTAACAACACTAAAAAGCTATTAAATACAGTAAAAGAAACCATATTTGATATATAGCCAAATTGCCTTACATGCATGTATATCATTACTAAATCGCTAATTAAGCTAATAATAAAAACCAAGCAAATCAGTAAGCATACTCTTGCTAAACTGCGCTTAAATAAGCTAGGTTGCGTAGCATAAATAAGCTCCTGCATTAACGCGTGCTGATCTCGTAAAAATATAACGGGCGCCAATACTCCTACAAGCACAGGTAACTGCATCATTTGTAGCATTGTAATATTTAACTTAAATTGTTTTAACGAATCAACTTCAACTGTTGCAAGCCCAGAGGACAACATAACCGAAAATATTAAAGGAATAATAATGCACAGCCAAACAAGTGGTTGGCGCACTGCATATCGCCACTCATTAAAAATTAACATGTTTGACTTCCTTTATTGAGTGCAAAAAAGTACTTGTCTTGAAGCGTAGCGGGCGAGTTTATTGCATTTTGTGCAGGCGCTGTGTCTGCATAGACACGAAATGACGCTCTACCATAGCGATGGCTCTTACTTAATACATGCTGATTCGGTATGTCCGCAGGTAAACTTTCGAGCTGCCAAATCTTACCTTCTAAAGGAACTAGTAACTCTTTTACGTCACCGCTTTGTATGAGTGCTCCTTGATCTATAATGGCCACGTAGTGACATAAATTTTCTACATCTTCAACAATATGAGTCGATAACAATACCAACCTATTTTGACTAATACTAACGAGTAAATTATTTAAACTTTCTCGTTCCACAGGATCAAGCCCAGCAGTGGGTTCATCCATAATAATTAGTTTTGGGTTACCTAACAAAGCCTGAGCCACGCCAAAACGCTGCTTCATTCCTCCCGAAAAATTAACGACCTTTTTATTAGCAAACTGAGTCAAATTGGTTAGTTCAAGTAAGCTATTAATTTGGTTTTTGCGTGCATTACCATCTATGCCTTTTAATACGGCAATATGCTCAAGTAACGCCCGACAACTCATATTGGGATACACGCCAAAATATTGTGGTAAATAACCTAGCTGCGATCTAAGCGCATCTGGTTGGCTAATCACATCAAGGCCATTAAAATTAATATGCCCGGAGTCGGCATTTTGTAAACACGCGAGTGTGCGCATAAGTGTTGATTTACCCGCCCCATTTGGGCCAAGTAGACCGACCATACCGGCGGGTAGAGTGATCGTCACATCATTCAAAGCCTGCGTACCATCTGCGTATTTTTTGTTGATATTTTTCAGTGTAAGCATTATTTTCATCCTTAATTGGTATAGCACCAGCTTAAGAAAGCAAGTCAATACAAGCGAGAAAACAATGGTTAACGTATTGAAATAAATGATGAACATAAAAAAGTAACGTTGGTCATTTAAATATGACCTTTCATCATTTAAATAAACCGCCTAGTATGCTTAAAACGGTTACTAACCCTATGAAATAAAATAACTATTTTAAAAATAAATTATGATTGAAACAATTTTATGGATAATATAGCGCGCTCAGCGTAGTGAATTGTGCAAAGGTAATGTTTAAAATAAAAAGACAATTTTATCTAAGCGTATCTGCTCAGAAACTATAATAAAAACGGAGTCACATATGCAGCAAGCCAATACACCAATATGGCAACGCTTTAGCATTACCCAGCTAATAATTTTCTTACCGCTAATTGCTGCTATTATGCTCGACTCTCATATACGCTTTTTGTCATCACATATGGATTCAACGAGCCAATATCTGGCTATTAATATTCAACTTTTTTTACAGTGTATTCCCTTTTTTATTGCCCATGCGTTCGCATATCGTTTATTACTTACACCCGCAATCATAGTTTGGCTGTTAGGCTTTTTAGCCTATCCATCTCTCTTGCTAGTATTTAATAACCAGCTTCTTAACTTTTCGCAATGGCAATACCTTGATGCACAATGTTGGACACTGTGCGCATCTGCAAGTGGTATATGGCTTATTACTAAACGCACTAATAAAAATAACAATGTGTTGAGTAATAAATGGCTTAAATCCTTGTTTTCACTTGATACAGTCATGTTTATAATACTTTTAGGTTGGGCAATAGTTACATCAAGCATACTCAATACGCACACTGATCCTATGTTAAACCAGCCTATTGAGCCTGTTATTGACGTTTATAAAGTATTCACACAGTTTGATACTTTTTTGGGTTATCTTTGGCAAATTACTGTTTGTGCCGGATTAGTATATGGAGTGTATTTATTAAATAGATATTTATTAATACGCTATGTATTAACCTATCATGGTGTACTGATGTTTTTGTTTGCAAGTTTAATAAGCCTCGTTGCACTTACACCTGTATTAACATCGTGCTTGCTACTGTTACCTATTAACGATTTACCCTCAGGCATTGCTAACTTAACACCTGGCGGTAATAATAATATTTTTAGCCCTGAAAATTATCAGTTCGTATTTTTGTTTTTGGCTATAAGCACACCGATTATTTTAGCGTTTGAACGACAGCAACAACACGTTCAAATTAGCAACATTGCCCAACAACAAACAAAAACAGAGCTAAAGCTACTTCAACAGCAAATTAACCCTCATTTTTTATTTAATACATTAAACAACCTTTACGCACTGACATTAAAAAAAGCAGATAATGCACCAGATCTTGTTATGCAATTAGCTAACTTACTGCGTTACAGTGTTTATGAAGGCCAAAAAGCACAGGTGAGTTTAGAAAAAGAAATTAATTACTTAAAAGGTTTTATTGCATTGCAGCATTTACGAAGTGCTGAGCGCTGCAACTTTGATGTGCAATGGCCTGAATATCAACAACACTATTTAATTTCGCCACTACTGTTAATAATGATTTTAGAAAACGCGATAAAGCATGGTGTTGAGCCCACCTCACAAAAAGTAACGGTTGTGTTTAAAATCACCATGGCCGATAACATACTAACGCTATTTTCCTCTAACCCTATTCTACCTAATAACAATTCAGAGCATGGGATGGGACTTAACAATTTACGCCGTAGGCTAACTCTTTTATATCCAAATAAGCACACATTAATTATTAATGAAAATAAAAACCTTTGGCAAACCACACTTAAATTGGAGCTGACTGCATGCTAAACACAATAATTGTTGATGACGAGCCGCTCGCGCATGACGTTATACTGCATCATTTAAGTGCCCATAAAGATATTAATGTAAGCGGACAATACCTTAGCGCTAAAGATGCATTATGTGCTTTAGCCACATCATCTATTGATTTGTTATTTTTAGACATAAACATGCCCGAACTATCAGGCATTGCATTACTAAAAGTGCTCGCGAATCGACCACAAGTGATTATTATTAGTGCGTATCAAGAATATGCTTTAGCCGGTTTTGAACTTGACGTAACTGACTACCTACTAAAACCAGTCTCTGCGCAGCGCCTTGAACAAGCACTCAATAAAGTACGGAAAAAAAGAAAACACATAACGCTAAATCCCAAGGCACCTCTGACTATTACCCTTAAAATCGATCGTGAAAAACATAAAATTCAATTAGGCGATATAGACATGTTTGAGGCTTATGGAAATTATGTAAAAGTATGGCAAGGTGAAAAAGCATTACTTGCAAGCAGTACTCTCAAATACATATTGCAAGAGCTTGATACTTCATTTATTCAAGTCCACAAATCTTACGTTATTAACAAAAATAAAGTTGTTGCGTTAAGTAATGAAAGCGTTCAACTAGCATCAGGCGTGTCAGTTAAAATTGGCAAGTCATTTAAACAACAAGTGCGCGACATTATTTAACCTGAAATCTTATTTTATGTTTACCTAAAACATAACTTTAAGCTCCCCCTATCAGCGACTCTAAACTTTAGCACTTAACCTTTGTGGCTTTTCTCGCGTTACAAAGTAGCAAATTAGCGAGCCCACGGTTACCAGTACAACTCCTTGCCAAAACGAAGCACTCAGCGTAATAGATAAATACAGCGCTGAAATAATAGTAGAAAACACCGGTGTAAAGTACGAAAGTGTGCCAAGCAGCATTAAGTTACCGCCAATAATAGCTTGGTTCCACAGTGCATACCCGCTCCCTACCACTACTCCTGCTAATAGCAATGTTATGCTTGAGCTGAGTGAAAACGTTAATGGTGCTTCATTACTAAAAGCATATTGCGCCCATAAACTCATTGCCGTAACAGTAAAGAATAACGTAATGGCATTTTTGCCATTACTCAGCTTTTGCGTAACCACGCAATAAATAGCCCATATAAACGCTGCAGTTAATGCCATTAAATAAGTAGCAGGATTATCAGCAAAGTTAGCGACAAGCGTATCGAGTGACATTTCTTGATCGCCCGTAATACACCAAGCAACGCCTAAAAAAGCAATAATCATGCTTGGGTACACCCAATAACTTACTTTTTTGCGACCAATAATAATAGAGAGCAATATAGTTAGCGTGGGCCATAAATAATTAATAACCGCCATTTCCATTGCCTGATGACGGCTGTTTGCCATACCAATAGAAAGCGCTAAGCAAATTTCGTACGATACAAATAATAAAGTACCTACTACCAGGTAGCGTTTTGAAAACCCACTAAACTTAGGCACTCCCATAACCAAAATTAAAAATATCGCACTGACAGAGTACATAGCCGCAGCACCACCAATGGGGCTAAACAACTCAGAAATATCCCGTAGTAATGCCACTAAGCAACTCCACAGTAATATTGCAGCAACTCCATAAAGCGTGTATTTATTTTTGCTTAAAAACTCCATTTGCCAATCCAAAAGTACTACTCGTAAATTTGAAACTAAACTAACAGTAATTATTTAATTAAACAATTAGGGTCTGTTGATCTTTCAAGGTTAAATTTGCAGCAGTCTGTTTGGTATTTAGGCAAGGCAGAGCCTATATAGTGTGGTTATTCCCCATAAATGGGCGATAACGTAGCATTAATGCCAAACAGGCGCTGCCCAAAGGGTTCTTCCTAG
>LAZR01000805.1_pt1 | contig 21755 bp, 14 predicted proteins | sample 329461 | NCBI WGS metagenome assembly LAZR01 (sample SAMN03002196, study PRJNA259156) | marine sediment metagenome | biome: sea floor; feature: Hydrothermal impacted sediments; material: marine sediment; isolation source: Loki non-amplified sample from Loki's castle hydrothermal vent sediment ...
GTTATTAACTTTTACACTTTCTTTTATATAATGTATTATCTCATTCGAATAGCTTCAAAATTGTTGGTATCTTCAAATCTTAATCAAAATCAGAAATATTTTCCCGGAGTTTTACCCATTTATTTCATAATATATGAATATGAAATTGCTGGAAATGAAATTTCATTAGATCTTAGAAAAAAATCTCTTTTCTCAAAAACGGATATTATATATAAAAATCAATCTGTCCTAAACACTGAAGAGATGATATTTTTCCAAAAAGGAGTAGAATTGTGCTCTGAGAATTATTACTTTGCAAAATGGACCCTTTTACCCATTTTCATTAGAAACAATGGAAAATTTGCTATTAGATTCTTCTTTCTAGAGCCTATGATGCATAGAAGAGCAATGAATATTCAGTTTGATTTTGATATCCTAACTAAACAATTAATCAGGATTAAACGAAGTTATGGACGCATCCAATAAATTTAGCCATACTTTTAAAAACTTTTCCGAATATTTGGTAAGATATAACCTTCAGAAAAAGATTCCCGGCTAATAAAACTCAAAATCTTGGTAGTAGATCAAAATTATATTTATTATAATAGAGGAAATGTTTTACTAATTTTATATTAATTTCTACTAAAAGGAGTACTTTTTTTATCAAAGATTTAAATTAGGGGTGGCTATAATTTTCTACCTAGATATAAAAAATGTAATGTGTATTAATGAGGTGAGGTATAAATCTTAAAAAAATGAAGAGAAATCAAAAAAATATAACTAAATAAAACTCATAAATTTATTTATTAATATACTTTCCTCAAAAAAATTGTAAAATGATAAAAAACAATTGTTTTTCCCATAAAAATAACAGTTCTTTATAACAGAAACTTTATATATACTTTGTTATATATATTTTTTAGTTCAATATTAGACTTGTATACTAAAAAACTAAAAAATCATAATGATTTTGCATCAAAAGTTTTAAGAATATTGAAAAAAGGTGTAAAAATATATGAATTTAAAACAAACACAAGTAACACACACAAAGCGAAAAAGAAGATTAAAATTTGGTATTAAACAAAAATTACTCATCTACTTTCTTCTTGTAGCAATAATTCCGATTGTAGGGATTACTATTTACTCGACTATCAGTTTACAAAACTCCTATACAATTGATCGTCTTACTCAATTAGAAGCAGTTGGAATAAATAAAGCCGACGCAATGGAAAGTTGGTTTGAAGAAAGAAAAGGTGATACTGATTTAATGTCTGAAACTCCTACTGTAATTACTTGGGCTCTACAGGCGGGGACGTATTCACACCCCAATAAAACATATGCTATTTCGCAAATTGAAAGTTTATTTCTTTCTATGATGGAAATCTATGGTACTTATAAAGAAATGTTGCTTCTTAATACAACTGGACATGTAGTTGCTCGTACAAATTTAGCGGGATATGCATACGCACATTCCTATGGAGAAGACGTCTCTCTTAAGGTTTACTATACTTATCCCTGGGCACAGCGAGCAACTGAAGGCTATACCTTCCTATCTGACATAGAATGGGATGATATGGTTGTGAAGAATTATGTAGCTGTTACCACTGCTGCAGTAATTCATGATGCGGGAGGTACTTTGCTTGGCATAATCGTATTTTACATAGATGATGCATATATCAATGGTCTTATGCATAATACAGTAGGACTTGGGGAGTCGGGTGAGACCTATCTAACAGATTTTAATGGATATTGGTTGACAACGAGTAAGTTCACCTATTATGTCGACGAAGGAAAATATGACACTTTAGAAGAGACAATTATGACAGAACTACTTTTGACAGCAGGAATACAACAAGCTTTAACCGATGAAGCTGATGTTCAAAAAAGCTCTAATGCTGATTATAGAGGGATAGCTGTTATGGGTTCGTACCACTATTTAATGATAAATAGTGAGGGTCTTCCTTGGATATTGGTTGCTGAAATAGACGTTTCTGAAGCTCTTAAAGTAGTAAATGATCTAACCACAATTTCAATTTGGATTGTAGTCATTATCGCTGTAGCTGTCGCAATTATTGGATTTATAATTGCAAAAAGATTCACAGATCCAATTATTAGACTAAATGCTGTAGCTATAAAAGTCGCTGATGGTGATTTAACAATAACTAAGGGAAATGGCAAAGTTCGAAAAGGAAATGATGAGATCGCGGTTCTAACGCGTTCCTTTGGAACAATGACAAATAATATACGTGAAATAATCTCATCTTCCCAACAAGCAAGTATAAATGTAGCTAATATCGCAACAGAACTAGCAGCCAGCTCTAGCGAGGTAAACGCCGCAGCTGAAGAAATATCTTCAACAACTCAAGAAGTATCTCAAAATACCCAATCTCAAGTCAATTCTCTTGTGGATATCAATAAGATGGCAAATGAAATCCAAGCACTTTCTCACGAAGTTATGGCATCGACTAAAGACATTAATAAAATAATGGATTTAATTACAGGTATCTCTGATCAAACAAATTTACTAGCACTTAATGCTAGTATTGAGGCAGGAAGAGCAGGGGAACATGGACGAGGGTTTGCAGTTGTAGCTGACGAAGTGAGAAAATTGGCAGAAGAATCTCAAAATGCCGTAAGAGAGACAGGAGACAAAATGGAATCTATTACAGAAAGAATCACCAATACGGTTAAATTAATAGGGTCTATAACAGCAGATATCGAAGGTGTAACAACAGCAGGTCAAGAAAATTCTCGAGCAATGGAAGGTATTAGTTCTTCATCTGAACAGCAAACGGCCTCAATGGAGGAAGTTACAACAACAGCAAACAAATTAGGGACTTTAGCTGACAATTTAAAAACAAGTTTAGATATGTTCCAGCTTCAAGAAAAGGAACTGGTCAAAGAAGTTAAGACTATTACCGAAAATAATTAAAATAAAAATATATAGGTGTGATTAATCCACTTTTTTTTTTCATATTAAGTATAAATAATGTTTACAGTAAGAAACAGAATATTACGATAATTTGATTAAAATTTAACAAAAATGCAAATCCCATAGCATTTTTCTTCACAGGGGTTTATCTATTGAACAGTAATAGATAAACCCCTTAAGATTATTAAAATTTTCAAAAAAAAAACCGTAAATAAAATTAAATCAAAAAAAAAATCCATCCCAATGAAAAATAAAGTAAAAATAAGATAAAAAAAAAAAAAAAAATAGAAAATACACAAATGAAGGATTCAATGTCGAAGAGATCCTTAATGTACTTAGAAAAATCTTAGGCTCTCTTGAAAAAATCTTCACAAAATTATACCCATTATTAGAAAAAATCCTATTGACGGAAGAGACAAAATTTTATCACGAGAATGGAACTTTTAGAGATTTAATACAATTACTTGATAACATATCAAGAGAATATAAAGCATTGTTATTTCTTGTTATCAGCTCAGAAATAATTAAAGATAATCCTAAGATATGAAAACGAAAATCTAAAGATTTACCTACAAGCTTTAGAACAAATTTTAAAATAAAATAAAAAAAAAAGCCTTACAAATAATATATAAAGAAGGGCATGTAAAATGAGTAAAAAAAAGAAAAATAACGAAAATTTAAATATTGAATACAAAGTCGATGAAAAAATTAAAGTAGTAAAAAATATTTTAAACTCGCTTGAACAGATTTTTATGATATTATCCCCTTTACTGGATAAAGTTCTTTTAATGGAAGATGCAGATACATATCGTAAGAATGGAAACTTTAAAACTCTAATAGACTTATTTGATAATATATCAAAAGAAAGCCAAAAATTGTCTTCTCCATTCTTCAACTCAGAATTTCCTGAAGATATTAGTGATCTGAGAAATTAAAACACTGAAACCACCTCGCTTAAGATGATGAAAAGATTACATTAAAAATAATGAGAAAAAGATGGGGATTTAATTTTGAGTAGTAAAAATAAAGCTAATAAAACAATTATTCTTTTACCAGAATCTGATATTAATGAAAATTCTTTTGATATATCAAGTTTTATTATTCCATTCTCTGCATTTTTTAATGAGAATGAATTCCCAGATATGTACACTGGGGAAGAACTAATTCCATTTAAGGAACGAGATATAGAGTTTAAGGAAATTTTATTGAATGAATTCTTAAATATATCTTTAAAACAGTGAAATACCGTTTTTTTTAATTTTTTGTCTTTGATTTTATTTTCTTCATTATCATTCTTTTGCATATTTATCAATTTGCATAACAAAAAATAACCTAAAATTTACAGATTATTTTTTATATTAATATTATTTATATAGTAACAGTAACAGCTCAATATTTATACATCAAAGTCATATATTTATATTTTATAATAAGAATTAGAATTACTGATATCTGAATTAATATAAATATAAATTTTGAAAGTAGCGTTAATACAAATCTAGAATGGTGATAAAAATCGAGAAAGATGAGAAACTAAAAGATTCAATGAGAATTTATGAAAAAGAAACAAAGAAAAAGGCAATCTGGCGCGGAAATATAACAGAGAATTTTAAAAAGTGGCAAAGGGGAGAAAAAATATATATAGATAATAAAGAGAGGATATGCATTTTAGTTAGTGAGGATCTTAAAAACAAATGGCAAGATTTTGGAACTAAAAATAATATATCCACGCTTTCAAAATTAATAAGAGAAAGTGTAGAATTCTACATGATATTAAAATCAAACAAATTTGATTTTGAAAACATTTCAAATATCACCCATTATTTAAAAGAACCTTTAACATCCATAAAAGGTTTTTCTGAAATCTTAATAGAAAATCATAAACATGAGTTAAGTTGGGATGTTTTATTAAAAATTAGGAACATTTTCGATGAAAGTAAAATTCTGGAAAAAAGAATTGAGAGTTTATCTATAAATAAAATCAAAATAGAACCTCAATATGATGTTTTAATAGTTGATGATGATCTTTCTACTATTAAACTATTAACAGATTATTTTGAGAGTAAAGGATATATATGTGAAAATGCCATCGATGGAGAAACAACACTTGAGAAAATAAAAGATTTCACCCCAAAATTGATTTTATTAGATATAATTTTACCCAATATTAGTGGGTACGATGTATGTAAAAAAATCAAATCCAACCCAAAAATTAAGGATGTACTCATTTATTATATCACCGCGGTTCCCCCGCTAGAAGTTAAACAACATGTTAAAGAAACTGGAGCAGAAGGATATTTCCTAAAACCTTTTAATATGGGAGATTTTAATATATTGTTTGATTATTTATGATTTGATTCTGTTTAAATAATCTAATTGTGAATGTACTTCCTTTATTACGACCTTCAGATTTCAAAATCAGTTCTCCATTATGTAATCGTGTAAGTTGTTTTGCAATAAACAAGCCAAATCCAGCACCTTCTGAATCTACATTCATTCCTTTCCCAAATCTTTCAATTTTTCCAAATTTTTTAAATAATTTCTCTTTTTCCTGTTCCGTAAATCCCACCCCGATATCTTTTATAGTAATGTCAATATGAGAATTGTTTTCCTGTAATTGTACAGATATCTTTCCTTGCGGTGGAGTATATTTTAAAGCATTTGTTAACAGGTTCATAAAAACTTGCTTAATACGATCGTAATCTACTTCCATATATACTTCATGAGGTAAATTTATTTCAACCTTATGCTGTCTTTTAGCTATTTGGGATTGTAAAATACCTATAGACATTTCCAATATATCAACTAAGTTATGAGTTTTTAAATTTAACTTGACTTTATTAGATTCTAAATCATACACATCTAGCATATTTCCGACAAGTTCCTTAAGTCTTTCACCTCCTTCATTTATCAATATAATAAAATCAAGGATTTTATTACTGAATTCCTCCTTATAAACATTTAATAGTAGATTCGTTGTTGTATAAATAGAAATTAAAGGTGTCTTGATTTCATGGGATATTCTCCTAATTAGATCATCCTTAATTTGATCTAATTCTTTTAATTTTTGTAATTCGTCTTTAATCAGATTTTCTGCTTCTTTTTTTTCAGTTATATCTAGTACTGTAGTTAGTAGTCCCTCATTGTTTTGATACTGAATCTTTTTAGTATAAACATTTACCCATTTGGGCTTTTTTGATTTTGTAACCATTCTATATATATTATTCGGTGGGATTTCTTTACTCCCCAAACTTAATTTCTTTATTCTTTCATCAGCAAATTCTCTCTCATCTGGATGAATTATATTAATTAGTTCAGATGACGACCAATTCATCATTTCCTGGATTGAATATTCATTAATTTTTGATAGTGATTCATTTGCATATTTAATAATGCCTTCCTGGACAATAAGAATCCCCATAACCGATTGTTCAGCAATAGTTCTGAATTTTTCTTCCGATTCTATCAATTTTTCTTCGAAAATTTTACGATCAGTGATGTTATCTAAAATTGCTATGAAATATCCCTTTTTAAAAGAATAAACAGAAATCGAGAGCCAAATCTTTAAAGGGTCGAAAAATATCTCAAATTTTGCAGTTTCTCCTGTTAAAGCTACTTTTCCGTATATTTCAAATAAGTTAGGTTTATAATTTTTAATATCTGGAATGATTTCCGTGACTCTTTTACCAAGTATATCTTCCCTTTTCAGTCCTGTCAATTTCTCATAAGCATCATTTATATTTAAATATATAAAATCTATCGGATTATCGTGGTTATCAGTAATTATTTTACACCGAGCAAACCCTTCAAGCATGTTATCAAACAATATATGATATCTGAACTCACTTTTTTTTAAAGCTTTTTCAGACCTCTTGTGTTTAGTAATATCGAATCCTAATGATAACGCTAATAATTCCTTGTTATCAGCTTCAAATGGATAATTATAAATTTGATAAACTTCTCCTCTTTTGCTTTCCCATTCCACCTCAATAGGTGTTTTATTAACAAAAATGCGGGATATTTGGCAGTTATTACAAGGTTTATTGAAATTAAAAAGAACTTCATAACATTTTTTGTTAATTGAATTGCCAAGTTTTTCTCGAAAGTATTGATTAGCAAAGCGAATGGAAAAATCTTTTGCTTGTAAATAAACTAGGGCAGGGATATTATCGAGAAGTGTGTAAAGTCTATTTCTTTCAGTATTAATAACATCCCGAGCTCTTTTTCTGGAAATTTTATTGGAATAAATTCCAAATAAGACCAATAAACCAAAAATCAGTATCCTCATATATAGCTCGTGAGGTATTGGGTAAAATAAGTTTTCCATCAAAGTACCTTCAAAATCGAAGAAAAAATAGTGCATCAATCCCTCAATAAACCAATAGAATATACCAATGATTATGCCAGCTATTATAAACCTTACATTATATAGTCTCATAAATCACTTCACTGAACCATCTTCAGCAAACAAAATTTGAACCTTTCAAAAAGTAATAGAAATTTATCCCTTTTTAGTTCTCCTTAATATTATTTAAATCCAGCGTTATCTATTACAACGGATTCTTGTTATCATATTATGTATTTTTAATTTTTCCCTAATTTAGTAAATTTTTTATATTAATAAATCTTTTCAAAAAAAAAAAAAAGCATATTTTGAATGATATTAAAAATTTTTTTAATGGATTAAGAATCAAGCTTCTGAATCGCTTTTTAAGACGTCCAAATTATCTTTATGACATAATAGTAAAACATCAAGATTTGTCAATAATTTTTTTTTTCTCAATAATCCTAAAGAGTATAGCAATAACCATGCCCGCTAAAAAAATTATTCATAGGTTAATAAGTATTTTTAATGAAAAACTTCGCTATCTTTTTATAATTTTTTTTTTCTTAAAGATAACCTTTTCATCCATTTTGGCAATATAAGACCTTCATAAATAAAGAACATCGTAATTATTACTAATACTCTTGCTATGATGATTATTGGGATAAAAGGGACTAATTATCTATTGAACACTAATAGATAAATCCCTTAAGATTATTAAAATTTTCAAAAAAAAAAACCGTAATATATCTTTAAAACAGGATGTGCCTACGTATTATATCACCGCGATTCCCCCGTTAGAAATTAAACAGCAAGTTAAAGAAACTGGAGCAGAAGGATATTTCCTAAAACCTTTTAATATGGGTGATTTTGATATGTTGTTTGATTATTTATGATTCTGTTTAAATAATCTAACTATAAATATACTACCTTTATTACGACCTTCAGATTTCAATATAAGTTCTCCATTATGTAATTGAGTAAGTTCTTTTGCAATAAACAAGCCAAATCCCGCACCCTCTGAGTCTACATTCATTCCTTTCCCATATCTTTCAATTTTTCCAAATTTTTTAAATAACTTCTCTTTTTCCTGTTCTGTAAATCCTATTCCTCTATCTTTTATAATAATATCAACATGAGAATTGGTTTCCTGTAATTGTATTAATATCTTTCCTCCTGGTGGGGAATATTTTAAAGCATTTATTAAAAGGTTCAAAAAAACCTGCTTAATGCGATCGTAGTCTACTTCCATGGATACTTCAGATGGTAAATTTACTTCTACCTTATGCTGTCTTTTAATTATTTGTGGTTGGAGAGTATTTATGGACATTTCCAATATATCGACTAAGTTATGAGTCTTTAAATTTAACTTAATCTTATTAAATTCTATATCATATACATCTAACATATTGTCGACCAGTTCCTTAAGTCTTTCCCCTCCCTTATTTATCATTACAATAAAATCTAAGATTTTATTACTGAATTCCTCCTTATAAACATTTAGCAGTAGACTCGTTGTAGTATAAATAGAAATTAAAGGTGTCTTGATTTCATGGGATATTCTCCTAATTAGATCATTCTTAATTTGATCTAATTCTTTTAATTTTTGTAATTCTTCTTTAATCAGATTTTCTGCTTCTTTCTTTTCAGTTATATCTATTACTGTAGATAGAAGTCCCTCCTTGTTTTGATAACTAATCTTTTTGGTGTAAACATTTACCCATTTGAGTTTTCTTGATTTAGTAAAAATTCTATGTGAAAAATAAGATGGGATTTTTTTATCTTCCATTTTTAATTGGTTTACTCTTCCCATTGCAATAGCTCTATCTTCTGGGTGAACATGATCAAAAAGTTCGGAAGGAGTCCAATTCATCATTTCTTGAATTGAATATCCATTTATTTTTGACATTGATTCATTTGCATAAGTAATAAAGCCATCTTGAATAATAAAGATACCCATAAATGATTGTTCAGCAATAGTTCTAAATTTTTCTTCCGATTCTAACAAGTTTTCTTCGAAAATTTTACGCTCAGTAATATTATCAAAAACTGTCACAAAATATCCTTTCTTAAATGAATAAACAGAAATCGAGAGCCAAATCAATAAAGGGTCAAAAAAAATCTCAAATTTTGTAGTTTCCCCTGTTAAAGCTACTTTTCCGTAAATTTCAAATAAGTTAGGTTCAAAATTTTTGATCTCTGGAAGGACTTCTGTGATTCTTTTACCAATTACATCTTCCCTTTTCAATAGTGTTAGTTCCTCAAAAGCATCATTGATTTCTAAATATATAAAATCTACCGGATTATTGTGTTTATCAGTAATAATCTTACACAGGGCAAAACCTTCAAGCATGTTATCAAACAATGATTGATATCTGAATTTGCTTTTTCTTAAAGCTTTTTCAGCCTTCTTGCGCTTAGTTATATCGATTCCTAATGATAACGCTAATAATTCCTTGTTATCATCTTCAAATGGATAATTATAAATTTGATAAAACTCTCCTCTTTTGTTTTCCCATTCCACTTCAACAGGTGTTTTATCAACAAAAATGCGGGATATTTGGCATTTATCACAAGGTTGGTTGAAATGAAAAAGGACTTCATAACATTTTTTATTATTTGAATCTCTAAATTTTTCTCGAAAGTATCGATTAGCATAGCGAATAGAATAATCCTCTGCTTGTAAATAAACTAAAGCAGGAAGATTATCAAGAAGTGTGTAAAGTCTCTGTCTTTCAGTATTAGTAACCTCCTGAGCTCTTTTTGTGGAAATTTTAAAGGAATAAACTCCAAATAAAATAAATAAAATCATAATTACTAACCTCATATAGAGCTCGTGAGGTATTGGATAAAATAAGTGTTCCATCAAAGTGCCTTCCAAATCGAAAATAAAATGGTGTAGGAATCCCTCACTAATCCAATAGAGCATACCGACGACAAAGCCAACTATAATAAACCTTACTTTATGTAGTCTCATAAATCACTTCATTGATGTATCTTCAGCAAATATTACATAATCTTCACAAAAAGTTACTTCCCAAATTCTCCTAAATCTTCTTCCAGATAAAAAGAGCTTTAGACTCCAAATGATTCTTGTTGTCTTTATGGTTACACATAGTAGTCAATCCCTTTTATTTAATAAATTCCATATTAATAAATTTTTTTAAAAGAAAAATAAGCATTTTTAAAGAAATTAGTAATAGAAAAACTTCGGTATCATTTTATAATTTTTTTTTTCTTAAAAAAAGCCTTTCCATCCATTTAGGCAATATAAGACCTCCATAAATGAGGAACATCGTGATTATTACTAATATTCTTGCTGCAATAATAACAGAAATAAGAGGAACTAATACTTCTAATGTAGTTGCGAGTGGAAATAAAAAAAAACCGCTAAGAAGTAATTTTCCTTTTAATTTTACTTTTTTATCATCCGCTTTTAAAGATTTTTTAGCTAACCAAAAACCTGATATCACAATTATGATCATCTCTAATAGAAGGTAAAACTCGCTGAAAGGGGCATAATCTACTTGAATTTCGTTTAGTAAAACACCCAGGATTGTTGTATCATAAAAAATTAGGCTTAAATACATAATTTCAATAATAAAAGCGATGATACCAGTGGTAATTACATATTTTTCTCGTTTTTGTGAACTAATTCCAGAGAGATTCAGAATTGCTGTTATCCAAAAAAAAAGGAACATACCACTCATTCCCCCGTGAAGAAAGAAGTGTAATTCCATTGGGGGGATAATACCAAAAAAAGCAGAGCTTATAAAATTTAAAGCAACACCTGACCAAGGAAATGCTATTCCTATAAAGCCTATACCTGCATAGAGAAAAGTCTTATCCCTTACTTGGAAATATCTAAGAATAATTATAAATCCTACAATAAACACTACTGCTATATAAAATAAAGTGAAAACTCCCAATAATATAAGCTCAATGCTTAGACTCATTTCAACACACCTTTATTTTAACTTCAAGAAATCAATTCAAAATTTTAATTTAAAGAAGTTTTATTACAAGTCAAATGAGATGTAAAATATATAAGTATGGTTATTATTTATGAATTCATGTGAAGAAGTCTATTTTTAAAAAAATTAAGGAGTTGTCATAATTCAACATGACTAACCTGTCTGTAAGAATGAAAGAGGAAACACTCGATGAACTCGATCGGATTGCTGAATTGCTTGGAATTGATAGAGCTACAATAGTAAGGAAAATTATCAACACTGGAATTGTACAACAAAAAATAGAGGTTGCCATTGATTTATATCAAAAAGGAGATACCCTAGAGCGCGCAGCGAATATTTCTGGAGCCTTGTTATGGGATTTATTTGATGAAATGAAAAACAGAGGAATAACCTCAAAATTCGATATTGATCAAGAGAAAGAAACTTATCTTCGCGTTTTTGGGAAAAATAATGAAGCTTTAAAAGAAAAGATAAGAGATCTCAAATAACCCCGCCAATTAGTTTTTAAGAATTTATTCCTAAGAAATTCTCCAAGATTTTCATTCCAAGGGGATGATTTAATTTTTAGTTAAATCAATATTGCAGAAGCATCAAATATGCTAAGCTTTATAAAATGTTATTTATCATATTTCAAAAGTCGACTACCGTGAATTATCATTTCAATTGTGATTACTTCATGAGATATGTTATATATTATTCTAAAACGCTGAAAAATTAGTTCACGATCATTTGGATCATCAGATTCAAGCACTTTATGGCCTATTTTAGGAAAATTCATAAGATAATCAATTTTTTCAAGGATACCTTTTATAAAGTATTCTGAATAACTAGGTGAATCTTGAGAGATATATTCTACAATTTTTCTAAGATCATTTTTGGCAGATTCAGACCATTCTATTTTAACCATTTTTCTGCCATATCCTTCACTTGTTCATGAGAATATGTTCTACCCTGAGCGATGTCTTCTTTGGCTTTTATAAGTTTTTGTTTAACATAAAGGTGATATATAATATCGTCTAATGTGATATCATCGGGCAGTTTTTTAATAAGAGAAATAACTATTTCTTTTAAAGGATTAATTGTTGTCATGTTTATCAATAATCAAATAGAAGTATAAATTAATAAATTTATTATAATTTCCTGCTATACAAAGGAAAATATACCCTGTATAAACATATTGATAATGTAAAAGTGTTCGGGTTTTACATGTCCAATTCTCCAAATCGGAGAGAAGGGGGCGATGCTTTAATAAAATATTTATTGTTAAGTCTGATGAATTGATTTTATTTGAGAATAATGAAGATTTAATATTAAAGATACGAAATCTTCAATAACACCATCTATATAATTGTACAAACCTTTGTTTAAAGAGAATTGTTTCACCGATAATCCGCTTTTTCATGAGAGTTTGATACAATTCAGGTTCAGGGTTACCTTTAATATTTTCTCAGTTCGTATAAACGTTCCCAAGTATATAATGATTTCAAATAATCAGTAACTTGTTGGAGTCTCTGTTCAAAGGGAATTTCCTTATAATTCCTACTTTATAATTCCAGGAAATTTTTTTATATTTGCATTCTGTGAGGCTTCATTCTAATCGATTCGGGATGGAATTGAAGTCCCTCTACAGAATAATCCTTATGCCTAAGACCCATGATTGTGCCATCATCCGCAGTAGCTCTAATTTTTAGGTCATGGGGTAAAATATCGGATTTCGCAGAAAGAGAGTTACATATAACCTGGATATTTTCTATTGATATAAATTTTTATTTATTTTTTATAGCATCTCCTATTTGACTCTTACAAATTGTAAAAAAAAGACATTTAAGTGATGATTTTTACCATTATTTTATCTAAATATTAATTAATAGAAGGAGAAATTGGAATGAGTGAAGAAAATTTGATTCAAAGGGGGATTTTTTTTGATTTTATCAATGGTACTAAAGAATCTGTTGTAAAACATTTAGGAAAAGAGTTTTCAGAAAGATTACTTCTTCCTAAGGTTTATAAGCAATCAATTATATCGATATTATCTTCTAATACTTCGGTGAAATTTCTTGGTATTACTTCTGATCAACAACTTTACAGACCTAAAAAAGACGTTTATATATTAGTTACTGCTTTAAATTATCCAAATCATTCTGTTGAGATAGTTGTCCGAAAAAACGGAGCCCTTTGGTTTGAAGATAATGTGGAATTATCCCCCTTGGGTCTTTTAAGGTATATCCTTTCAAGTCTTGATATTGGGAAGTATGATGTAAGCGCTGCAGTAAAGCTAGCCGATAATACGAAAGTGGGTATAGGAAACATAAGTTTTGACGTTGCAGTATTCGAGTTAGATCCTTTCCAAGTAATCATTGAAACCCAAACTATGAGTCAGTCTCAAAATTTAACAGTGAACGTAAAGGTCTCAATCCTTAACAAACCATATTCTGGACCTTTAAAAGTGGGACTGTATTGTTCATATTGTAAGGAAGTCGTGTTAAGAGACGGAGTCACCTGCATGAAGGGTAGATCAACGATCTCCTTTAATGTATCTGGTCATACAGCTCCATTCTCTCTGGAGTTTATAGTTCCAAAACAGGGGTATACCGCAATGATTCAATTGGAAGGCACAATGCCCCATCAAAGAGTACCAACCCCAATTACTACGAATTTAAAGCAGAACTATCAAATGAGTTTGTTCCCACAAACAGGTTCAATAGATTCCCAAGGGATAAATATTACCTCTGCAGATGTTAACTCAGCTACAATTTTTGAAGTTAATATGCTTGTGGGAGACAATATTCAGCTTAAAGTGACTGAAGATACCGATTTAACTTCACTGACCATTTTTAATCCCATCAATCAAGGATTTGAGCATCAAGAGTACAAATCTATTACAGCCGGAAAAAAAATCGATATTATTCCGGGACAATCTCACGTCATCGTATTTTTTGCTGGAATTGTATCTGATCTTCTTGTTGAAGGGTTTTTTGTAGCGTTTAGACCCTCTAACACAATAATACAGTTAGAAGCGCCTACATCTGTAGAAGCTGGAGGGAATTTAACACTAAAGTTAACTAATCCTTCAGAGAAAAAATATGACGAAACTGAAGTTTTTTTACTAGTTTTCGATAAGCGGAAAACCCATTCTTCACTCTACAAAGCAATTGGAGCACGAATGCATTCACACCTGAAAAACAATTTGGTATCTTTGCCACAGAGGATTGAAGAAAATTACAAAGACCGAATGAGAACTATAAGTGGTATAGAAGACGATATGGATGAGGAAATTGAGATAGAGGATTATGCAATGGCCCCTCCTCCTCAAGGTCTACCTGGAGGTGGTCCACCATCTTCTCCTTCTCCAGCTTCAAGCCCACGTAGGTTTAAATCAAAAAAGAAACTTTCTCTCTCTATATCATCCTCTTCTAAATCTTCTGGGGGAAAAGCGACTCCTTATTCCAATCTAGAGCATAAATCATCAGAGGATGCTTCTGCCGAACTATTTGAAGATTTTGAAGAAGTACTTGCTGTTGAATCCTTCAAACTAGAAGCAAAAGAAACCAAGGTTGTTAACTTGATTTTAGCAGACCAGATTACAACATGGGAAGTAAGAATCTATGCTTTTCAGAGTCTTAGGTTTACAGAAATAATAGAAAATATTTCTGCAGTAAAAACGAAGTATATTCAAATACGGTCTCCAGCGATTGTTGATGCTGAGAATGGAGATTCCGCAGAAATTGAGATTCATTACCTCACGGAAATTCCTGGAATGATAGAAGTCTCCTTGGATAATGAAAATCTAATCGCACCATCTGACATTAAAGAAGGAAGCGGGGTATTAAAGGCAACCATAGGAAAGAAGGGAATTATTCATGCTATAATAAAAACATCCGCATATACCATTGAAGCTTTCAAGGAAGTACTCTTACCTTTTGAGCAACAGCTACTTTATACTCACATGGTTCATTTACAACCCCATCAACCATTTTCCCCCCAACAAGAAGTATCGATTTTATCAAACCCGCTACCTCTAATTCGAGAAAGTGTGCATGAGCTTCAAGGTTATCCATTTGGATGTGCTGAACAGGCCTCAGCTAAATTAGGCGCATTAGCTTTAGCTTTTAAATATTACAAAGCAATTCAAAGTGGTGAAGAAGTGCCTATCCTAGGTATGATAAAACAAGGTTTAGGAAACCTCTTGTCACTATATTACAATGATTCAGAAGATAGCTTTGGATTATGGAACAAGGAATTATTTAATCGCAAAACGACAATGCAAGTTTTAAGGAATTTGGTGCCACTTTTCCCTTTATTAGATGAATTTAATCTAGGTTATCAAAAGCACAAGTTAAACTCTGCTGCTCAATCATTAATAAAAGACAACGTGAAGTCATATAAACTAGGAGTATTTTCATCTAAATTTATTCCTAAAGATGAAGTTATAAAAGATCCAATGGTTGCTGCTTGGGCTCTCCAATCTAGTGATGTTCTGAATCGAGATAGGTGGTTAAAAGTAATTCAAGAAAATGCAAAAGTAACCGAAGAAACGTGTAAATGGGAGTCACCTTTAGCGTGGGCAGGAGAATTACAAGCTACCCCTGAGATCCTTAGGGCATTAATTCGGCATGAAGCTTATTTAAATGATGATTTGAAAAAACTCTATAGCAAGGGTTTTCATTATGTCATGAATAACATGGTAAATGGTAGGCTTTTTAGTACAACCGATACCTTAGCTTTAATAGGATTGTTTACGGATATTCCAATAATTGAAACAAAAATTAAAAAAAGTGAAGAAATCATTGAAATTAAAGAATCCTACAAAATCAAAGATGATTTTACTGCTCAAACTCACGTCTATCTTCATTGGAACGAAGAAAAGCTTTTAAGTCCATTCAAAGATTTACCACCCATATCAGAAAAATTACAATTTAAGGTTGATAAAAAGAATTGCAAAATAGGGGATGAGTTAAAGTTGGTTATTAATGCGCCTTCTGACTTGTTTTGCCCCGTTGCAGCCATTTGTTTCCCTCCACACGTAGCAATGCTGAAAGGCGGTGGAAATGTTCAACAACATTATTTACCATTTCGAGGAGATAAAACAATTCTATTAGAGTTGGTATGCATAAGAAATGGAACAGGTCACATTCGCGTAATAGTTCATGACATGTACGATAAGAAGCAAGTGATAAAGCCAAATCCATTAATGATAAAGATCGCTTAAACCACCTTTTATGCTAAGCAATTTTTCAGGATTTACATTCTAACATATTTTTTTATTATTTTAAAATTTTAAACCGAAAATAATGAGTTGGGTATCGATATGGTAAAATTAAGCACGGAAATTAAGTTTTTTGAGTCGAGAAATGGTGTATATGAAAATCTACTGCCTTTTGCTTTTCAAGCTGCACATTTATTTGATAAGGAATTTACAACTTCTCTAGACATAATTTCCACTGATGAAAAAAGCGAAATAAAAGAGAAGGAAGAAGAAAGGGACAGAACAGAAGAGAAGAGACTTGTAATTCGCAAAATAGGGAGTAAAAAAAAGGGTTTTGTAGTTACCTGGGAGGTAAATGAACAAAAAAAAGGGAGGAGAGTTTCAAGGTCTGATGATACAATTGAACTTAAGGCTTACGGATTACCAAAAAATAATCTATTTATAATTAATAACTACAGAGATAATTCTTCCTCTTGGCAGAATAGAACACTTAGAATAAACGTCTCAGGTCCCGAAATAACAAGCAAAAGGATAATTGAGTTATTCAGATGTTATTTTAAAATTGTAGCTTATTGGCAAAAAAAGATGTATGCGGATGAATGTATCAGACGCGCCAAGAAGTATTTACAAGAGGAAGAATGGATTGAAGTCATAAAGTTTGGTTATCATGCTTTAAGATATGATCCTTATGAGGATGAAGAGTCTGACGCGAATTTCTTAATCGGAGTTGCAAATGTTTCCCTTGGTTTGGTAGCTTTAGCTAAAATATACCTTCAGAAAACTATAGATGATGTACCAGACCATTATGACGCATGGTATAACCTGGGTTTGGCACATGAAGCAAGAGAAGAGTTAGACGATGCCCTTACTTGCTATGAGACCGCAGCGGCTAATGCTCCTACAAATCATGCATTCCTTTACAAACTCGGGACAATTCTAAAGGATTTAAGAAAAAACGATGATGCCGTTCAAGCCCTTTTATATACCATCCGTGTAAAACCTAAAAAAAAATATGGTGGAGTTGATTATACCGAAAAAGCAAAAAAACTACTAGATGAATTAAATCACCCCTGGACCGGTAATGAAAAACTTACGCCCATTTCCAAATGGGAACGGCTTAAATCCAAGAAGGATTCGATTACAGAGAAGAAAAAAATAAAGGAAGAAGAGGAGGAAACAAGGTGGAAGCAGGAGGGATTAAATTCCAGCCTTATTAGAGGTGCGGAAGATAAAAACTTTGCAAAAGTAAAGCAGGCTCTAGCGGATGGAGCAGACGTAGATGCGAAAACCAGCCGTGGCCGTACAGCATTAATTTATGCCTGTGATTATAATGCTTCCCCGCAAATAGCGAAATTTCTCATTGACAATGGTGCTGATCTGGATGCCCAAGAAGAAGATAGAGAAACGGCCTTAACTTATGCTAGCATGTATGGGAGAATTTCAATTGTAAAATATTTGATAGATGCGGGTGCAGACGTGAATAAAAAAGGAGGTTATGGCAGAACCCCTCTTCATTTTGCATCCACTCCTGGAAATTGGTCTGACCATTATTTAGAGATTGTTAAATTATTATTAGAACATAGAGCTGATCCCAATGCTCTAAATAGTGGAGGAGATAATCCTTTAATGGAATTAATATGGTGTGATAAATTTGATCTTGAAATTGCCAGACTTTTAATTGATTATGGCACTGATCTTGAATATGTAGGTTCTTTTGATAAAACAGCCCTAATGAGGGCAGCAGATAAAGGGCTATTAGAGTTAGTTAAGATAATTAATGAAAAAATAAAAAAATCGAAAAACACCTCCGAAGAGTTAAAGTCTGCTTTACTTGAAGCGTTTGGGGAAGATAATAAAGATGTGGTTATGTATTTATTAGAACAAGGTGCTGATTTTAGAGAAAAAACCACCTTTGGGGATAATGTATTAGCTTATGCAGCTGAACATGGACACATCGACATTATCGAGTGGCTTATTAATCATGGTCTCGATTTAGTTGAAGAAATTAAGGAAACTAACTATGCTCTACGGGGCGCAGCATACAAAGGGGAACTCGAGGTGGTAAAGTTTTTAATCAATAAGGGAGCGTATGTAAATGGAGGGGTTTCTGGAGGGCAGGAAAATCCCTTAATGAATGCTGCTCGTTATAATTATATTAAAATGGCAGAATTCCTCGTAGAAAAAGGAGCAGATCTCGAATCCACGAACTTTGATGGGAACACTCCTCTACAATTTGCTGCTTATGAAGGAAAAATCAAAATGGTGAAGTTTCTCTTGGAAAAAGGTGCCAATATTAATGCGAAAAACAAAACTAATTGGAATGCCCTAATGCAAGCTGCGCTTGAAGGTTTTGAAGAGGTAGCAAAAATTTTAATAGAAAAAGGTTCAGAAGTAGACGTAATAGGAATAGAAAAGGGAGGAACAGCATTAATGCTTGCTGCTTTGAAGGCTTCGGAAAAAACGGTGAAACTCCTACTCGATAATGGAGCAGACAAAACTATCAAAGATAAGAAAGGAAGGACTGCTTTAGATTACGCGGAGAAATATTATAACAAGGAAATTATCGAGTTATTAGAAGATTGAGTTTAATAAGGAAAAGAAGAGATCATATGTTAATTCATGAATTAATATTTAAATCCTTTTATAATGATAAATTCTGATTTCTAAGGTCATTATTTGAGGAAATTTCTAAGAAGTTTTTCAATATTTGCATTCCATGGGGTTTCATTCTTATGGATTCGGGGTGAAACTGAATCCCTTCAACAATATATTTCTTATGTCGGACCGCCATGATTGTTCCATCATCAGCAGTAGCGGTGATTTTAAGGTCTTGAGGAAGGATATCACCTTTCGCAGCTAAGGAATGATAGCGTATTACTTGAAGAGGATTTGGAATGTTTTTAAAAATAGTTGCTTGATCATGAAAGATTTTTGATTGTTTCCCGTGCATTGGACCTACTTTAGCTCTATCTATATATTCAATTTCTTTATCTTCACCGAAAGCTTCCACGATTGCTTGATGCCCTAAGCAAACACCCAAGATAGGAATACTTGAATAGAACTCCTTGATGATTGGAATAACTGTGCCTGTATCATATTTCGGATGCCCTGGGCCGGGTGAGATTATAATTTTATCAATTCGCATTTCTTTCAGTTTATCCACTGAAACATGATTGTCTTCGATAATAACCTCTCCATTTGGTTGTAATTGGCAGATATAATTGACCAAATTATAAACAAAGCTGTCATAATTATTTACAAATAGAATTCTCATTTTTCTCTTGCCTCCGCGATTCTGATTGATTTTAGAACACTATAGAGCTTATTATATGTCTCCCGGAACTCGTCTTCTGGTTGGCTATCAGCTACAATACCACCCCCAGCTTGAGCAAAATACGTATTATTTTTCCCAAACATCGTTCTGATTGCGATAGCAAACGCCATATCTCCGTTAAACGAGAAATAGCCAACTCCACCGCCATACGGGCCACGACTTTCTGTTTCCAATTCTTGGATTATTTGCATTGCTCTTTTTTTAGGACATCCACTAAGTGTCCCTGCGGGAAAAATACTCTTTAAAACCTGGTATCCGTCCAAAGGTGTCTTACTAGTAACTTTACTAACAATATGCTGAACTTTCTGATACTTCTGAATGGACATTAAATCATAAGTATTGACGGTGCCTGGGAACGAAACCTTCGCAAGGTCATTTCGTGCCAGATCAACGAGCATTATATGTTCAGCTTGTTCTTTAGGATCCTCCAACAATTCCTTTTCAAATTTCAAATCTTCTTCAGGCGTTTTACCCCTACGGATTGTCCCGGCTATTGGTACTGTATTCAATATATCCTTATTTTTGGTTATGAGAGCTTCAGGACTGCTCCCTATTATCTTAACATCTCCAAAGTTCATATTATACATATATTGAGATGGATTAAGGACTCTTAACACCTCGTAAATATCCATAGGTTCTATTTTACTCTCAGTGTATAATCTACGAGATATTACCGCCTGTATTATATCACCGGCGTAGATGTGTTCCTTAGTTTTTTCAATCATACGAGCATGAGCACTCTTACTAGTATTAGATCGAAACCCTGATTCGTCAATATTCTCGATATCCAAGGAAATCTTCTTCTTTTTCCCATGTACATTATTTCTATTGAATAAACTTAATTGATATCTAATATCCATATCTTTTGAATAATCGTCAATACTATTGTCAATCATGAAAAGTGCTTTTGATTGATGTGAATACACTAGCACTTTAGTATATAAACCCATTAAAACATCTGGAAACTCACTTGTAGACTTATATCCCACATAGGGAGCGACTACATCATATCCAATATACCCTAACATCCCACCATAGAAAATATTTCTCGGAAATAACTCTGTAAATGGAAGATTTGAATAAGGCGTAAGAGAACTTAAAGTATCCAAAGCAACCATGTTATAATCCACATTATCCTTAAAGGGTAGTGGATTATGAGGCCTTTCTTCTGAGATATTCCTAGTTTCTACGTAATCCTTAATATTATCCCCTCTGGCTGTGGATATATCGAATATTTTATAAATCTCTCCATTAACTTCTAACATAAGATCGGGCTCTAACGCAATAAAACTATACAGTGTTTCATTATTATTTTCAGAAGAAGACTCTAAAAGGACGTGTTTTTTTAAGTCATAATGAGAAACTAAATACTTGTAAAAACCAAATATATCGTTTAGTTCCCCAATTTTTTCAATATGTATATCAAATTCCATTTCTTTTCCACTTATTTCTGCTTTTTTAATTTTTTTTTTTTAATATAATTGATATTAATCTGGGGAATAGATCTCGTTTATTTTCTCTACATTCATTTAAATTTCTTAGCTCGAAATTATTATTTAGTCCTGAATTAATAAATTCAGTAATGTCATGGATATATGATTCTATAACAATTTTATTGCCATTTTTCTGAAAATTAGGCTTTTTTCCTTGATACTGGCAATAAGGATGGAATTCGTTTATGAAAAACTCACCTGACGCTACTAGAACCCTGTTAGCCTTGGAAAAAATGAAATCTAAGTTCTCGATATGTTCTAATACTAAACTACAAAGTATAACATCATTAGAACCGTTTGTAAATGGCCACTTTTTCGTTATATCTGCTGAGAAAAATCTGATATTATTCTTATCCCTTAATTTATTCTTAGCTTTTTCAAGCATCCCTTCCGAGAAGTCGATTGCCTGGACTTGAGATGCTACTTTTGATAATAGAACTGTATTTTTCCCTGTACCACAACCAATTTCTATTATTTTTTTGTTCTTAAAATAGTGAATAGTTTGACTTACTA